>Ga0214544_1011620_pt1 | contig 12047 bp, 5 predicted proteins | sample CNSS3metaG_FD_160074 | JGI IMG/M metagenome (GOLD analysis project Ga0214544, IMG submission 160074) | Root nodule microbial communities from cowpea collected in UCLA plant growth center, Los Angeles, California, USA - CNSS3 | ecosystem: Host-associated > Plants > Roots > Nodule | place: USA...
TATATATATATATATATATATATATATATATATATATATATATATATGGGTATTTTTGTAAATTAAAGTTTAGCGGGTACGGGTATCCACGGGTACGGATACTATGATACCCGTACCCGCCCCGTTAACATGCGGGTATCAAAAATACCCGTACCCACAGGTAGCGGGTATCCATTTTTAATATTCATTTCTTACCCATTGCGAGTTTTATCCACGGATAACCACGGGTACGAATATTTTTGACATCCCTACTTTTGTTTCTACGTAGCAAAATGTATGAATTGTGATTTAATTATGACTTTTTAAAAAGGAAGTTTATGTAGTGATCGAATGAAATTCTTTTTTACTTAAAAATATTAGTCATAATAAAATTAAAATTACTTTACATGTTTTTCTTTTTATTTTTTATTTTTGAAAGGATTTCTAATTTTATTCCTTATAAATTTATGTCACTTTTATTACGCACCACTTTTTTTTTTAATTAGTTGAATGATGCTTTTTGATAGGTTCAAAAGTGTAAACGGGTAATATTTATTAATTATTATTACATAATTAGTAAGTGGCATACGTATAAACGAGGAATCCATCATAGATTACCGATGTGTCCCGGTCCTTTGACGAGGCTGGTCCAATCATTTTCTTAAGAAAGCAATACTATATAAACTTTTTTGTTTTATTTAGAATAATGCACAACTTAACTATATTACGTAGTTATTGCTCTGTGAATACCAAATATAGATTAGCATACCTGCAAAAGGATTTCTCCAAAAGCTTCTATTAAACAACTGAGTTGAAAGAGCTCATAAACCAAAATAAAATGTTGAATTATCGAATTTAAAATATGTAACAAAGTTAGCAATCGACAATAAAATTGAAGAAAGTAGTATAATAAAAAAAATTTATATATTAACATCAAGATAAATTTAACTTTTCAATATCTCTAGTTAAATAAAATAATTTTAAGGATTAATTAAGTATATTAGACTCCAATAGGCATGTATTATAAGTGTAAAGGATTCCAGAGATTAATCATTAAGATATCAAGATAACAATCAATGAATGATTAGTATAACTGTATATCAGTTAAAAAAATTTATTGGCTGATGTAGTGGTTCATTAATAATATATTTACTAATATTTAAAAAATATAATAATGGTACCCGAATGTTATTTATTAATAGAAAAGGACAAGGAATTGTTATTGAAGGTACGTGAAACAGAGAGAGAAAAACAAAGTTGTCTTGTTAAAGAGACTATTAGTAATTTAGTATGTATAAATTTGGCATGCTTTTGCGTTTTTCCTCTTTTTCACACAATGTTTGATTATCCGATTCGCTTTAGCGGCGTCTTTTACCATTTTACCATGGCCAAAACCGGGTATAAAATGAGGTTGTAGGAGCAAAAGAGACGAGAAAAACAGAGCAACTCAACAACACCTTACTTCTCCTTTTCACTCTTCACTCTAGTTTTCTGAACATAGATATGGATTCCACCTCCTTCTTCAACTCACCTTCTTCCGATTTCTCCTCCGAATCTTCCTCTCCAGAGGCTTTCTCCTGGGAGGGCTACCTCCCCTTCAACGAGAACGACCCGGAGGAGATGCTCCTCTATGGCATGATCGCCGGCGCCAACACAGCCGAGCGCGCCGCCGATCGAGCGGGCTCTGAGGAGAGCGAGGCGGTGCAAAAGGAGAAGTCCTACCGCGGAGTGCGGCGGCGCCCGTGGGGGAAGTTTGCGGCGGAGATCAGGGACTCCACACGGCACGGGATGAGGGTGTGGCTTGGGACATTCGACAGCGCGGAAGCCGCGGCTCTGGCTTACGACCAAGCAGCGTTTTCCATGCGTGGCTCCGCCGCGATTCTGAACTTCCCCGTTGATATCGTTAGAGAATCGCTGAGGGAGATGAACTACACGGTCGACAGCAATGAAGAAGGGTGCTCCCCTGTTGTCGCTCTCAAGAGGAAACACTCCTTGCGGAGGAAAATTGGTGTGAAGAAAAACAACAAACAGAGTACCGTAGACAATGCGGTCGTGTTTGAAGACCTTGGTCCTGACTACTTGGAACAGTTGTTGATGTCCTCTGATCATATTCCCTCCTCCTTCTGATTCATTCATTCCTCAATTGCAATCCAAACCTCAAAAGCCTTCACGCTGCGGCTCAAGCAACAATCCCGCAACGTTTTTTTACATCCTTATAAATATCCCATGATGCATAGTTTCTACTTAGGCTTTTTATGTTAGTGTTAATTCCTTTTTCTTCTTTGTTCTTTGGTTCTTGTGTGGCTGAGATGCCCGTGTCGTGTTTGGATGACAGATTTCAACATCTGAATCTGTATCTTTTTTTCTTTTGATGGTTTTTTTTGTTTTTTTTTTTTTTTTTTTTGTTTTCCTAGAATTGGAGAACTTTCTTGTTTTTTTGTAAAGTTTAGACGATAAGGAATGCAGTAATCTACGTGGGGCACCATTTATGTCAAATTGTCGATATTTATTGAGGTGACTGGGACTGTTGTTTTAGCTTTATCGGACTATAAGTCAACATGCATGGTCGAGTTTAGCGCGGGGAAGGCGGCACGTGTGGGCGCACCGCATACACAAACAAATTACAATCGGTTTCTTATCCATTTTGCCAACCTCTTCCCTTTTGTCTTGCAGTGTGTTTGAAAATTTTCTCAGTTTTGCCAAACATATATGGTCACATAATTAATAGCATCACAAGAGAAAAAAGGGGTTTATCAGGTTGAAAATCTAATTTTAAGAATATACAACGTTATAATAGAAAAATGGCTTTTAAAGTATGGTTGATGAAGGTAGATCTGGTCCCATTAAGGTGACATAAGGGATTATTAACGTGGTGCATGACACGCGAGAGAGTTATTTTTTGTAAATGAAAAAGTGATGCTTTAGTTTTCAAAGTTTCGTATTTGATTGTGTTCAAAACAAGTGGCAGGGCTAGTTTGATAGCAGGTTAGGCTAATTTTGTCCTGTGAGCAGAACCGCATCTACGAAACATAGACTTTGATTTGAGACAGCACATCGATCGCTTAGGTGAAGATGAAATACCAAATTTTTGTTGTTCCACAAGGAATAAAAAATAAGAAGATAAAATGGATTAGCACTTGGACGCAATATTTTATGGAGAAAATATGGTAAAGGAAGACGCAAGGAAATAGGGTGAGTTGGTGGGGTTTCTAGAAATTTGTCAAATCTGTTGGAGAGTAGAGAACCGCAAAACAGTTTATTTATTTTTTCTCTCCAACTGTTTGAGTCCAACTTTGAAGCAAAAGAAGCTTCTTCCAATTGTGGTCTAACAGAATTGGTTGGACACTTAGACCAACATCTTCAATCTTATGACTTATCTCAATATTATTATAATCACGTGCCATTACTTTGCTTTATTCATTTTTTTTTTCTACTCCTAAATATGTTTCAGTATCTTAAACTATTAATTTACATGCTAAGAAAGTCACCCTTTATATCCCATATTCAAAGGAAGATGTTTTATAATATGTACTCAAGTCGAACAGTTAAATACTCGTATATAAAACAATAAAAGGTTGAAAGTTTTGCATAACTATATAGTATCTCAGATGCAGTGTCAAATTTTAATCTTGCAACGATAAAAGCTAGTATTGAATTGATTAATCACTTAATTAAATGTTTTTTTCCCTTATACGATTAGGTATTTTATTTAATTAAATATTTTATCACTCAATTATCATTACTCAACTAATTTTATCATCTAAATTTTTTAAAATCATTTACCATTAATTTTGTGTATTCTAATGCTAGATGTTTAAGATGTATGAAGAACAAAAGAGTCATTTTAAAAAATATAACAAAATGCTAATGTCTTTGTTTATTTGTTAAACTTTTTGTTAGGACACGTGATCATCATTTACTATATCCATTTAAGTGTGGAAGTTTAAGAAAAACAGAACGATAAAACATTTGGAAAAAATGTTAGTGGTAAAATTCGTTAAAGGATAATTATTAAATAATAAAATATATGATTAAGCTAAAATAGGCTTAATTATATGTTTTTATTATAAATTTAAAAAATACAATAAATTACAATGAAATTACTCATTGATAATATATTTATTTTCGTTAATAAATTTAATACTCAAAACAGAATAAATTTCAATTGGTCAAATTACTGGTTAAAAAATTATTATCAAAAAATTTATATTACCGTGGAATAGAATTTTTTTGGTAATAACAAAAAAAATTTATCCATAGATTTTCATCAACCCAAAATGCTTTGATGGAGTGGTCATTGATAAAATTTATCGACGGATCACAAATTAGTTGATAAATATATGTCAATAATTATTGGTGAAATCTAACTATTCGGTAAAAATTGTAATTAGGTTTTCTTCTTTCTTTTTTTTTTCCTTCTCTACTTTCCCTCTCCTCCTCGTCGTGCATCCACCGCTGTCACCTTTGGCTTATCCTCCTTTTCCTCCTCTTCATCTTCTCTATATCTCTTTCTCTCTATCTTGTTCTCCTCTTATAATTTCGACACAACCATCGTTGTCGCACCTTTGTGTCACTCTTGAGCCGCTGTCTCGATCATCATGTCTTTGTTTCCTTCTCCTCCTCAATTGAGTGACTTAATTGTCAAATATTATTAAAAAAAATATTTATCAATAATATAAATTTTAATTTATCCACTAAAATATTCATGATTAATTTAAAGTTCGTTGATAAAATCAATTGATAAATTTGAATTTATTAACAAATTTATTTCTCTGAGTAAAAGTTCATCCATAATTACAATTTTTTTTATAGGAAATATAACTAATTAGTACATGTTAAAAAAATCAACTTTCACCAAAATATCCAATTACAAACATTGAATATAATATTCAAAATATACTTATATTTATTTAAAAAATTTTAAACTAAAAAATCAAATCACATAAGAAAAATGTAGACAAATAATAAAATATAAATTCTTTTAATAATCTGATCAGCGAAACTAAAATTTCTTAAATAAAAGTTGACGAGTAAAAGTCAATTTTTCTATGCCCAATCGTCAACTGCAAATGTTTATTTATCTGCCAGTAGAGCAATTTTGTTTAATGAGATAAAATGTTTATGAAAATTTTGTCTCAAATCCATTCCGAGGTTTAAGATCAATTAAGATTATGCATAAATTTTACAATTCAAAATTGTATTAAGAGAATAACAAAACCATTCCAAAAAGCCCAACAAATATTAAATATACCTTAAACTCAATTATGACTTATATTTTATCAATAATCCATTCTGTATAACTTTTCTACCATCCCAAATAAAAAAATAATCAAATATAGGCAAAGGAAAACCATGTTTACATTCAAGGGCAGGCCTTGCTTGTGACCGAGAAAAGTCATGGCTCTCCTAAGATTTTTAATTTTAATTTATATATATTTTAAATTTTATATTTTTTTATATTATTTTTATTAAGTTATATATATATTATTTATATTTGAATTTATTTATATATTTTTTTAAAATAAAAATAAAAACTAATTTGATGGACCTTAGTTAATAAAGGGATTAAGATTTTGTACATGGCCATAAAGTTTTTTTTAGAGCAAGCAAACCATTAATAAGGTGTAGAAATAAAAGTAAAGACAGATTGAGAACTGGAGATTAGAGATAAGAGAAATCGAAAAATGCTTCCTCACAATATCTCCTAAATGAGTATCTTAATTTGATTTATGTATGTTAGGTTTATGATTCTCTCATTACGATATTTCTCCTAAATTAATTTTTTTTAAAATTAGTATGAAAACTAACTTAATTTTAGAAATAATTTTATGAAATTGGCATGAACCCTGATTATATTTTTCTTTTCTCAAATTAGTATAATCCTACATTATAAAATATTGAGATTTTATGTTTTTCAGTGTATAAAATAAATTAGTTGAATAATCTTGAATTGAAATAGAAATTAGAATACTCATTTTGTGTAAATTCAATTCATTAGAAAGATAAGAGGTAAGAATTGTGAATTGCCATATGAAAATGACTTAAGTAAAAGAAACAAAAAGTTTTTTTAATTAATAAATTATATATAAAAAATCTAAATTGACAGAATTTGTTTTCAAGTTCCACCACTCCTTATATTAATTTTTTCCAAATTATCAAACCATCCCAAAATACTCGATTTCCTTAATTTTCCAAAAACTTAAATTTTACACATTTCATCTTAAATTCATAATTTCCCAAAGTCACAACCCAAATAATCCTTCAACCTGGAAACTAAAATTTAAAACGATAAATCTAACTTCCCTTACCGGAAGTGATTTAAATATATAAGAATTCAATGGTTGAGGATGAATTACCGAGACAAATCCACCACCAAGCGTCTCTTACTCTGGTCATTATTAAGATCTAACAGGAGAATATTACAATTTGTATTTGGACAACAGAAGAAACATATGTAACGTAATCTTCATTCATCTTTTTGCATGTTTCCTTTTGACGAGGGAAATTGGTATTCAAAGGAAGGAAGTTGAAGATGACTTGTCCTTATTCCACTTTATCTTTTAACTACATTGTACTATTGAGAAGCAACTATTTTAGAGGTCGAAAACAGTTGAGTTTTCTTCTTAGGTACCTGGACAAGGAAGAAGGAGGAAAAAACATATTTTTGTCAAAGATAAGGTTCTGTTTTTGGCAAAAGAAGACACAGTTTTTCTTCCTTTATTACTGTTCTATTTTACTCCAGGTTTCATATGCCCACATCCCACACTTTAAGTTTTCAACAAAAAAGCCCACCTGAACACCCATTCAACTACCCAATTTTTTCTACCTACTCTCATTATAAAAACATTTTTATCTTACACTATCATTATATAGATACCACAAATATAAATAAAATAATACTAAACTAAATTCCTATAGTTATTGATTTATGTGGGCGAAATTATTACTCATACGGTTCGTTGATTATTTTTTTTTTTCCAAACTTTAAAGTCTTGTTTGAAAATCCTACACGACAAAAAAAATTGTGTTTAAAACTGTTAAAAAATGTTTCAAATTCATATCATGTAATTCACGTTTAAAAGTAAAAATTAATTACAGGATTGTCTAGTAATTCATGAAATCATTACACTTTCATTTATTGTCTCGTAGGCAATCCAGTGAGAGAAAAAAATAAGGTATTTGAATCACTAAAAAGAATCTCATTAATAATTATTAATAATCAATTTTAATGATTTAAAGTTTTAATTACTACAATAATCAATTTAAATATTAATTTATAAAATTAAAAATTATTAATAACTAAAATAATCACTATTATAAATAAAAAATTATACTTAGTTACTAAGTAATTATAGATCAATTTAGTATTTAAGTCATTTTAGTATCTAAAACTATGGTAACTAATTTTAAAAATCAATTTAATGACCAATTATAATTTTTTATTTATAATAGTAATTATTTTAGTAATTAATAATTTTTTACTTTGTAAATTAGTATTTAAATTAGTCATTATATTGACTAATAATTTTTAGTCACTAAAATTGATAACTAATAAAACATTTTCTCGTAGTAAATTAAGAACTTTTAGAGCTAAAATAAAAAAAAAAATATTTTTTAATAAATTTATTTTGGATAAATTTGACAAAATTTTCATAAATAAAATTAAAATAAATTAATTTTTTATATTTTAACCAAAATGAAGTAATAAAATAATATCCTTTTTATCTAAATAGATAGTTTTTCAAAGTTTATGATTATTTTTTAAACTATTATTTTCTCAAACGTAATTATAGTATTCTCCTTTTACCACACTTTCGTTTTTAGAAGCTATGATATGAAATGAGATTTTCTTCATTCTTCTTTTCGCTGAGAGGAAGCTTCCCGAATTGTGATTAATCTGAAGCCGGCACTGTATTGGTGGTCTCATCTTGGCAATTAGAAATTGAAGAACTCTCCACCTCAGAAAAATCCACCAACATGCTTAAACATGAAAGAACACCGAGAGAAAAAGGTGGTCCCGTCATCACATTTTTTAACTATTAACTATACCTTAATTATATGTAAATAAGTACGACCAAAAGCAATTAACACATTTCTTCATAAATTTACAAAGTAGGGTTAAACAGTTAGTTTCTAATTTCACTTATTTGTATAGTTTAAATGATATTATTTATTATTAAGGTGTGAGTGAAAATAACTTGATACTCAAGAAATTGTAGTTATTAATATTTTTATTTGACTAGTTGGTGTAGTTAGAGTAGTTGCATTAACTGATCAATGACTAAGATATTGTCACGTGATGAATAACAACAGCTAATAAATTTCTAGGTCAATACAAAGATATGTATATATAATAAGTCCAAATAAGAACGTAATGTGTTTGGGATTGCTTTAGATAATAATAATTTAGTGGAAAATAAATTATTCTACTTTGATCTGTGTGGGTTCCACTCCCATGTTAACTGAACCTGGTCACCGATTCACCGGTTTAAAAGACAAACACAAATACCAATATGATTCTCATTATAATCTATTCAACGACTAAGCAAACTTTTAGGAATAGAGACGGACTTTAGGTGAAGTGTTTTTAGAACCCATTACACAATAATAAAATAATTTGATTTAATTATAGTGAAAGACGACATTTTTTTCACTCGTAATCAAGTGTTAATTTGTTTCAAGAATCATGATTACCTTACGTTATTGGTCTTAAATCCCAGCCAAACTTTTAGGTAGGTCAAATGTAAATTGTCGTTTGTGTTGAAGAAAATAAAACACGATGAGATCCCGTATTAGTTGAGCAAAATGTGACCACATTTTGTCGTAATTTTTGTAGAAAGTTATAAACAAACTTTGTTGGGGTCCAAATTACGGAAGTTGCAAGCTTATCCTTGACCATCCACCAAACTTAAAACCTGACTTCACACTTTGGACTGAGAAAAGATTAATCTCAAATACATTTTTTAATCATTTGCTTTACTTTTGAGCTTCGGTTTGGTATATTATTAATTCATTTTGGTTTTCTTAAAGTGTTCCATTCAATATATCAATTTGATCATTTGTTAGTTTCTTACGCTACCCATAACCTGATATTTATCCATGTACGAGTGATTTTTTGTTAATAGGAAAAGTTTAGCATATAATGTTTTTTTATCAGTTTACAATGTTGAAAGAATTCGTTTTGAATATTGGAAATCCTAATTTTTCTTTTTATGTAAGATATTATTGAAGAACCTCTCTAAATTTCATATAAGATTTGTGTTTTTGAACAAATCACCCTCCTGAGTTTAACCCATTATACTGTGTTTCCTTCTCTCTCGGAGAAGGAAAGAGGCCCAACTCAAACTATAGTTTTCACGGCTATTTCTTCCTGCCCGCACCTTTTTTCTTCATACACCCCATAAAACTCAAATCCAAAATTAACGTCCATTAAATAATAAAAAGATAAAAATTACCTTTGTATAATGTATTCTGGATTGTACAATTTGAAAAATATTTATGTATCCAGAACTACATTCTAAAATATATTAAAAAATATGTTTTGGATAATGTGAAATCCTTAAAATATGAAAATGTTTTCTTAAAAGAAATAATAATAATAATAATAATAATAATAATAATAACCAAAATAACCTATGAGTTTCAAAAAAGGAGCATCATTCTCTCTCAAAATAACTTCTTCTCCAAAAACCTTCATCTCTTCCCTTTTGTGAATTCACCCAAATCCTCTCCTTTTTTTCAAACAAAGGACGTTTTCTTGATTGTCGCAAAGCCTCTTCGAGTCTAGCCGAACAAATTCTTTTTTTAGATAAGTCAAAATTTCGGTCTCCTTTGATGCCCAATCTGTTTTAGCTTTGCATGTAACTTTTCTTTAGTTGCACGTGCTCCTCGAGCCTTTGATTTTGCTCTTTGCTAATTAGTGACTCTTTTGGACCAGTTGAAACGTGTTTACGATGTCTCTAGGTTGAGGTAGAGGGTTTGCGAATTTAAAGACAATTTTGGGCTTTCTCAAGTGGTTGGGTTGTCTTCTAAGGTAAGAGAAGCTAATGACTTTTTGTATTAGTGATATTCCAATTTAATTAGAGTATTGCATGTTGATTCTGCCCGTAATGGAGGGTTTTCGTTTAGCAAATTGGGGCTTTTGTTAATTGAGGGTTTAATTAAGTATGTATGTGAGAAAAGTTGAGTTTTAAAAATGATAATTGAATAGAATTGATAAATCTGTCCAAATATGTTATGGTTGCTTCTTATATATGAGATGCATCGAAATTGATGATTTATTAGTGTTATGTTGAAAGTAGATTAGTTTGACAAGAGAAAGTTGATGAAGATGAAGTTAAAATTGTGGTGTTGGAGTAATGTGATGTTTGAGTTGAACTTGGAATTTGGTTGTAATATGGTAACATTGAAAGTAAAATCTTAAATCAAGTGGGAATTCAGACTTGTAACAATTTTGAATTTGAAAGATTGATATTACTTAGTTAAGGATGTGTTTTCACTCATTTATGGGTTTGTAAATGTTATATTTCACGTGGTTTAGGATGCAAATTGGAATGAGAGGTCTTGGTTGTTGCAATTGTACAATTTGGTATCTTTCACAAGACATTTTGAAATAAGTTTGAAGAGAGAAAAGTGAAAAATACCAAACGGTGCAGTGGAGTAAACCAAAAACCTCATACCAGACACATTTGTCATGGGGCCAGGCCCTGCATTTCGGGGGCTCTATCCTAGAATTTGCAAAGTCAGAGTGCAAATTTGAAGCCAGCTCCGAGCAGTGCATTTCAGGGCTGGGTGCCCAACCTTTGTTGCGCCAGTGCCGAGCGTCGAGTGCCAATATACTATGTTTTATGTTTTGATATGTTTCATGTTCCCTGGTCCTGTGATTTTATGATTTATGTTTTTCATGCTCTTTCAGTATGAATAACAATGGAAGATGAGCTTGTTGATACGAAGATCTTTAAGGGAAAGAAATTCTATTCCATGTAATTAGTAGTGTACACATTGATGTAAGGAGTTACTACTGATGAGTTACCTGATAATTAACATTATCATGTTTTAATTTTATTCATATTTGTATCTTATTTTTGGATTTTATTTAATATTTCAGGTTTTATCAAATAAAAGTGGAAAAGATAAATGGTCAGGATGTTAACCTATTGATACACCAGTAGAGGAAGGTTTAAAGTTGTGTGTAGATCCTAATCAAGTACTTGTTAATAATGGACAATACCATAGAGTTGTTGGAAGATTGATGTACTTAGCTTACACAAGGTCTGATCTTGCTTATGCATTAAGCATTGTAAGTCAATACATACATAAAGCCGGCGAGCAACACATGAATACAGTCATGCGAATTTTAAGGTATTTGAAATTTGTTTTACGAAAGAGAAGTCTATTCACAAAAAATTCAGATTATCAAAGCATAGATGTATACACAGATGCAAATTAAGCATGATCAATAGATGATAGGCGATTAAGTTCAGGATACTTCATCTTTGTATGTGGTAATCTTGTTGAAGTGGACAAATTTTTCATCAAGGAAAAGCTAGAAGAGGACATTTTGTGATTGCCTAAATTCGAGTCGAGTGTTTTCTGCATTTGTAGTCTAATTGGGCATGTGTGAGATCTATGTACGAACTTGAGGAAGAATGTTAAATTATTGTTGATTGACTGTCAATCATATAAATATAAATTCCTTCCATATTTAGGATTTGCTAATAATATGTTATAGAACATGAAATTATTCACGGTCCTGAATCTAATAGGAAGCATTGCAATTTTCATAAGATGTATGTGTATTTGTTTGTATGAAATTATCTGGAATTGAATTAATTCCACAGGTCACTTAATACACGGTGGATGACAACGAACATGGTTATGCTAGAGGGAATATTCATTGATTTTGATTTATAGAGCTTATGCATCAAATAATTTACTTGTGGATTTTAGCATGAAAAGAATACAATAATCTTCCCTGTCTTAAATCCATACTACTAACAGATACCAAACTAAACTTCAAAACCTATAGTGATAGTTGAATACTACTCATTACACAATAATTTGGTTAT
>Ga0214544_1011626_pt1 | contig 12042 bp, 4 predicted proteins | sample CNSS3metaG_FD_160074 | JGI IMG/M metagenome (GOLD analysis project Ga0214544, IMG submission 160074) | Root nodule microbial communities from cowpea collected in UCLA plant growth center, Los Angeles, California, USA - CNSS3 | ecosystem: Host-associated > Plants > Roots > Nodule | place: USA...
TAACACAACCCGTTCCCAAAAAAAAAACACCAAATGAAATTCATAATCCGTTTTAAAAAAAAATAAAAGGAAACGGATTCCATAATCCGTTTCCCAAAACAAAGAAAAAAAAACTCATAAACCATGTCTCAAATACTCAGACATCAACTATTTCCGAAGCAGGTTTAACACAAAAAAGCGAAGATGTACATATTCAAACCTACAACTAAAATCAATTAAAATCAAAATACGTGAAAAAATGGAGAAACGTATCGTGAAAAATGGAGAAACTACCGTAAAAAATGTAAAAGCGGCGGGAACAGATGAAACGCGATTGTCTGGGGACAAGAATGGTGTGTGGAGAAGAGAAAAAGATGGCGTTGGGGAGAAGAGGGAGGACGTGGGTGGGTGCTGTGTTGTGTTTGTGGGAGAAGAGAGAGAAGGGGGAGAAGAGGAAGGACGTGTGGGTGCTGTGTTGTGTGTGTGGGAGAAGAGAGAGAACACGGAGAAGAGGTGTGGAGGATGGAGGCCTCTGCAGATTAAAAAAAACTAGGTCAAAGATTCCAAGGGCAAGGGCAGGGGTGCAGAGCAGGGAATTTGCTTTTGGAGGTGCAGTGCGGTGAGTCACAGGATATTTGAGGGTGCAGTGCAGTAAAAAATAATAACTCATTTTTTAACCATGGACAAAGACGGAATTAAGATAAGTTTTTGGAGTACAGGAGAAATAATTGGAGGTGCAGGGAGAAGCCCCTAATGTTCATCAGTTGTTTTCTCTCGCTGCAATGCTTCCAGTCACGCATATTTTGTTTTGTTATGTGCATAAGATTTGGGTTTTTTTTTGTTTTTCAAAATAGCAACTATATAGAACATTATCGTTTATTTTTTTCAAGGTTTATTATAATCACAGTTGTTTACACCTTAGATTCAAACTTAAATATTTTTTTTCTCCTTTTGTAATTAAAAAGTCATAGATTTCTCTCTCCTGGTTGCATGTAATACTAATAAAGTTTAAATTATCAATTGCATGAAACAAGACAAATATAATTCATGTCAGGGGCCACATTAACTGCGTGAAGCTAGAAATTTTTTGAAACAAATTCAAGGAATGTTGGTTCTGGTGTTAAAAAAGAAGCAGAAATGATTCTAAATGTACCAAGACATTGTGTGATTCAGGCCATCGACGTTTGAGTTTGAGGGTGAATGCTTGAGGGTGAATGCTTGAGGGTGAATGCTATGGGAAAACAAGCAAAAAACAAAATACAACATTTAACAGTTCAACGCAGTCATTTTGCACGAAAGCACAGGAAGAACAAGGATAAAACGTCAACACATTCATTGTGATCCTAATCACACTACAAGTTATACAACTACAAACACCAAGATAAACTAGAGAACACACCAACCTAAAACCCATACATCTAGTTATACTAACACTTAACAAACACTTGCTCTAAAACCTTAGATGCAACATTAACACTGTCACAAACATCAAAACAGACATTCTTAATTTAATTAGCATAGGTAGAGATTTTGTCGATTATGCTAGCCACGACTTGCTTACTTTCCTTAAGAATCGTAATGCTCTTAATGAGATGGTCACGCCTCACAGCAACTGAAGGAGTTTCCTCGAACAATCTCTCTATTCCACCTCCACTAGGAGACGCCATATCCTTCAAAACCTCGTAACCTAGATCCTTGTTCAAAAGGTTGAAAATACTGAACTGCAAATGCAGTGCAGTGTTATCAATTAGCCTCTGAAGCACAATATTCCAGTATGCTGTTAGTCTCACTTTCAAGTCAAAAGCCTGCGGAACTAAAGTTGTGTGCTGGGTCAGATGACTAAGCTCAACATCACCAAAACCATCAATAGCCACCTTAGAATAATAAGATTGAACTCTATCCACCAAAAAATTCTGGCTGCCAATTAGTTTGTTGTACTCATTTGTGTATTCAGGATTGCAAGTGTAATCAGTTAGTTTCTCCATTTCCACCACCTCTTTCATATATTTCATAGAATTTTCCCTCATTTTAGCAATAAGATTCTGCCCAGCAAGCCTTATACATGTCTGAAGTTGGTGATAGTGTTCTGAGTGACGATTCAGAACCATTACCGCCACTGCCTCAAGATAGTCCCACACCTGGTTAATGAACTTAATTGGAATGCTTGAAATGGATTCAACTTTATCGCGTAAACGAGTAAGAAAAACAGCGCGTGGGATGAAGTTTGGAAGTCCAATCCGCTTAGTCTCTTCTAGCATCTTAATTTCTTCCATCAAAAACTTCTCTCCAGCATCACTTTCAGAACCATTGCGAAGATCATTAGAGTACTGATCCAGCATTTCAACAAGGCGAGCCGTGCAATGCATTTGTTCGTCATCAGGGTACTCGTCAAATTCTCCTCTCAAAAGAATCTTGCTTAGGGACTCTTTTGTCAACCCAATGACATGAACGAAAGCAGACATAACATCAACCAAGGAGTTGAGTTTCCTTGGAAATTTTTCCAGATTGGCAAGCTGAGAATCAAGCTTGTCATTGATCTTCTTAACAATCTCAGGCAATATTTTGGAAATGCTAACCGCTTGAAGCTGAACCAGTTTCTCGGCCAAAACAGGAATACCAACAATGGACTTGTCAATGTTGGACAAAAGCGCGTGTGTCCTGAATAGTTTGGCTTCTATTCCACGAGCTTCTTCGTAGGACTCATCTCCAACGCGATTTCTTACACAAACGTAGCCAAGACCGATGTTCACATCATCAGCAGTCACCTTCTCACGCAGACCCTCTGGGAAAAGATCAACTTTTGTGACAACAGCAAGAGTCCTCTCTCCCGTTTTGTCAACACTCTGTGACATCCTAATGGACTCACAAGTTGAGAAATCAACCGTAGCAGATAAAACATTGAGAATAATGCTTTCCTCAGGTTTTATGTACTCCATAATAATATTCACAATCTGGTCATATATATCCATAGGTTGACCTTGAACAGGCACTCGCGTAATGCCAGGAAGATCGATCATAGTGAGATCAGGAACGTCATTCTTCTTCACGATAAGAGTTAATGGGGTGTTCGAAATTGCTTTCCCAGAGCCGGCAAGTTCATCTGTCGCATGACGAATGGCTTCAGAGACGTGAGCTTCATCCGTGGGCACATGTTTGTCATTATATTCCAGCTCCAACACAGGTTGTAGAAGTGAGTGATTTTGCAGCCTCATGATCAAGGGCACCCTTGTGCATATACCTTGTCCACGGGGTAAGCTGATTCCAGCAAGAGATTCTAAGACACTGGACTTTCCAGAAGATTGGTCACCAACTACCACTATGGTTGGAAGCTGTATCCCTTCTTTGGTGATGTTTAGGCGCCTCAGGTTCTCAAGAGCGTCAAGGATCGGACGTATCCGCTCGTTGTAAGAAGACACCATAGGTGCAACATTTTTAACCTCGTATAGCTCAGCTATTGGTGTGGTATGATCGAAAACAGAGGCTAGGGTTCCTTCTGCCATTTCCAAGTGAGGGTAAGGTAACGAATTGGAACAAAACTGAGTGCAGCAAGAGTTAGGAGGAATGTTGTGTTGGTAAGAGTGGAGCTACAGCTATTTATACAATATTTCTGCAAAAATACTTGTTAATTCTACAACACAGTACCGAATAATAATATTTAAGTTCGTTACTTTCTGAAATAGGTTAAAGTGGGTCACATATCATTAAACATTTTTAAATTTAATAATGATGTATTTTTAATATAAACAATTTTATTATTTTTTAAGATTTAGTTTATTATATTATTTAAATCCTTTAGCAAGTTTTTCCTAGTTTTTATTATTATTATTATTATTTATTTAATTCAAAGAATCTTTCTTATTTACTAACTTTTATTTATTTATTATTACCCGTGACTTCTTAATCCCAACAAATATGGAGATGTTTTCGGAGGAGAATATGTTTCTCTGTATGGTAAAATTAGTGTCAGAGATTATAAAAGTGTGTCCAATTGATTTGAATGTGAGGTGACTGAAACAGTGGCATAACAGCCATGCCTACCATTCTGACCAGAGTTTCAGTCTTTCCTCACACGCTATCACCCCTCCCACTGTCCACTCTACTACTTGTTGCTTAGGCTGTCTAGTGCATTGTAAATTACTTTTACCTTTCAGCAACATCACAAAATAAAAATAACTGTGATATTATAGAAAGCAAGTCCACGGATACGAGTTTTTAATAAATTTGGAGTTTATTGTAATTAAATTTAGAAGAATTTTTATAAAATTTTATAAAAAATTTGATTGATGTCATGAATCGAAAAATATATTTTAATAAAAATATTGATGAGATTATCATTTTATTTTTAGTTTAATCAAAAATATAAATTGATATTTATATAAAAAAAATTATTTCATGATTTTTTTAATCATTAAATTGAAAAAAAATACAACAGAAAAAGAATTTTATATATATATATATATATATATATATATATATATATATATATTAATCAGGCACAGATATCTGTTTCGCGATATAGGTATTCAATCTCTCAAGAAATCCATATCTAACCTTTTTAAGTGGGATCAAATCTCACACAAAATAATACTGATCCATTAAAGTCGGAATTAAATCTCTCATTTTCTCTCTTTTTATGAATTCGTTCCACTAGAATGGGATCGGTTCACTCGTCCATCCACTACTCCAAAAATAAAGTAATAAAACGTCAAAAGAAATACAAAAATTTTAAACTTTATACACGTTAAACTCATTTGCAATATTAAAAAGATTTTTCAAATCAGTACACAAATTAATTATGTTTGAATAATAAAAGATGAATTCACCGTATCTCACGTATTATATTACATGAAAAATTACATTTTGAAAGATTTAATTGTTGCAACTCAAATTATTTTTTTCTGTTATAAAGATTATTAAAAATAGACTCCAAAAAAAAGATGAATTTTGTTCTGATTTTGTTTAATTTATTATATCGAACGAGGAACCGTCAAAAGGTTTGATACAAATTTATAATTATTCGTACGATATTCCTTTATATTCAATTGGTTAATTATTTAAAGATAAGTCTGAATCCGATTCCTACTTCTTGGACAAGGAGACCACAAAAATATGCGGATTTCAAAGATAAGATAACGATATTTAATTCATTTTTTTAATGCTTCTTCTCTAAGGAGTCGACACTCATTGGCCCAAGGGAAGCTCCAATTAAAATCCATCATCTCAACTTTTGCTTTTTGTCTAAACTTTGTATTCCAATCTGAAAAGCTGAAAGCCTGAAAGCGCATTTAAGACAATATGTGTTTAACAAATACGATAAATTTAACTTTTTTTAATATATTTTGTAAACAAAATATCTTGAATTTATTTTTCAGTAAAATAATTATACATTTACTTTTAATCTTTATAAACTATGCAATTTTATATTAAATAGTTAATGCGCTGGATCCTAAGATTAAATTATTTGAAAACTATCTCCTACTTTCACTTTGATTCTTGAAGAAAATTGTTTTCCTCAAAAGATTAAGTTAATTTCGATTTTTTTAATTGAGTACAAAAATAAAGATGGAGATGTATAATGTTCATTTTGTTTAAATTATTAAAATATTTATAATTAATTAAGTGTATATATATATATATATATATATATATATAATTTTTTATTTTTTTTAATTATTTGGTTTATTATAAAAGTCATTCGCATCTCAATTATATTTTTTATCCTATCATAATATTTATGTAATTATGTTAGAAAGATGTATGTCAATTAAAATTTTTTTGTCTCACATTTTAATATTTCTATTATTTTTTAATATTGTTATGTATTGTATATTTTCCTTTCACATGAGAATGTTTAATACTCTTAATTTAAGTATTTAATAGCACAAACCTTTCGTTTACTAAGTAATATACAAAAAATTCTTTACTTATTTGAATAACTCTTTTATTTTGCTTAAGCAAGGAGCTTTCGCCTGAGCAAGGACAACAGTAGTTCACCCCTTCTCTATTTTGAGGGCTCATCTAAGTGAAACCCACTTGCCTGAGCGAAAGTAGTCTCGCCTGAGCGAGATGGGCTAGCTTGAGCGAGACCTCGACATGCCCACTATTACAATCTCGCCCAAGCGAGACCTGGCAGCTTGAGCGAGGGGTCTCTCTCTCCTGAGCGAGGGGTCTCTCTCTCCTGAGCGAAGGCTCCGTCATCTGAGCGAGATTGATGGTGTTGATTGGATAAGTGTATGCTTTCAAATGTTTGGTTGGTGTGATAGTCTACAAAGTCATGTAAGATGTCTTGTATGTATTATATATGACACAATGGGAATGAAATGGATGAGTTTGGTATAATCTTGCGTATGGAACATGTTTTGAAAGGTTGGTTATATACATTGGCATGAGTTGGTATGCATGATATTATATGCTTGGTTGGTGAAACATGATCTTGGTATGGTTTCGAACGTAATTCCATGAATCTCTAAGTGATATCTCATGGTGGTGCCTCATTGGTCAGGACGTAATTCCACGAGATTTTCGTGGTGGTGTCTCATGGTCAGGACGTAATTCCATGACCCCTGTTAGTGGGAGCTCATAGTGGTGCCTCATGGTTATGACATAATTCCACAAAGATTCATGGTGGTGCCTCATTATATAATTTAGTAAGGATTCAAGTAAGAATTGCATTCTAACACTCTAAAGAGTTAGTTAGTCTCACGTAAAGCCTACTGACTCAAGTGGTGAGAGTAGCAGGATGCCCTAGTCTTTGGCAGGATAATGGCCTTAGATGTTTGAAGGCTAACCTTGTGCGTGGTAAGGTGAAACCCACTAGCAATGGCTCTGCAGAGCAGTAGAGACCACCACAAGTACAAGCATTCAGTGAATCTGACTGATTATATGTATCCGCATAATCGTGTCTTTGAGTCTTAGTTTTTTGTTTGTCGATCTTCACATGCTTGGTTGTTTCATGTATCTTTGACTTTGAAAATTGTATGTAATTGTATGATAAAACGGTTTTCCACTCTAGCTCACCCTTTCTGTTTGTTGCATGTTCTATTTGTGATTTTCCTCCTTTTGTGATGATTATTAATTTATTGATGTGAGCGGATGTGGGAACTTCCCGTGGTCGTCAGGGTGATGGAGATTTCGCTGCATAGATATTCTTGGGTCGGATCCCCTCCTCCGGGTGTTCTTTAAAGCTGAGGCCTATGTACTACCTTATATTTTAAATACTATTCAACTTTTATCTTATTTTGTCAATGACATTGTGGTGTGCCTTAGGCTTTTCTCTAGGTATCTGGGGTTTTTCTTAAGGAGCGATACTTATAATCCATAATGTTGCTCTTTATATTAATTTGTGTGATGTTTCATTTGATTATGTTATTATTTAAATGGGACGTTACATTTCCTTTTATATTTTTAAAAAATATTTTTAAATTTTATCAACTAGGTTTCATTAATGTTTGTAAATTTAATAAATGTGTTGGTTCTCATGAAATTTTATTTGGTATTATAATATAAAATGTAAGCAATTATAATTATTTTTTTAAATTTTATTATAATTATTATTTGTTCTTTGTATCGTTTTGTTCAAATGATGTATTATAACTTTTATTAGTGTATAAAAAAGAGATTGATTAGAATTTAAAAGATTGAAGTAAACAAACCTTTAAAATGTATTTTAATTTGAATATTTATTTTTCTTTTATACTTTTTAAAAAATATTTTTAAATTTTATTAACTATGTTTCATTAATATTTGCAAATTCGAGCTTTGTTTTGATTTTCATTAAATTTTATTTGGTATTATAATCTAAAATGTAAATAATTATAAATTATTTAAAAGTACTTGATATCGAAGAAACAACCACCCTTCTAATATTGAATATTTGTTAATATTATGCTTCCTTTACCATAATTTTTTATTATTTTATAAAAATTAATTAAAATTGATATTGAAGTAGTAAGAAAATGAGTATGAGTATGGGGACGAGATTATACCCGTTACCCGGTTAGATGGGGATGAGACAAAAGTTTGATACCCGTTGGGTTTGGATATGAGGATGATGATGGATTTTTTTTACGGGGATAAATATGAGATAGCGAAACCTGTGTCTCTCTGCCCCGTTACCATCCCTAAGAATAGTTAGATTTGAGTTGATTTAAAAGTGAATTATGTGTTTTTTTTTAAATAAATTTAGAGGTGATTATGATTATCATCATGGTGCATTCCGCATATCATCATTATACATTTCTCTCAACACCTCACAAACGAACAAATAAAGAACTTGACAATCTATCCTCGCTAAACTATTCTACCTCAAACAAATACATCATTATTATAGATTTTTTGTGACACTTATTATTTTCTTTACTTTTTAAATTAGGTATCGATCTTTTACTAATATTATATAATATATTTAGTATTTAACAAGATAAGTTACATAAGGTAAAAAATATAATTAGATAATAATATTCTCAATATATATATATATATATATATATATTATATAAAAAATAAAATTATTTAAATAAAGAGAAATACAGAATATAGATGTTTATTTTAATTTCACTGTTATTACTGTTTTGACTTAATTTATTAAGATAATTTAATTGTAATGGATCACTGTATATGAGTTAATTCCATTTGAAAATTTGATGTTTTCGGATGATTCTTCTTCTTCCACACGATATTTGCTTATGTTTGCATAGTCAAAAGGATGCACTGTACTTAAAAACGTATGTCTGTTTGGATCAAGCCATATAATTAATACTCAAGACAAACATTATTGAGAAAATTCAAAAATAAAGTAATAAAACGTCAAAAAAATACGAAAATTTTAAACTTTATACACGTTAAACTCATTTGCAATATTAAAAAGATTTTTCAAATCAGTACCCAAATTAATTATGTTTGAATAATAAAAGATGAATTCACCGTATCTCGCGTATTATATTACATGAAAAATTACATTTTGAAATACAAGTTCAACATCACAAACTTGATATTCCATTTCAGTAACGAGAAATTTATCAATGATTTTTAAATTATGTCATTGATAGGTGAAAATAATAAAATATTTAACGTATTTTGATTAATCATTTAATTCATTAATTTAATCAGATTTAATTGTTGCAACTCAAAATTTTTTTCTGTTATAAAGATTATTAAAAATAGACTCCAACAAAATAAAAGATGAATGTTTATGTGATTTTGTTTAATTTATTATATCAAATGAAGAACCGTTAAAAGGTTTGATACAAATTTACAATTATTCGTACGATATTCCATTATATTTAATTGGTTAATTATTTAAAGATAAATCTGGATCCGATTTGAATCGTGTTGCGAGGCCGTACCTACTTCTTGGACAAGGAGACAACAAAAATTTCCGGATTTCAAAGATAAGATAACGATATTTAATTCATTTTTTTTTATTTTCATCTTCATTACATTATTTATTTAAATTATTTTTAATAATATAATAATTTAATGATGATCAAAATAATAAATTAAATATTAAATATAAAAATAAATTAAAATATCATTATCATAAAATTAAAGTTTAAAAAATAAATTAAAATATGATTATCCTAAAAATAAAATTTAGAATATTGTAATGCTTCTTATCGAAGCAGTCGACGCTCATTGGCGCAAGAGAAGCTCCAGTTAAAATCCACTCATCTCAACTTTTGCTTTTTGTCTAAACTTTGGATTCCAATCTGAAAAGCTGAAAGCGTGAAAGCGCATCTATGTTTAACAATTACGATAAAGCTAGACATACTTTAACTTACTTTTTTTATTTATTTTTAATTTATTTTTTAATTATTATTGAATTATTTATTTTAATTTTTTTAAATGATGTAATGATCTAATATCGATTAAAATAGGGTTTAAAAATAAGTTAAAAAGAGCCAATTAAAGTATTGTTATCCTTACTATAAATTTAACTTTTTTTTAATATATTTTGTAAATAAAATATCTTGAATTTATTTTTCAGTAAACTAATTAAACATTTACTTTTAATCTTTATAAACTGTGCAATTTTATATTAAATAGTTAATGCGCTGGATTCAAGATTAAATTATTTGAAAACTATCTCCTACTTTCACTTTGACTATTGAAGAAAATTGTTTTCGTCAAACATCACTTGCTTCGGTGCTGAATTAGATCAATCTAATGGAAAGTATCAAATCACATATAAAATAAAATTTTAATCCGTTATAATAAATTTAATAAAACAATAGTTATTAATAATTATTTTTATGTTTTAAATTAGTTGAGCTAAACATATTTTGAATTATCTAAAGGATCCCGTACTCTGACACTTTTAATACTATTATTTTACTATAAAATTTCATTTATATTCATTTTTATATATTAAACATAATAATTTATTAATAAAGGTTAACGTCAAATGGTCGGAAGAGAAAAAGTGAGTGTCAAACTGCAATTTTCCTTGTCTAAATTATATATTTTTATTTAAAATAACATTTAAAGAAATTTTGACCAAATTTATATTTTTAAGAAAGTATTATAGGTCTGGATAGTATTTTTTGTTGAGTGATCTGAAATATTTGTGTAAGGTCCCATTTTTTTTCTGCCCTAAAGATTAGTGGGCTGCTCTTGTAAGTGGGCTTAAGGTCGGCCCAACGCATAAAAGTCCTTAGGTCTGTCCTAATTCCTCACTCAACCTCACTCTTGCAGAAATCCAGCCGCCCTCACTCTCCATACCCCTCACAGAACGCTCTGCTAGGGTTTGCCCTAAGGTGCACTTCGAGCTAGCTCAAACTCGGTTCCTACTCACGTAAGTCACTCCTCAGCTCATGCTCCTTCCTTTCATGGTTTATGTTCGCTGTATCGTTAGGGTTTGGTAATAACCCGCTCCTTTCTTCTGTTCTGCCGTTCAGTTTAGCAGCTGACCGCCCTAGGGGCAGTTCTACCTTCTTTGTACGGGTCAGAGCGTTTGCTAGCTTGATTTCCAGGTACGGGAAGTTAGGGTTCTAGTTTCGAGTCTTTCTTTGGAACTGTTTATGCGTTGATTGTTGATTGCATGGTTGGATCTGTCGTTTTGATGTGTGAAAGTACTTTGCATGTGTTGTTTGGTCGGAAAATATGGCGGTTACAGGTGAAACAGCGGCGAGATCTGTAAATCTCGCCCAGGCGACCTAATCTCGCCTAGGCGAGACAAACAAGGGCTCACCTTGGCCAGTTCGCGCGAAAAGTCGCCCAGGCGACTCGCTCAACTTTTGAGCCAGCAGGCATCTCGCCCAGGTGAGAGGGATCTCGCCTAAGCGAGATCCCGCGTTGATTTCTGGATGCCTTTTTGAGCCCTCGCCTGGGCGAGGAGGGCTCGCCTGAGCGAGCACGTCTCGCCTGAGCGAGCACGTCTCGCCTGAGCGAGCACGTCTCGCCTGAGCGAGACCCTTCAGCCTGAGCGAGGTACTGGGCGAGACAGTGTTGTATTTAGATGCTTGTTTATTCTTGGATGATTGGTATTGGTTTGGGTATGAATGTTGTGATGAGAGACATGTATATAATGGAGTATTATGTATTCGTAGCATGATTCATGAATTGTAGATGATTGGTTTGGTATGAGAATTGGCATGTGAACTAAATGAGATGGGCATCATTAATGTGGCATGATAACGAGATGAGTTGAATTCTATGTACGTAGATTGGAATTAAAGTAACATGGTATTGATATGAGATGAGGCCCTAGACTCATGGGGTGGTGATGACCAGTGGTATGGATTCAAAATGTGATACGTATGGGGAATTAATTCCAGGGGTTGGTATGAAATTGTAAACATGATTTAATGTTCCCATACTGCTGATTTATGATTGTTGGTCCGTGTCAGCGTGTAATTCCTTGGGGTCTCTAGGTGAGACCTTCAGGGTTGCGCTTCAGTGGTCGGGACGTAATTCCATGACCCCTGTTAGTGGGTGTTCATGGTGGTGCCCCATCTGTATAACTAGGTAAGGATTCAAGGTAAGGTTGCATCCTGACACTCTGAGGAGCCAGTTAGTCTCACCTAGAGCGGACTGACTCCTGTGGTGAGAGTAGCAGGAGGCCTG
>Ga0214544_1011629_pt1 | contig 12040 bp, 11 predicted proteins | sample CNSS3metaG_FD_160074 | JGI IMG/M metagenome (GOLD analysis project Ga0214544, IMG submission 160074) | Root nodule microbial communities from cowpea collected in UCLA plant growth center, Los Angeles, California, USA - CNSS3 | ecosystem: Host-associated > Plants > Roots > Nodule | place: USA...
GTGAACTTCCTTTCTAAACGTGCTTAGTCTTCTTAAGCATTTGCCTCCATCCTTGGTTGGGGTCAATCCTTTATCTCTCTCTCTCTCTCTCTATATATATATATATATATATATATATATATATAAGATATTGGTTGTAACTTAAAGACAACATCTTTTGCAAGTACCAAATGAATAATTATATATTATACATTTTTACCTTTTTTTTGTCTTTATTCATGATCATAAAAGTTTATGGTTTAATGAGTAATTTGGTTTCTATATTTAGGCATTTGATTCGTTGTGGTTATTATATTTGTTTTTGACTCAACTAAATCCAATTTTTGTTAAGTAGAGTTAATGTGGTCCCCTTTGTTAAATTTGACTTAACATCGTTTTAATGGTGACCATGTGTTAGTATCTGATGACTGCGTATTTTTGCCCTCATTCGGTGTTTAATTCTGGGTATTTAATTGAATTTATGTGCTTAATGATTGATTTAATTAGAATTTGTGATTATTGGATTTATTTAGTACGTAAGGTAAAAATGGCATAAAAATTGATTTTAATTGCATAAAATATTATTGGATATTTTAACGTTTGTTGATGGAGCTGAATTTGTCTATTTTCACCCCTATTTCCACTCATAAACCATGATGACACGTGTCATAATCCTCCACTTATTAAACTAACCAATTAGAGAATGACACGTGGCGGCATCTAAGCACTGAAAATTCAGCCAACCAAATGGTGCCATGTCATCATCTCCTCCATCTCACACATGAAACCTTAACCCTAATTTTCTCCTCTCCCACCAGCACCACCGGGCGCCGCCGCCTGCACCAAGTCCAGCCACCACAGCTCAGTCTTCTTCTTCTCGCACCAGCAGCCATGGTGGCTCCCTTCCATTCTTCATCATCAACGAGCAACCTTTTAGCCGAAAATACCACAACAGCCATTGATGGAGAACGAACCACCGTTCGCGCACCTGCAACCACCGCAGCAGCGCCCAATGCCGTGAATATGCACCGCTCTCCATCTCCACACGAATCTGCAACACACCTTCATCATTTTCATTCACGCATAAGCAGTTCAAACCTTCGCTCACCATCTCCGTGCACCTCCACAGATCGAAAAACACAACCAGACTGCATAACTTCATAAACGCGAGCAAGAGCCACCTCCAACAACAGCACCTCCATCTTCTCTCCACGCACCTGCAACACACAAGCATGGCAACACCACCTACACAACAAGCCACCGCAGCAACGCGCCTGAAATTGCGTCATCACGAGGCCAGTTTGAACCATCACCTACGGCAGCAATAAACATGGAAGCGGAAACTCTAATTTGGGAGAGAGAAGGAGCTGCCACGTGTCAGTCTGCTATTGCACAGTCAAACTGGTCAAAGCTGGTCAAATAGTCAACTCTGGTCAAATATTCAAATTTGGTCAAAGACTTGTCAAACAAGAGGGGTTTAATTGTAAATATTGATATTTTTGGATGTCTCTGCAAATTTGGACTACATGATTAAAAATGGCTTATTGAGAAAATTAATGCAAATATTATTTGGTAATAATTTATCAGATATCTTTAAATAATTAATTTATTTAATTATATCATAAATTATTAACCAACTATATTTGTCAAATAGTCTATATCTCTCCAAATACCTTTGAATATTTATCTTTATCTTTATTTTAAAAGATATTTGAGAGATTTTAGCAACAGTAAAGCCCAAGTCCAGTCGAAGTCCTATATAAAGAGACAAAGAGGGAAGCAAAAAAGGACAAGTGGGGGACTTCAGAGTTTTGGAACCCTTAGTGGGGCCTAATTTCGTTTCCTTTCTCTCTCTACATTCTTCTATCTTTATTTTATTTTGGGTTTCATGGAGTGCTAAACTTCTTGGGTTTATTACATTGTAATTTCATTATGGATTTTGAGGTTAGAATGAATTAATTTCTTTGTTCTTTTTATTATTGTTGAGGTATTAATTCATCTATGTCTTATATCTTTGAATCACATAAAAAGTAATGATTTTAAATCTATATGCATGTTGATCATATGAGTTCAAGGGTTTTTAAATTTAATTGAGACTTTACTTTGTTTTTATTTATAAACTTTCATGTGATTGAATGAGTTTTTACCAATAATTAAGACTTTACTTTGGTTAAAGGTATTTACTATAACGAAAATTAATCGAGACTTTACTTTGATTAATTAAGCTTTTTATTTGGTGAGGAGATAAAAGAATAGACATGATTAGGCATAGTAAAATTTGATTGAGACTGTACTTTGGTTGAATTTATTGTGGATAATCTAAAAGTTCTCACTTTTAATTGAGACTGTACTTTGGTTAAAAGTGAGAACACCAACAAATTAATTGAGACTTTATATTGATTAATTTGTAAATCTACAACAATAATTAATTGAGCAATAATCTTTAGATAACCGATGATGAATCTATTTTGAAAAAGCAATGGAATCAATCTATTTTCTTTACTATTGTTTTTATCTCTTTTTATCTTTTCTATTTCTTTCTTATTTATCTTAATCCTCCAATATTTTTATTATTTTATTTAACTAACTCTTTTGTATAGTTTTATAAGAACTAATTTTTTAAAAATCAATTTCGTGTTCGTTGGGAGATGACTTTGGGTTACTTTACCCTTTCTATTTTGTTGACTACTTTCTTAACAATACTGAAGTTGTTATAGATAAGTAGTATTAATTTGATCGCGTGAACGACAGCGTTATCAGTATCATAAAAGGTCTAATTATTAATTCCGTCCAGATATTATTTTTTGGACTCAATTGAGTCCCTGTATTCTTTTTTGGACTCATTTGAGTCCTTATATTCTTTTTTGGACTCAATTTAGTTTATATATTGTTTAAATAAAGACAATGTAGTCTCTTTCACAAGATGAGTGTTAACATCGTTAGGAGATGATCACATGTGAGTAAAAAATGATGGCATACCCCCTAGCATGACCAAGTACTTTCAAGAAGAGTTAGAGGCGGCTATGCAAGGTGAAACAAAACTCTTTTCTTTTAGGCCATACTGGAGTATCTTTAATATGGGTCATGTAGTGTAGGATTTTCTTTGAAGGCCTTGTATTAAGGGCCAAGAAGTATAAGGTTTTAAAAACAATCTTGCTTAAGTATGGAGCATCATATGCTCCTAACTTAAGCAACTCTTTGGTGATTCATTTTGTTAATCTAGCTTAGCTTAATGAAGTAGCCTTATGTCATTGTCCTATTGGAGATGTTTTTCATAAAGTAGCTTTTCACATGATAACAAATGAGCCGCACATTTTTCATGAGAATGAGACTAACACATGTCAAGCTCTCCTTCACCAAGCTAGCATTTTTACGGTTTTAGTGCACGTTAGCATTCTAGGGTTTTTGACCGTTTTGGACACTCTTTACTCTATAAATAGAGGTGTCTCCCCCATGTATTACTCACTTTCTGATTGATAATTTTATTACTGCCAAAATCATTTTTGAGCCATATCTTGTCTCTTAGTCACTTGCTAGAGCATCCCATGAGGTCCCACTAGCCCTCCTTTCTCTAGAGTTAGCCTAAAATCTCTTAAAGAACCACAAACAACATTCATCCAACCATCAAAACACCATAACCGAGACCTCTTACTCTCTCCATCCACCAACTTTCGCGCATCCACTCATCTCCATGGCACCATTTCAAGCTTTGGACCAACATAGCTTGAGGAGGAGGCTATCACACAATTCTCTTCTCCCTCTCCAATTCCTTCTTCTTTGGTGACACGATCCTACAAAGATTGCCACCTTTAGATCCAAGATTCACTCCTTTAGTTCCAAGGTCACAAATCCAAGATCCCTGTTTTTGTCTATTGCATCGTCAGAGATGGACACATGAATCTAGTTGTGGCTTTTGGATTTGTTCTCAAGATCTGTGGAGGATGACACTGATGGAAAAAGGATCACATTGTGTCTATGTAAAAAATATAGGGACTCAATTGAATTTGAAGAAAAATATCGAGACCACATTACTAATACATCAATTTAATGAAAGGAACCACATTGACTCTAATTAACAAAAATTAGGCTTAATTAAGTTAAAAACAAATATAAAGAGAAAAATGAATAAGCCTCATTTGAGTTCCTATTTTTGTAAAACGACTCATTGTGACTCTTTCCATAAAAATTATGTTAACACCATTTAAAAGTGTCATGTGTTAAAATTTAAGTTTGTCACATATCAAAATTTAAGTCATCTCCTACTTTATAACTCCTTTGATTTTGACATAATTCACCACGAATGCCTAGTGAATTCTCTCGTTCACTATTCACTAGTGCAAAAAGAGCTTATTATGACAGGTAAAAAGGACTTATTATGATAGGTATGTTGGCATCATAGTTGCAGGAGTCATAAAAAATACGTTTTTTCTATGACATCGTGAAAACCTGTCATAATAAGTCTAACTTACTATGATAGGTATTTCTACACCTAACATAATAAGTGAGTATTTTTTTTTTCAATTTTCCTCCATTCATAATAGTATTACCTGAATATAACAATATACAATTTTCAAATAAAAGAATTTCATTAACTTAATTTATCCAAATAATATTATCCAAAAAAGACTTACTCTATCAAATTATATATACATAAAGATGTTTTGCCTAATAAAATTCTGAAACAAAAGGAAAAAAAAGTAGAGAAGAAACCCTAACATTGATCCTGTTCGTCGAGAGAAGCTTCATCATCATCGTTATTGGCATCTTCAATTTCAAAACCAGCATTGTCATTCTTCAAAGCATCCAAGCGCGCAAGTGTCGCCTAAATTAAATTGTAACAAAAATGCACTTTTATCAGATTCCTCATTCAATTTTATATTCATACATATTTTTTAGAAAAATTGAAAAACAGAAAAAAAAATTGATAGGAGATAGTTGCCTGAGTGCGGTTGTCGGCATTGGCAAGTGTGGCGGCCATTTTGGACATAAATGAAGGCGAAGAAGGTCACGACACCACAGCGTTGGAGTCGCGTTGCAAACACGACGAGCGGACAGCGAGCAGATGGCTCGCAAACGGTGCGCAGACGGCGAGTGGACAGAGCACGTACGGTGCGCGAACGATGCAACGAACGAAGTGGCGAACAGAGCGGCGACGACAATGTGAAACAAGAAGGTAACATGACTATTTGAGAAAGAAAGTATACTTCTGGAGAAAGAATGGAGACGAGAAAGAGAAAGAGAAAAGAAGGAAGGAAAAAATTAGGGATTTGAAGATATTATGACAGGTTTCTCTAAATCTGTCATAATATATTTTTAACATAATTTCAATCTTGTCACCGCGCCCATCTATTATGATAGGTCCTCTGCACTTGTTATAATAAATTTTTCCTTTTCACTTATTATGATAGATCCCTTTTTACCAGTCATAATAACATTTACTTTTATTACAAAAATGCCACCGGTCAACTTATTATGATAGGTAGCTTATACCTGTCATAATAAGTCGTCATAGATTCTCCTTTTTCTACTAGTGATTATACTCATATATTGTACTATTTTTGTAAACCTTTATTGACTTAAGGGTCATCAAGTGAATCCCTCCTCAGTTATTCCTATGGATCGGCAACAAACTATCAAAACTATCAACTCTTGAAAACCATACTCCTTTCACAACTGGACTCCTAAGAACCTCACCCTTTCACCTACCTAGTAAGCATCCGTCCAAATTTGATAAGAACCATGTGTATAAAATTTCTAAGAATTCTCTTAGCAACATGTATTATCAAATATATCCATGTTGAAGATCCTAACTTGAAATAAAACCAATTTACAAAGTATAAAACTGAATTTACGAGGACAAATTAAACACTCACTTTATGACAGTGCCACAACCTGTTGCATTTTGCAGTAATAGTGTTCTTCAGCAATTTGATATGCCGTTGCATAACTTTGCTGTCTTGTCTGCTCCCAGCTGTATCGAAATGGCTTCTTTTTTTGTCTTTTGGTTTAGGAGTGATGGACCAACTTATATTACGCATTTCCTTCATGGTTCTAGTTTCTCCACGTAGTTGTGCCTCTAAATACTATGGGTGAATCTGTTGAACTCCTATGCAACTCGATCACCACGAGATTATTTTATAAGCACTTGTACAAAACAAACAAAACAGAGCACTACGTCCCCTTCTCTCTAGCAACTCCTTCACCCTCTAAGTATTTGAATTCACCTTCTGATCTAGTGTACCTAGCTTGCTCATGTTGCATACACCACTATCCAGAGATTTGCCTATTAGTTGACAATTTGCCTCCCCTACTTAATTTATTTTAATGCAAAATTATAGGACATAAGGCACCAATAGAATACAAGAAAAGAGCTTTTAAAACATTATTAGTTGCATATGCTCACTAGTTGGGTCGGTGTATTAATTACTGCTTGTTGTAATAAAAATATTATTTACAGAAATTTATTAACTATAAAATTAACTATCAAAATTTAAAGATAAATAAACTATGAAGAACAAAATTTCAATTTGAAATATAAGCATTAAATAATGTATTTTGTGTTTTTTTTTATATATATATATATTATATATTCTTATCATTTTTAGTTGATCTCCCCCGTATTTTTAAGTATCTTTTAAGTTATTTAAAAGTTGTTTATTTTCTCCTTAGATAGTAAAATTTTCATCGAATCCACAATCCTGTAGGTAATTTGAGAGATTATATACAATTGTTAAAAACAATATGATTGCAAACTAAAACTAATCAAGCACACTTTATTTTAATTGTAATTACGTAAAAAGGATTTATGCACTAGTATACTTAAATTGTTCTTTATGCAATCACAAACAATCCTCAATTTTCTAAGTATAGAAATAGATAAATAAACAAGTATATATAACAAAGATAAAAATACTAGGACAATGAAAAGAATACAACTAAAAGATTCAAAACATATAATTAAGAATACATCATTCCTCTAACTAGAAAATATCTTGGATACAAAAATTGATTTTAAACAATGATATCTCAATGAAATTAAAGTCAGAATATTAACATTGCTAGTGGTTCAAAAGCCAAACCTTCATTCCCCATGGAAATGGAAAGGTATTGAGAGCATTTGTTGGAGCCGAGCAAGGTAACTAATAGAGTAAATTGTCTTTTGGTCAAATCTAAAACTAATATATTAACCTTGTGTTTGGATGAAGCATTTCAATAATGTTCAGAAATTGAAATACATTGTATTTGAATTACTTGCAATTAAATTTCCTTCATTTTCTAAATAACTTGTTTGGATAAAGAAATTCAAATACCTACCATTTCAATTTCTTGTTTGGATAAAATAATTGAATTTCTTGTGAGATAAAATTTCATTTTAAAAATATTTATTTTAGGCTTAATTATGTTTTGAGTTCATGATAAATTTGGAAACAGGCTTGACAACCCAAATGGGTCAAACAACTTGACAACTCAGTAGGGTAGGGAAACCCAAACGGGCTAGGTTGGGTAGGCTCGACGATCCAAACAAGTCTGATCAGCATGACGACCCATACGGGTCGATCATGCCCGTCAAGTTCTTCGACCCAGCCTAACCCAATTTGTCTAGGTCATTAGCCCGTCTTGGCCCCACTAGGTCGTCGGGCCGTCCGACCCATCTGGGTTGTCGGGCCCGTTTATGTCATCGGGCACACCCGATAAGTCTGTTTCGATGGGGCGGCAAGACTGGGCAAGGTCGTTGGGCCGGTTGGTATCGCCCGAATCGTTAGACCGGTCGGGCTCGTCTAGGTCGTTGGGCCGATTGGGCCTGACTAGGTCATCGGGTCGGCTAGGCTTGTCGGGTCAATGGGTTGGTCGGGTCGTTAAGCCTATCCGACACGTCTGGGTCATTAGGCCCGCCCGACACCAATAGGTTGTCTGGCCTGCCAAATTCGTGTGGGTCATCGGACCCATTGACCCATCTTGGTTGTCAAGTCGGTTCGACCCGTCTCTGTCTTCGATCCCACCTAACTTGTCTAGGTCGTTAGTCTTGTTTGGGTCATCGGGCCCGCCCGACCCGTTGATGTCGTCGGGCCAGCCTGGTCCGTTTGGGTTGTTGGTCCAACTCGACACATCTTGGTTATCGGGCCCGCCCGTGCGGTATGGGTTGTCAGGGCTTAACCGACCTGTTTAAGTTGTCAAGCCTGCCCGACCAGTATGTCTCATTAGATCACCTTGAAAAGTCTGGGTCATCGGGCCCACCCGACCCATCTATGTCGTTGGGCCTGCTCGACCTATTTGTATCGTCAGATTGGTCTAATTCGTCTGGATTGTTTTGCCAGCCCAACCTGTCATGGTTGTCGGGTTTGCCAGGTCCGTTTGAGGTTGAGTGAGAAGAATTTAAAATTCCACCTATTTTGAGAGTATTTGAATTTCTTTTAATTTAGCTAATTGAAATACTTCAAAAAAAAAAGCATGCATTTTAAATGCTTTTTAATTTCTCTATCCAAACAAATCATTTCATTACAAAGAATTTCAAATTCTCCAAATAAATGAACCACCCTCTTGAATTGCATCATCCAAACACACCATAAGTATATTTGATATTTGCTTATGACATCGCTCAAAGCAAATATGTTAGTTAGGGTTTTAGTTCCTTAAACATGTTTAGAAAATTGCCTTACGTGACACATTCCCGATCCATGGTTGAATGCTTAAGTGAGATGGGCTTAAGTGTTACACAATTGAAGCTTAACTAATGAGAATTGAAGTGAAACTTGACAGATTCAGCGAATGCCACTTAAAGGTGTAACAAGGCATGCTGAAGTGAAATTCACGCACAATAAACTTTTCTTATAATGATTGTAATTAATGAAATTGAGTATCCAACAAATGAATGGATGCAATACTAGGGAGATGTCGTGCCTAATGAGTTGCCCAAGTGGATCTATGTTGTATTACAAGAAACATGAAGTGTTATAAAGTCATATACTTTCTGAAGGGAAACAATGTAACCATGCTAGTAGATGAGGTAAAGGGAAGGTTGATGACTCCATCTCCAAGCTTGCTTGCACATGAAGAATGAAGATGGAAGGTGTGGAAGATTTATTGTAGACATTGGTTCGACAGAAGAGATTTGGAATTGAGAAAAGGTTGCTCTCAATAGAGGTTGGACCAACTCAAGAGGAAGGAGGCTAGAGAAGTCAAAATAGGGGAGACCTATCCTAAGGAGACTCATAAAAGTGTCTAGAGAAATCTCTATAGAGTTTCATTAACATTCATGAGTGGTTTTACAAGGAAGGGTACTCCTTTAATTATAGGAGCAAAGTAGAGTAAAACTTCTCCAAAAAGAATAGAGAAATTCAAAAAGAAAAATCAAATGTTAAAGCCAAAAGAAATCATGCCTCTAGTGTGACTTGGCAAGGTCATGCTTCTCACATGCAAAAGGTGCACAAGGCACCCCATGGAGAGCCTCTCATGCATTATAAGGGTTTCTTGAGGCCCAAGCTAGCCCAGTAGCCCTAATTTCATGTCTCAAACAAAGTCCACCCTTTTTGGCCCTAAATTATTCTACTAAGCCCAAAGCCCAAACAAGGGCTAAATGTGAGGCCCACTAAATCCTATATTACTCAACCCAAATACAAGCCCAAAAGAAATACAAATAAAGAATCCTAGATTAAGTCTTCAAATCCTCCTTGGTCTATGTGAATTGGGCATGTTAAGCTCTGAAGAGGCCATGTCTTCTTGTATGCTCTTGCTCTTTGTTCTTGTTGTAGGTTGTTGATTAGAGGTATGTTATTATCCCTTCCCTTTTGAGAAGGATTTGACCTCAAATCTAGAGGGTCTGTCTCATCATAAATTCCACATGCACAAGGAATAAGGTCAATGACACTAAAATGTGGCATTAACTTTGTACTCCTCAGATAGTTCTAGCCTATATGCATTATTATTCACTTTTTTAAGAACTCTAAAGGGACCATCTCCTTGGGGGCTATGTTTGACCTTTTTTTATAGGAAATCTAGCTTTTCTTAAATGAAGCTAAACCCAATCCCCTTTACCATATTGGATAGAGACCTGTTGACAAATTTTGTTTGCCCATCAGTTTGTGGGTGACAAGAAGTAGAAAAGTTAAGTTTGGTTCCTAGTCTTGACTAAAGTATTCTTTAAACATGACTAAGGAACTTTGGATCTCTATTAGAAACTATGGTGTATGATAATTCATGAAACACCATATCTCTCTAAAGAAGAGCCTAACAACATTGCTTGCATCATCCACCTTGTGGCAGAGTATAAAATATTTCATTTTCCTAAAATGATCAACCACCACAAAAATAGAATCATAACCCCTTTTGATTTTTTGAAGACCAAGAAAAAAATCCATACATTAGAAAATATATGATTAACAACCAATTTTATTGACCAAAAGTTTTTAGTCACTATAGTAACTAATTTAGATACCAATTTACGAAATAAAAATTTATTGGTTACTAAAAAATAGTCACTATTATAAAAAAAGAATTACAATTGGTCGCAAATTGGTTACTAATTAATTATAGACTAATTTCAAAACCAATTCCTGTGGTAGCAAAACCTGGACAACTAATGTTTAATGATCAATTTCCTTTGGTAACTAAAACCTTGCTAGCTAAATTTTAGAAACCAATTTAGACACCAATTATAATTTTGTATTCATAATAATGACTATTTTAGTAACCAATAAGTTTTTTTTATAGGTATCTAAATTGGTCACTATAGTGACTAACAACTTTTGGTCATTAAAACTAGTTGTTAATGAGACATTTTCTTGTGTGATACTAACTAGGATCTTCGCAAGGGGTTGAAGCAACATCCAAGGTATAAAGTCCATGAGGCATTGTCCTAGACTTAGATTGTAAACATGAAATACATTTATGACAATGCCTTTAGACATACTACCTCATACGGGGCCAAAAGAATTTTTCCTTAAGCAAACTAAGAGTCTTTATCTACCCTAAATGACCTATTAGACCCCTTATTGTGCCTCTTTGATTAGGAGTTTCTTATGTGAACCTTTTGGATATAAATTTTTTTTCTTCTTTAAATAAGTACCCCTAGACACATAGAAATCCTCTTGTGCTTTTTCTAATCACTCGACAAAGGTGGAGAAAAAATTTGAATCTTGTACATACATTTATGGAATGTGATTAAATCCAAGAATTTGGGTTCTCATATTTGAAAACAAAGTGTGTTTTCTTGATACGACATTATCCATGTTATTAATTTTTCCATTCTTGTACTTAATCACATAGGAAATTGTTCTAAGTATTTTATCCATTTAATATCTCTCTTATTCAACTTGTGTTGGTCCTTCAAATATTTAAGCAACTCATGGTCACTATGAATGACAAACACTTTGGACACTAAGTAGTATTCCCATGTTTGAAGGGCATGCACCAAGGCATACATCTCTTTATCATAGAGGGGTAATTGATGAAAGCGTCATGAAGTTATTCACCGAAATAAGCAATTAGGTGACCTCCTTGCAACAACACAACACATATGCCTACATTGGATGCATCACATTCTAGCTCAAAAATTTTAGAAAAATTAGGTAAGGCTAGAATGGGTGCATTAGTGAGTTTTTCGTTGAGTTGCTGCAAAATAGACTCTTGTTTTTGATGGCTTCTTCTTGTCTCCATTGAAGCTTGCATGAAGAATGGAGGCTCCATGGATGGTGTTGGATGCGGAAGCATGAAGGAAAGAAGCTTAAGGTGTTTGGTTTGGTGTAGGTGAAAGGATTCTTAAGAGAGGTGAGGCCAACTCCTAAGGAAGAAGACTAGAGTAAACTAGAGAAGAGTTTACTCTAAGGTGAGCTCAAAAGAGATTTGTGCACAAATTTGGGCAGCAATTCATTACTCAATTTCAAGCTCAAAAATACATCTCCTAAGCCTTCTATTTATAAGCTAAAATGAGACCAAGGGGTCTCCAAAAAGTGGAGGGAAAAAGGAGTCTAGAAAGTTGAATTTTGGAGCCAAAAAGGAGCATGTAGGAGGTGTGACTTGCCACCTAAGCAAGTCACACTTGTCTTGCCATGGGAAGCTAACTCTC
>Ga0214544_1011630_pt1 | contig 12037 bp, 13 predicted proteins | sample CNSS3metaG_FD_160074 | JGI IMG/M metagenome (GOLD analysis project Ga0214544, IMG submission 160074) | Root nodule microbial communities from cowpea collected in UCLA plant growth center, Los Angeles, California, USA - CNSS3 | ecosystem: Host-associated > Plants > Roots > Nodule | place: USA...
TACCAAACTTACTCAATAAATCCAATAATCACAAATCCTAATTAAATCAATCTTTAAGCACAGAAAATTCAATTAAATCCCCAAATTTAAATATTAAATGAGGGCAAAAATTTGAACTCATCACTTGTGAACTCAAATCTTTCAACCACCTAACAACAAAATGTAAGATTCAAGTACTAAACTACTGTAGAAAAGTAAAGCTAAGACAAGGAAAGTAAATTGAATCAAAATCACAACCAATAAGCAGGATAGTAAACATGAAAGTGCAAAAGTAAACACTGCAAAATAACTAATAGAAAGTGAATGCAATGAATTTCTCATGGGTTCTCATACACTCAAGAAGATATCTCGATAAAGTGTGCTCATTTGGGGTTACTTAGTTCCCAAGAGGAAACGATAATGTGTGCAGAATATAAACCCAAGCTCAACCCACTAAATCAACAACAAGAACTGAATTTAAATTGAAAACAGTAAAGTAATACATAAAAGACTTAATTTAAAGATTGCAGAAAACATAAAATGCAAGTAAAATTAGACAAGCAAACTCAGAAACTAAGGAGTAGAAATTTGAAACTAAAAAGCAAAGTGTACTTCATTAGAACTAAAAAAAAATTGAGACAAAGAGAAGTCTAAGAATTAAGTTGGTACAAGGAATCTAACTCAGATCATCCTCGACCACTTTGTGCTCATGGTTAATCCCGCTAGCCACTTTGTGCTCGTCGGAATGTGAGTAACCCCTATACAATGACTCTTAATCTCTCGCTCACACAAGAACACGAGAACCCTAGCCTCTAGACATGTTTCTACTCGCACAACCAAAGCTCTACCCCAAAAAACCTAATTCATCCCTTAAAAACCCCTTTCAGAAAGTAAGCCAAAAACTAAGAAAAATTCCTAACCCTATTCCTTTGCCTCAAATCAAGAATTGCGATCTTGAACCAAAAGTTTTACGCCCTTGATCAGCCTTCATCTTGCTTTGACCGTTTGTCTCGAATCAGCCTCCATCTCATCATGTTCTCTAGATTTTAAGCCTTCATCACGCATCTTCACTATCTTCCCTGGGATCAGCAACTCACTTCTTGGATTTGGTTCGTGCCCAATTGATTCTTGCTTGTGATGTAACATCAGGGTTGCTCTCTCTTTGCTTTGCATCAGGGATTGTTGTCAAATGAAAACCCTTTCGCCTCTCCTAATCAACATCCCCAGATCAACCACTTTAAGTTAAACACGTATTTTGATGATATAAGGGCTGGTTAAAGCTTCCGTTGACCCACCAGGGGCCTTTTTGCAAAAAGATAAATATTGGATTAAGGGTTCACATGCAATTCAGCAAAAATGAAGGACTTACTGGCAAATGAAGTTTTACTAAAAAAGGAATCTAAAAAAGGACAAACTAAATGCATGAAAATATTCTTAAAAACCTTTTTAACATAATTTTATGAAAAATCTATTTTTCTAAACACTCAACAAAAACTAATTAATTAAAGACAAACAAATATTTATTTAAACTAAAAAGAGAGTTTTACAAAGGAAAAATAACACAAAATTGAGTGCTAACACACAAAATGGAGTGTTAATACAATGCATAAACCCAAGTAATCTCATCAGACCCCAACCTGTAACCATCATAGCCAATACGCAACATAAAGCATTATTGTCAGAACGCGTTGCCTGGCGGTTCCTACTTCCCGCCAGGCGATGCATCAGTATTCATGGTAGAATCCTGATTTTTGCACCTGCGAGAAATCCCTAAAGCCCCTACCTGCATAACCAACTTATCCCCTTGCATGCGAATCACCTCAATTGTATTTCCAGCATTCTTACAAGTTCAATTAGACCAGTGTACACACCAACACAACAATTATAACATAGTTATCATGCTTTCAATTCATCCCCAATCCCAATAATTCCCATAACCTTCCAATCATCAAGAAGCTCATGCATTATCAAAACATCAACGTATTCAATAATTTTATAAGCATAAACATTGCAATGGGAACGAATACCTCAACAGAACACCCACACGTGTCTTAGAATCCAATCAAAATGTAAAATTCACAAAATACAGCTCACGTCGTCTAGTGGTAGTCACGAACCGCCAGGCAGTTATTAGCAGAAACCCATAAAAGGGTTCATACTACATGTGTTGCCTAGCGGGCCTTCATTACCACCAGATGATTTTTGGGCAGAAACCCAAAAACTCGAGGAGAACAGTGCAAAACGATAGTTAAAGGGACTTCTATACATTTTCCACACCAAACGACATATAATTCACGAATTAAATAGTTAGGTGCAACTCCCATTACCTAGAATTCCCGCTCCAAAGTGCTCCAAGAATTATTTCTTGCATCGAATTGGACCTAGCATTGATCTCTAATAAAATAGGCCCCATATTCTTCTCCTTCTAGTTCCCCTTGGGTTTAGTTCTTGTGCTCTTAAAACTCTCCTCTTTTAGCTACACGAAAATGGCCCTCCCAATGCCCTACTTTTCTCTCTTTAATCAAATTCCAACCTAAAATTAACTAAAATTAAATAAAAAATGAAAATTGAATACAAGTGAGTAATGGCCATTCAAGTGCCATTATCATGATGGTTTCTTTGCCCTTCTAGCCAAGGTTCAAATTCACATCCACACCTTTACCAAAGCAAGCATATGGACAATCTAACAAGTCATCACATGATTCTTAACATATTTTATGCTTATAATCTCATGTCACATAACCATTCACGCATCCAAAAAAATTAAAGAATTAAAACATCACACCAATGGCATATAAAGGATTCAAACTCAAGACCTATCAAACACAAAGAGCACTCTTAACCACTTAAGCTACCATTACTCATTGTTATAACTCTCTGCATTAATTAATATAGAGATCCTTTTACTTTCCTTTTTATTAAATAAATATTTATTTATTTTCCCAAATCATACATTTCCCCCAACTTATAAAATTTTCGTCCTCAAAAAATGCACTTACCAAGATATAACCGCGGATATGATTGTCTCATGAGATCTGCCATCTCCCAAGTCATTTCCCTCGTTGCTTCGTCCTAGAGGACTTTCATCGTCCAAATTTCATTCCCCCGCAACTTCTTGACCTGAGAATCCAATTTCCTCACTGGTCCTACCTCGATTGTCAGATCCTCCCAAACATGAACATCGTCGACTTCTAGCACATGAGTAAGACTTGCTATGTACTTCCTAAACTACGATACATGAAATACATTATGCAAGTTTGACAAGTGTGGTGGCAAGGCAATCATATGAAAGTTTCTAAAATTAATCAAAGTAACTTCCCAATTAAAATTTAAAAACCCTTGGACTCATACGATTGTTATGTTATGTAGATTTAACACCGTGCTAACTTGCTACAATGTAAAAATCATTACTTTTACTAAATTATGAACCAAAAGACATAGATGAAAATAAATCTCAACAATAATGAAAAGAAAAACAAATTAATTAATCTAACCTCAGAATCCAGTTAAGAAATTACAATGGAATCAACCCAAGAAGTTTAGCCTTCCATGGAATGCAAAATAAAATAAAAATAATAGAAGAATGGAGAGAGAGGGAGAAAGGAAACGAAATTAGGCCGCCTTAAGAATTCCAAAACTCCGAAGTCTCGAGCTTGTTTTCCTTCCACTCTTTTTCTGCTCTTGCGTGATGGTTTCACGATTTGTTGCCAGCGGCTGCCATGGGTGTTGAAAAGATGCATGTTTACGCAAATCTGTGGTGGCTGCAAGGTGTTGTTGCATTTGTGGTTTCCTGCAACGTGGTTGACAAAGATGTTGCAGTAAGAAGTGTAGGGACGGTGGTTACGTGAAGATGCATTCTGCCCCTCCTTCTGCGACGTTCTTCTTGTCCAACAAGGTACGTGAATGGCAATAAAGGTGCATGGAGGATGGTGGTGACCGGCGACGTGGTTCAGATCTGTGAAGATGATGGTGGCGGTCGTGGAGGGTGGCAGCTGCCGACATGGTGATGGTAGGAGAGGAGAAAGATTAGGGTTAGGGTTTTTGTTTGGGAAGGAGATGATGACGTGACAAACTCTGATTGATCAATTTAGTGAGTGGAGGATCATGACACATGTCATCATGTAGTTAGACAGATTTGGATTGTAAGGATTGCCACATGGCATGATCTGGTTGAATGGAGTTTAAGTGGTAGGAGGGGTGCAACTTAGTAAAAACCAAGGGTGCATAACCAGCTTTTTAAGTGGTCCATTTGTAGAAGGAGTGTGTAAAATAAAAAATGGGGATGCAGAAATGATTTTTCCAGAACTTGTTCATTTCGATCTTATTTAAAGGTGGTTTGTAACTTCAATCAATTTATTTTTCCACCTTAAATGAGCTTTCTTAACTTCAGCTTCATCAACAAATATTAAAATATCCAAAAATAATTTATGTAGCGAAAAATCACTTTTTAAGACATTTTTATCACATAAGCTCAAATAGCCTAATTATCAGAACTTTCAATTAAATCATTCTTTAAGCACACAAATTCAATTAAATACCCAAAATTAAACATTAAATGGGGGCAAAAATTTGCACTCATCACCAATGCTTTCTGCAATGACTGCCAGAACCTCGACGTGAATCTTTGATCATGGTTTGACACTATGCTCCCTGACACTCCATGCAAGATGACCACCTCCTGGACATACAACTTTGCCAACTTATCCATTGACATTTTCTTGTTGATCGGTAAGAATTGAGCACACTTTATCAGTTTATCTTCAATCACCCAGATTGAATCATGCCTCTTAGCGGATCTGATGAAGGATTATCTTGTTTCCTTTTAGATTTACAAATATGGTGAAGTTGTTTAAGAAATCTTTTCGAAAATTTCCACTGGACATTAAGATAGCAAGCTATCTAGATGTGAAGGTTCATTTCTCAAGCTTATAAAAGGAAGAAGAGAGTTGGATTCAAGTTCAAGAAGCACACGATTTTAACAAAGCTTAAAGAACAAAAATGAAAGAAGAAACAAATAAAATGGAAATCATAAAAGGTGGTGCAATGGAGGAGGCATGCTACTCATAGGGGGGATCTAAGCCAACCAAACCCTAGAGATGAGTGAATGGTGCCGCCACTTGCAAGCAAGATAAGGCAAATGTGAGTTTCACTTCATGGAAGGAGAGCTCACGAAAATATAGTGGTTGAAACACAAGGTTTATAACATCAAATGATCAACCCTTTTACAAGGTAAGGAGCCCCTTTAAATAGAAGTACATAGGGGTCCTTCAACAAAAACACAAACATGAAAGGGATCAACTAACAAACCCTAATTCCTAGGCTAGGAATGCCACACGGCCAAAATGAGAGGCATTGGTTGGTGGATGCATTTCTATGAGGATTCTAGGCCAAAAAGGGAAGGAGACCAAGTAGCTTTCAAAGGAATCATCCAAACTGGCAAAAGGAGACAAGGTACATGTCTACTTTTGCTTTTACTTTATGCTTTTTGCTTTCTCATCTCCTCCACATCATCCACATGCTCCAACCACCATGCGCCACCTAGCATGCTCTACTTCTTTAAGTACCTACAAAAACAAGACAAACAAGGATTAGCATGTTGGTTTACGTTAAGCTAATCTTGGTTAAAGGTTAACTTTGGTCAAAGTCAACCAAAGTAAGTCAACTAAAAACCAACTTAGGGAATTCAAACTAAAGTAATGGAAAATAAAGATAAAGGTGATGTTTTTGAAGACTCCCTCTAGACATGCTTCTAGTGATCCTTCTTGAGGGTGCTTCTGTGGAGGTATTATGGTTGGTCACGCCTTCATCACCCTCCACTTCTTGGAGAGAATTCGACCACGAATTCTTGAATCCTACATCAAAAGGAGAAAGATCACAAACATTAAATGAGTACTTATGTTATAGCTTGGTGGTAAGTCTAACTCATAAGCATTATTGTTAATCCTCCTAATGACTTGAAAGGGGCCATCCCCCATAGGGAGAAGTTTAGACTTCCTTTGAGTAGGGAACCTTTCCTTTCTCAAGTGAAGCCATACTCAATCTCCCTCTTGAAAGATGACTTCCTTTCTTCCCTTGTTACCATCCTCTTGTTGTTTCTTAACTCTCCTATCTATAGTTTCCATGACTTGCAAATGTAAATCTTGGATGTACTTGGCTTTGGGCTCACCATCTTGGCAAGTCCATGCCTCATGAGTGGGTAGAGGAAGGAGGTCTAAAGGAGTTAGGGGATTGCACCCATACAGAACCTCAAAAGGGGAATAAGAAGTAGTGGAATGTACAACCCTATTGTAGACAAACTCTATGTGGGGAAGAAGTTCCTCCCACTCTCTAATATTTTGCACTATCATACACCTCAACACTTGCCCTAGGGTTCTATTAACTACCTCGGTTTGGCCATCACTTTGGGGGTGGCAAGTGGTGGAGAAAAGAAGTTTGGTGCCAAGTTTACCCCCACAAAGTTCTCCAAAAATGACTTAGGAACTTGGTGTCCCTATCACTCACAATGGACCTAGGTAAGCCATGTAGTCTCACAACCTCCTTGAAGAAGAGATTTGCTATATAAGTTGCATCATCAATTTTGTGGCATGGAATGAAATGGGCCATTTTAGAAAACCTATCCACAACCACAAAAATTGAATCCTTACCTTTTTTTTGTCTATGGGAGGCCTAAGACAAAATCCATAGAAATGTCAACCCATGGTTTGGAAGGGATGGGCAATGGGGTATAAAGACCATGGGGTTGGACTCTAGACTTGGTTTTCATGCATTCTATGCAACTCTTGCAATGCTTATCTACATGCTTCCTCATGTGGGGCCAATAGAAATGCTCCTTTAAGACGTCCAAAGTCTTGTTTGGCCCAAAATGCCCCATTAAACCTCCCTCATGTGCCTCTCTAATGAGTGATGATCTTAAAGAACCTTGGGGAATGCAAAGTCTCTTACCCTTGAAAATATATTGATTGAGAAGGTAAAAGTCTTTGTAAGCCCTTGGTGGCATTCACTAAGAATGGGGAAGAAATCAACATCCTTGGGATACAACTACGTAATATGATCAAAACTAAGACATTTAGTTTCAAGAATGGAAAGGAGGGAATGCCTTCTTGAAAGCGCATCCGCCACAATATTAGCCTTCCCTTTCTTATGTTTCATCACATATGGGAATTGCTCTAAGAACTCTATCCACCTAGCATGTCTCTTGTTCAACTTGCCTTGGCTTTTCAAAAATTTGAGTGACTCATGGTCACTATGTATCACAAACTCCTTCGAAAGAAGATAGTGTTGCCAAGTTTGCAAAGTTCTCACAAGAGCATAAAGCTCTTTGTCATAGGTGGAGTAGTTCATGTGACTCCCTTTGAATTTCTCACTAAAATAGGCTATAAGGTGTCCTTCTTGGAGAAGCATGACCCCAATACCCACATTGGATGCATCACTTTCAATCTTAAAAGTTTTGGAGAAGTTAGGAAGGGCTAAGAGTAGTGCATTAATCAATTTTTGTTTTAAAGTTTCAAAAGGCTTTTCTTGATATTTGCCCCAATTATAGACCACACCTTTCTTGACCAATTCATTTAAAGGGGCGACTATGGTGCTAAAATTTGGTACAAATCTCCTATAAAAACTAGCCAACTCATGGAAACACCTAAGCTCACTCACATTCTTTGGGGGAGGCCAATCCTTGATGGCCACCACTTTTTCTTGCTCCACATGGACCCCATGTTGATTTATCTTGAAACCTAGGAAGATCACATGATCCATTCCCAACACACACTTTTCCATGTTGGCATACAAGGATGCCTTCCTTAAGGTCTCTAACACACTCCTCACATGATGCAAGTGGTCATCTTGAGACAAACTATAAATGAGAATGTCATCAAAGTACACCACAACAAACTTTCCTAAGAACTCTCTAAGAATATGATGCATGAGTCTCATGAATGTACTAGGTGCATTGGTCAAGCCAAAAGGCATGACTAACCACTCATATAATCCAAACTTAATCTTGAAAGAGGTTTTCCATTCATCACCTTTTTTAATTATAATTTGATTGTACCCACTCTTCAAGTCTATTTTGGAAAATATGGTTGCACCATGTAACTCATCAATTAAATTATCTAACCTAGGAATGGGATGCCTATACTTGATGGTTATGTTGTTGATAGCCCTACAATCTATGCACATCCTCCATGTTCCATCCTTTTTGGGGACAAAAATCATGGGCATTGCACAAGGACTCATGCTATGTTGCACCCACCCTTTTTCTAACAATTCATTCACTTGTTTTTGGATTTCCTTAGCTTCCTCGAGACTAGTCCTATAGGCTGGCCTATTAGGCAAAGATGAGCCTTGTATAAAATCAATTTGGTGTTCTATACCTCTTAGGGGTGGGAGGCCCTTTGGAGGTTCTTGAAAAACATTTTGGAACTCATCTAAGACTAATGACAAGTCTTAGGGACATCTAGGATGAGGGTTTCGGAAAGAGGGGAGAAGATTCACTAGAATAAGCTAAGAAAATGGGTTTTTGGGCAAGCATTACCTTTTTCACCCCTTTGAGGGAGATCATGCTCTTCTTGGCCTCTTTGCCATGCCCTTGCGCCTTCTTTGGCGCCTTATCTTCTTTTCTTTTCTTTTCTTTTCTTTTCTTTAACATTTGAATTTGGTCCTCATTGACTTCTCTTGGTGAGAAAGATAATAATGTAATCTTTTTGCCTTGGAAGTTAAAGGAAAACTTGTTGGAATAGCCATCATGAAAAGCCTTTTTATCAAAATGCCATGGCCTTCCTAGTAAAATATGAGTTGCTTCCATGGGCACTAAGTCACATAATACCTCATCCTTGTAATTTCCAATGGAGAACTTAATAAGAACTTGTTTGTCAACTTTGATCTCACCTTCCTCACTAAGCCAAGATAGCTTATAGGGTTTGGCATGAGGGATGGTTTTCAAGCCAAGCTTGTCCACAACCCTTGTGCTAGCCACATTGACACAACTTCCACTATCAATTATGAGGGAGCAAGTTTTCTTGTTGATTTGGCACCTTGAGTGAACAATATTTTCTCTTTGGTTTTCAAATTCTTTGGGCACTTGGCCTAACATACGCCTAACCACCAACAAACCTCCTTCATTGGGTTTGATTTCATCCTCACTTGAAGATTGGGAAGAAGTGTGAGAAGAAGAACTTTTAGGGGAGGGGGGAGAAGAATGCTCACTTTCAACCTCTCCTTTTGGGTTCAAGATCATGTTCCTTTTTGTTGGGCAATATGAAGTAATATGACCATATCCCAAACATTTAAAACATTTTATGGAACTAGTTCTTGAACCTTGGGAAGAGTTTGGATTTTCTTGGGAAACTCTAGGCGCACTTGACCTAGGTGGGTGGTCTTTGGAAGATGGTTTCTCATCCTTTCTTTCTTTTCCTTTCCAAGTCCTAGAGTAGTAGTCATTGTAAGGAGTACTCTTCTTGGCCTTCTGTTTCTTTTTCAATTGACTTTCAAATTTTAGGCCAAGTGTAAAATTTTATCAATAATAGAGTACTCATACAATTCAACTACATCTTGAACTTCTCTTCTAAGACCACTCACAAATCTAGCTACCTCTTCTTCTTCACTTTCAAATTGCAGTCCTACTTTGAGAAGCATGGACTCCATCATTTTGTAATATTCATCCACACACATGGACCTTTGTTGAAGCGTTTGGAGCTTCAATAGAGTCTCCCTCCTATAGTAGGAAGGAACAAATCTAGAGCGCATCAAATTTTTAATGTCCATCTAAGAGGCTGCGGGTGGCTCTTGGTTAATATTGTCCATACACAATTGATGCCACCATGTCATGACATAATCCTCAAATTCTAAGACTACTAAATCTACTTGCTCTTGATCACTAACTAAATGAATGTTAAAAATTTGGTCCACTTTTTGCTCCCATTCAATGTAGATGTTTGGATCATTCTCTCATTTGAACTTTGGAATTTTGATTTGTGGAGGTTGCCTTTGTGGGAGTTGATTGCGTCTTCCCTCACCTTCATGGCTGTGCCTTCTTCTTCTTCCACCATGGCTTGAATCCTCGGAAGAAGATCTCCTCCTTCTCCTTTCATCTTCTCTAAGCTCAAGCCTTTAAATGTGTTCTTGAAGGAAAATCTCTCTTTGTCTCCTATCCGCCCTCAATTGGTCAAAAGTTTCTCTCCTACTAATCTCCATTTCACGTAGGATGTTGGCAAGGGTGATTTGTTCATTTTCTTGGGCCATAGGAGTCACCCTGGGAGGATAATAAGGTGAAACTGATTCCTCCTCCTCTTCTACCTCCAAGATTGGTTCCATATTCATGTTCCCTACACCAAAACTTAAAAAGACGAGACAAGAAAGAGGTTAGGGAAGAGAAGCAAGTTAAAACCGAGACCAAGTGTGGTCTTCAAATGCACTCAAGTGTTTTTGGTCACACTCCCAAAGCACACAACCAAGGCTAACACTCAAATCTTTCCAAACAAGTGAAAGACACCTTAAATTGATTAAAACCTTTCAAAAGCAAAACATGTGGCTTGGCCACAACACTCTAGGAAAGCAAGAAAATGAAAACAACTAAGACAAAACAAAGATTACCTAAAGACAAGCAAGCAAAGCTTAAAAACAAGAAAGTTAAACTTCTAAGGATATTAGTTTTAAAGACAAGACTCGAACAAGAATAAAGCAAGGAAAAGCACTTTTAAAGACTCCATAGAAAGCATTTGAACAAGCCAAGATTATACCTCAAATTATGCATACACCAAGAAAGATCATAACCCATGTAAAAAGATTGAACTAATTTGCCAATATCACCCAAAATCCAAGCATAAAATTTGGTAGCATAACACCTAGTAAAAATTGCCAAATGGAATCACCAAACAACATAAAAGCTCTCGACCAAATAGGTTTTTGCCATGGAAAACACTTTTCTTTTCAAAACTAGGTGCTTAAGATGATGATAAGGATATTTTAGGGTGTCTTGAACACTTAGTTCCTTAAAAATTAGGTCAAAATCAATTTCAAGGAGCATACAACAACACAAGGCATAGATCTCATGAAATAGCTCAAATACTTAGAAACAAGAACAAGAAAACTCAAATAAGCATATGACAAGAGACTCAAGAAAAAGTTAGACACATTTAAAGACTCAACATAACATACACAAAGACATAAACATGTAGCTATCATGCATTTAAACTCATGGATTTGAGGCTCAAAGAGTAAGCATCAAAAGACATGTTATCCAACCACATTTAGGAGCAAAAGAGTCACAAAACCGAAGCCAAAATTGCCACAACATAACCTAAAAACGTTGTTTTTCGTATTCTCGGCAACTCTGACCTTTGCTCACTCATTTGATCATAACTCTCTCCACAGAACTCCAAATGCGTTAATTCTTTTTTTGTTGGAAACTAGACTCACAGAAATTTCTTTTGATATAAAGAACGTTACTTTTGGACACTTGAGATAGCTGCAGTATTTTTTGCAAAAACGCACACGTTGCTGCCAGCATTGTTTTTATGTGGACCATTCAAAGATAGCTACACAAGACAATGTTAGAACATGAAAACACCATATTCAAGGACAACCAAAGCTCTAGATACCAAATGATGAAGGATTATCTTGTTCCTTTTTAAGATTATTGAATATGGTGAGAGATGATTAAGAAAGTTAAGTGAAATCCCCACTGGACATTAAGATAGCAAGCTATCTAGATGTGAAGGTTCCTTTCACAAAGCTCAAGAGAAGAAGATGATGGATTGATTCAAAATGAAAAGGAAATGGAAAGCACATAAATCATAGAAAACCAAGAACAATTAAAGGAAGAAGAAACCATAAAATGGAAAGGAAAGAAATGGTAAAAATGTGAGAAACACGCCACTACAAGGCTAGGCTAGAAGCCATGGCAACCTTGAAGATGAGTGGATGTGTGCTGCCACTTGCTATGCAAAATAAGGCTTAAAAGTATTCACTCCCTAGGGAGGAAACTCTCACAAATGGTTGAGACACAAGAGTGTTTTTACTTCAAAATGTTCAACCCTTTTACATGTCTAGGAGCACCCCTTAT
>Ga0214544_1011633_pt1 | contig 12034 bp, 15 predicted proteins | sample CNSS3metaG_FD_160074 | JGI IMG/M metagenome (GOLD analysis project Ga0214544, IMG submission 160074) | Root nodule microbial communities from cowpea collected in UCLA plant growth center, Los Angeles, California, USA - CNSS3 | ecosystem: Host-associated > Plants > Roots > Nodule | place: USA...
AACTTAGGGAATCAAAAATAACAAACACAAATGAAAGGGATGAAGGATTAATGAACTTCCTTTCTAAACATGCTTAGTCTTCTTAAGCATGTGCCTTCATCCTTGGTTGGGGTCAATCCTTCATCATGGGATATGTGAACGTCAAGGAGATGTGGTATTTAGTGGATGGAGGTTTCGTGTTGGAAGGAAGGTTGGAATTGCTAAGTGATGACAAAGGTGCATGCCATATGGTGAATATTTCCCTACTGAATGGCCAAGTGCAACTTTATGTTTCACACATGGTGTCCGAACCTTAAATAGTTCATTTGTTGGAATATTATGTTAACGAGGTTGCAGCTAATGCAGAAGTTAGTGTGAACGGTGGTGGTGCAGAGGTTAGAGAGGATGCTAGAATTGGAGATGCTCCAAAGGTTGATGTGGAGGTTGGGATTGCATGTGGTGTAGAGGTTGGAGAGGATGCTGGAATTGGAGTTGCTCCAAAGGTTGATATGGAGGTTGGGATTGCAGGTGGTGCAGAGGTTGGAGAAGATGCTAGAATTGGAGCTGCTCCAGAGGTTGATGTGGAGGTTGGGATTGCAGGTGCTGTAGAGGTTGGAGAGGATTTTGGAATTGGAGGTGATCGAGAGGTTGGGTAGAAGGTGAGAATAAATTTGCTGAAGAGGTTGGTTGGAGGGTGGAATTGCAGTTGATCCAGCTGATGTAGATGTTGGTGTGCTCACGAAGCGTGGTGTAGAGGTCTCTGTGGAAGAGGATGTTGAGGAGTTTGAGGAGGAGTTTGATGTAAATAGTGATAGTTGGAGAAGACATTAAGAGACAATCCAAGTGTTAAACTGACTGACTTGAAAAACAAGATCGGTAGGAAATGGAGCATCGGTGTTTCTAGGTCTATGACCTTTAGGGCAAGGACAATGGCATATAAAAATATTAATGGATCATTTAAGGAATAGTATAAAAGAATTTATGATTATGCACATGAACTTTTAAGGTCTAATCCGGGTTCAACTATTAAAGTTCATGTTTAAGAGAATGAGGGGAACCCAATATTCAAACGACTTTATGTTTGTCTGAAGGCCTGCAAAGACAACTTCGTGTCTTGAAGGCCCATCATTAGTGTAGATGGCTGTTTTTTGAAGGGCAAATATGGTGGTGAGTTGTTGAAAATTGTAGGAAGAGATGGAAATGACCAAATGCTCCCTTTGTCATATGCAGTAGTTAAAGTTGAAAATAAGGAGACATGGAGTTGGTTTTTGAATTTAATGATTGGAGACCTTGGTGGGCCTGAAGTGTGTAAGACCCGTGAAAATTAATTAATTAACAAATACGGGTAGTGAGAGCCTTTATGGCATTTAATTTTAAATGTATGATGTGGAAAAGTACTAGCTCAAATGGTTGAGAGTACTTGATTGTGTTAAGAGGACTTGGGTTCAAGTCATGTGTATGCCAATTGTGTGTTATTTAATTTATTAAATTGGAATTCGTCCCTAGTCGAAACTTTGATAAATTTTGGTCCCTAAACTTTAAAAATGAATGAATATAGTCCTTTTAACCCTTGTTGACCTTTGACTAGGTTTGACTTATTGACTATAGTTGACTTGACTTAAGCCAACATGCTAATCTATGTTTATTTGCTTTGTAGGTTAATTAGGAGTAAGAAAGCAATACGAGGTGGCGCATGGTGATTGGGGAGCATAAATGATGTAGAAGAGAGAGTAAAACAAAGGGGCGCATGGTGATTGGGGAGCATAAATGATGTGGAAGAGAGAGTAAAGCAAAGGCATAAAGCAAAGGCATAAAGCATAAAGTAAAAGGCATGAAGCAAGTGTACCTATGTACCTTTGGTCTCCTTTTTTTTTAGCACACTTTGGCCACTTTTTGGAGACATATAAGACACATTCTTTGTCTCCTTTTGTGCTAGAACGAAATTAGCCTTGCACACACCATAGTTACCTCTTTTGTCTCTCATTTTTTGTAACCTTATTTGACCTAGTTTCTAGAAGCTAGTGTTAAGTTTTTGTAGAGACATCCTTAGGTATCTTTTATTTGCTTAGAGGCCCCTATACTCTTCTATATAAGGGGTTCTCTTAGACATGTAAAAGGGTTGAACATTTTCAAGTAAAAACACTCTTTTGTCTTAACCATTTATGAGAGTTTCCTCCCTAGGGAGTGAATACTTTTAAGCCTTATCTTGCATAGCAAGTGGCGGCACACATCCACTCATCTTCAAAGTTGCCATGGCTTCTAGCCTAGCCTTGTAGTGGCGTGCTTCTCACATTTTTACCATTTCTTTCCTTTCCATTTTATTTTTTCTTCTTCCTTTAATTGTTCTTGGTTTTATATGGTTTATGTGCTTTCCATTTTCTTTTCGTTTTGAATCAATCCATCATCTTCTTCTCTTGAGCTTTGTGAAATGAACCTTCACATCTAGATAGCTTGCTATCTTAATGTCTAGTGGGAATTTCCTTGAGTTTTTCTTAATCAACTCACACCATATTCAATAATCTTAAAAAGGAACAAGATAATCCTTCATCACAAAACCTAAAAAAAAAGTTAACAAAATTGGGTTAAAAGGACTATATTCATTCATTTTTAAAGTTTAGGGACCAAATTTTATCAAAGTTTCGACCAGGGACGAATTCCAATTTTGGGTCAAAGTTCAGGGACTAAAAACATACTTAACCCAATTATATTAATCATCACAAAGCATGAATTTGTTGAATTGTTGTGCAATTGATTTGGCATTGGCATGGTTATGGGTTTAAACCTTGTAGAATCAAATCAAACTTTCTTTTTGCCAAAATTCTTTTTTTTTTTTGGCATGAAGGTGAAAGGGCGAAGAAACCCTAGTTGACAAAGGAGTAGCCAAGATGGGCTAAAAAACAACTTAATAATGGCCCTTCAATAGCAATTAACCTCATAATTAAACTTGTATTTCGTTTTGGCTAATTAACCCTCATTAAGACCTAATTAAAAGACAAATTCGAGGTGAGAAGAGGGTTTGCTTAGTCTATCCTTGTATTGCACAATAGGGAGAGAAAATCAAGAGTGAAACGTGAGTTTTAAGTGACGCATAGGAGCTGATATGGGAAGGAATCAAAGGGAGAACATTGGTACTCAAGGGAATACTTATAATTCAAACTCTAAGGAAAGTAATTCCAAGTTAGGAGAGCTGAACCTGAAATATTATGTTGTTGTGATTAATTGCATAATGTATGATGTGAATTACACGTTTTCCTTTTGAATCAACTTATAAATTATGAGTTTCTGGAAAATTTCTAGAAATCGCCTAGCGGGTGATGAATACCTGCCAGGCGACACATCTTTTCTGAGGAGATTTTGGGTTCTAGAGGTGGAACCGCCTAGCAACACGGGCTTGGCCGCCAAGCGACACATGTCTTAGTACCCAATTTCTGAGTTTTTATGAAGAGCTTGGCGATGATGAACACCCGCCAAGCGACGCGAGCCCATGTTTGCTCGATTTTGAGTCAACAATTTATGATGAACTGGTGGAGTATCATAATTGATCGATTGGCCAGGAGAATTTGATTAATCGAGACAAATAAAATTGTATGAACATCTGTTAGGGTTGAGAATTAGGGGTTTGAGATTCAGGATTCAATTAATGGGAGAATGTTATAATAATTCTATGTATTGGAAGCATAACATAGGATTGGTAATCATAAACACATAATGGAAGCGGGTTGGGTGGACGATTGGTACACTGGTATAATTTATTGGAGTTAGAACTCGCGTAGGGTGCGAACCAATTCTGGAATTGCCCAGAAAATGATGCACCGCTTAGTGGCTTCTAGCTTACCGTCAGGCGATAATGGTGTCAGTGGTTTTTCGTGACTGGCATAGTGTGATTCGAGTAGAAGGGTGCACTTGGGAGTTCAAGTGGAATAGAATAAGGGGAAAATATCGTAAATTTGGAAATATTGTAATTAGGATGCTTTAAGATGTAATAATAAGGCATGAGATGGGTTGAAGGTTGAGGGAATATAGCTTTTGGGGTTACAGTTGGAAGGTAAAGCAAAATGGATAGGTTATCTTAGGAAAACAGGGAGTATGACTGAGTTAAATGTACTACGAGTTGAAAAGTATGGTACAATTAGGAGTTAGAGTTCCTAATGGAGAATGGAATAAGTATACCTAAGGTATATAACATTCCATGAAAAAGTTAAATTTGTGAGGTGGTGTATTATACGAGAGAGGGCAGTGTATTACTCAATAAAAATGATAAGTGTGAATAATTGGAGTGGTCTATGTGACGAGGGTGAGGCAATGCAAAGGCATGAAAGGATTATTCTAACTAGAATTATTATAGCCTATAAGTAACTAAGTTTACGGTAAGCTGGATAAGTGGCAAAGTGAAAGTGGCGTGTGCAAGTGTGCCTGAATCAGAGTTAAAAACCAGTATTGCACAACTACTGGTGTAGCGCCTGGCGGTAGCATAAGACCCGTCAGGCGATAGCTACAAAATAGTGAGGTCCTGGTGCGAATGGCGCCTGGCGGTGAGGGAGGTCCCGCCAGGCGATAGTTGTAGAGTCACTAGGCTCCTAGAACGCATGCGCTTGGCGGTGAAGGTAGTTCCGCCAAGCGATGTCTACAGTGTTAGAGGTTCAGAGGCACTACGCACCTGGTGGTATGTGTCCCCCACCAGGTGGTCTGGAATCGGGCAGCGCCTGGCGTCTTGTGAGCAGCGCCAAGCAATTTTGGCTGCAACAGATTTATGTTTTTGTTGGCATTGCTTACGTGATCTACAAGGCTCACACGATATCTTAAAGGTCAACTTGCTGGTATTCCTTGAGTGATGGCTCAGAACGTGTCCCTTGAGTTGTGGCTCGAGATAGGGGTTAAGCACGTGGTATTCCTTTAATTGTGACTCAGAATAACATCTCTTGAGTTGTGGCTCGGGATGGCGGATGAACATGAGGAACTCTTAAGTTGTGGCTCGGGTTGGCGAGTGTTACCGGTGTGAGTGTGCGAGTTGTGGCTCGTACGGATGGGTCCAGATAGATTGCCCTCCTTAGTAATCAGCTGATGAGTTTCGTAGTCTTAAGACGTTACGAACTATGTTCATATTGGGAACTCCACCTTGCGTAACGGTGTGTGATCCGTAGCAGGGTTTCAGCACATGCTCTATCGGTTGTAGTCGGTAGGTGTGGCAGCAAGACATCTTGAGTCAACTGAAAACAGGATCCAGACGTGTCATTCCATTTGACAGGTGTCAATTGAAATTAATGGAGTTTAAAATTGAGAACTAATTTCATCTAATTAAAAACGTCAAGGACTAAAATAGTGCAAATGTTAGGTGAGTGACTAAAACCAAAAATTAGCAATAGTTGATGGACGAAAAACATAATTAACCCATACAAAAATTGAAAAATCAAACATGCCACCATGTATAACCACCGAGCTAAGCCTCGTTCAAACTAATGTGATGTGATCCTAACAAGCCTAAGCTCAAGTGCATTAACAAGCGCAAGCCCACATCAAGGCCCAGTCACTAGAAACATGATGAGAAAGATTCACATAGGCCTTTCACAAGATGATCAAGTCAATCATGGGCTTTTTACATTGTTTACATGGCTAAAGAAATCTTTAAAATATGAGATGATGCATGAAGGAAGTAGTCTAGATTTAAATTGGCCCATTGTTTAGGCTTTGCTTTCAATAAAAAGCTACAACACTTTTGGATTAATTAGGTCGAGCCCAATTTGCTATCTTTGGCCAAGAACCATTAGCTTTCTCTACATTTGGATGCAAGCAAAGCAAGGAGCATGTGATGGTAGCATGGAGCATGTGATTGTGGCAAGGAGAGTGTGACATGCCACTTGGCATCATCAAGACTCATCTCCTACATCACATGGTCTCCAATCAAGCTTCTCCTCCAAGCTACATTTGCATTTCATCTTTGTTGCATTTTCTTCTCATTTGGCCTGCCATGTGCCTATAAATACAGCCATTCAACTATTGTAATGGTTACTCTTGAATTTCTAATAGATGCTAGTGTTGAGATCACTCCACCTTTCTATTAATTTGAGAGCACATATGGCTAACCTTCTCCTTCATCTCCTCTAGCCACCTTCCATACCATAACACCACTTCTACTCTTCATCTTCACCAAAAAACTCCATTATCGAGAGTACTCATGGTTCTGTTGTAATTTCTATTGCACTTCATCTTCTTCTTACTGTCTTCCATGGATGATTTTGCTGCTCTACACCGTTTGACATTGAGGCTACATGAATCTCCATTGATTCCATTTTTGTTTTTCAGCACTTGTTCTTTTCTTCTTTGCATTTTATCATTCCAGTTATGTTTTAGTCATGTTCTATGCTTTGTTTGTGCTTTAATTCATCTTTTCCACCATTTAATTTCGTTCCTCATTGCTTTTGTTGAGTTTCCGAGCCACATCTCACAACAAAAACGCTATGAACACTCATGTAAGCGTGTGGATGTTTAAGGCCTGCATTCTCACAGTTTTTCATCCATTTCACTGATTGAATTCATGCTTTTGAGTGTCTAAGATGTTCTTCTATGTTCATGCTTGATTTTAGTTCATAATCAAGTTCTTTAGCAATGATTTCCATAGAACATCTTCCCCAATTTCAGAGAGCAACTCTGCTCTAGTTTTACTCTGTTTTCTTGTAAATCACTGCACGCACAGTCTTTGTTTTTTATTTATTGTGAGTAACTCAGTACACCAAAATTCAATCTGATTTTTGCCTCATTTAGCTAACATCTAGACGAAAAAAACTCATTCAAAAATGTTGAGTACAAAAAAAATGAAAAATTGTGCAAGTTGAGGCTCATGTTTTCGTTTTCTGGCACTATAGTTTCTGAAATTCACTGTTTCATTGCTGTTTTGTGCGTGTTTGTGTGTTTTTAGTACTGATTTTCACCTAAATTTTGGCTTGAGTGTGTGCTCTATATTGCTTCATTATTGATTTGCTTTGAAGTCAATTCATCACTTCATTTGCTACTGCTCTGCAATGAGTACTTCAACCATATTTTGAGCACTTTTGTTTTGTTATTTTTGTTGTTTTCATCTATTCTAGTGCATTTCTAGGTTCCTTTTGTGGTGCTTGCTTTTATTTTCCGGCCTTTAATTTCTTGCTTGTCACTTCTTGAATCTCCTTCTAGTCATGTTTCATTTCAATTCTCGTTTGGTTTAGCATTTCTAATTAGCTTTTCTTGCTTTCTCCTTTGTTAGGATTCATATACTTGACTCTTGGTTATTGGTTGTGATTGATGATGCTATAAAGTTTAGAATTGTTCCTATGATTTGGTAGCATCATAAGTGGTGGATATTGAAGTAGAATTTTAGCTTGTGCGCTTACCTTTTTTTTCCTCACCTATTGAAAGTTTTGGACCCATTCATTTGAGAGTGTGTGTGTGTGTGTGTGTGCTAACTCCATTGCTTGGTATAGTTTTCTTGCTATTTTGTTTTTTTTATGCAGGTTTGGTGTCTGTTTTGGCCTTAAAACTGAGACTATGGTTGTTGTTTTGCACTTCATTTTGGTGGCCTAAGGTGCTTACAAGTGCCTTACTTGGTGGTGGTCTTTGTTTAAATCAAAAGTAGGTTACAAGCTAAGCTCTTAGCTCTCAGTTTTTTGCAAATTGGCAGCACATTCGGAGTTGCTTTGTTTCTTAATTTTGGCTTTATTTCTTTCTTCTTTGTACTTCTTTTTGGCACATCTTATTTGGTACCATTTTGAAGCCTCCTTGATTGTGAAATTACATTAAATGGTTTGAGGTTGCTTCATTTTGAGTACCCAATTAGTGAACCAAAATTGCTTTAAAATTCTCAATTGTATTAATGGCCTACTTAGGTGTCTTGGGGAACCAAAGGTGTTCAATCCCATCTCCTAAGTAGAACCTTTTTCATACTATAGTGCATCATTTTTAGTAAGTGAGTGTGTTGAAAGTAGGGATGGCAACGGGGCGGGGCGGGGCGGGGACGGGTTTCGTTATCCCATACCCATCCCCATAGAAAAAATTCATCCCCATCCCCATACCCAAACCCAACCGGTATCAAACTTTTGTCCCATCCCCATCCCAACCGGGTAACGGGTATAATCTCATACTCATACCCGTACCCATTTTTTTACTACTTCAATATTAATTTTAATTAATTTTTATAATATAATAAAAAAATACGTCAAAGGAAACATAATATTATCAAATATTCAATATTAGGAGGATGGTTGTTTCTTTGATATCCAATACTTTGAAATAAATTATAATTGTTTATATTTTATATTAGAATACCAAAACATTTATTAAATTTGCAAACATTAATGAAACATGGTTGATAAAATTTAAAAATATTTTAAAAAAAAATATAACACGAAAACAAATATTCAAATTAAAAAATATTTTAAATGTTTGTTTATTTCAATTTTTTAAATTTTAATGAATCTCTTTTTTATACACTAATAAAAGTTATAATACATCACTTGATCAAAATGACACAAAGAACAAATAATAAACATAATAATAAAATTTTAATATATATCTTGTATCTTTTAAACTCCAATATATGTTGGATGATGATAAAAAAAATATTCATGGCAATTACATTAAATTTTTATATTGTAGTAAATAAAAGTTATTTATACAATTACAATGAAAAAATTACAATATGATTGATAATGAGTTAGAATACTTAAATTGAAAGGTTTATGCAATTAAACACTTAAATTGAGAGTATTAAACATTCTCATGCGAAATGAGAATATACAATAAATCAAAATATTAAAAAATAATAGAAATATTCAAATGAGAGACAAAAAAATTTAATTGACATACATCATTTTAACATAATTACATAAAGGTTATAATAAGATGAAAAATATAGTGGAGATGCGAATGAGTTTCATGACAAAAAATAGAATATATATATATATATATGTGTGTGTGTGTGTGTGTGTGTGTGTGTATGTATATATATATATGTTTACTTAATTAATTGTGAATTTTTTAATAATTTAAACAGGGACAAAGATATGGCGGGGACGGGTATTATGGCGGGGATTTGTACATCCCCATCCCCATCCCCATACCTAATTGAAAAAGTCGGGGATTCCCCATACCCATACCCAGTCAATGCGGGGATTCCCCATCAAAACAGGGATGAGTTCGGGCAATACCCACGAGGGCGGGTTTATTTGCCATCTCTAGTTGAAAGTTCTAAGTGCTTTCTCACCTTGCGTTTGGGTCGCATAGCTAGACGCTTAGTGGTTTGAATTTGAGACCAAAATCTCTAAAAAATTTTCCATTTAGGGGTCCATTTTTAGTGTTAGTCTTTTCTTTTCTTTGAGTCTTGTTTGTGTTTTTTTGTGCTTATTGTCTCAAGTGATTTTATTTTTTAGCCTTAGATAATTGTGTGCTCTTTGAACCCTTTTGCAAGTACATCTTGGCAAGGATTGGGCTTGATATTTAAGAAGTCTTTTAGACTCACCTTGGCTAACCTGGAGGTCTACTTGTGCTTGGTTTCTTCTTTCACATTTTGTCAAAGTTCTAAGTTCTTTCAATCACCATGAGCACTAGAAGGGCTACTCGTGCTAGTACCAACATCAACAACATGATGAAAACAACCTCCACACAAGTGGTGATGAGGAGGTTAAGGTTGATCCTAGAGTCCTAAATAACCTCTCTCAAGAGGTTAGGGACCGTAAAATTCAAATGGCTTCCATGCAAGCCAATATTCAATTAATTGCCAATCAACTTACCCTTCCCAACCATAATACACGTGCCTCTCCTAGGCCTTCTCATGCCCCTTCAAAGCATGAGTATGATTTTGAAGAGGAGGAAGATGAGCGCATCAACCTTAGACAATCGCCTCATGTAAGAAGGCAAAGGCACATACCTCCTCACTTTAAAGAAGTCAAAATTGATTTGCCTCATTTCTATGGAAAGGATAATGTCAAGGTTTTTCTTGATTGGGTTGCAAAAGTGGAACAATTGTTTGAGAGTCATGTTGTGGAGGAAGAGAGGCGTGTGTCTCTACCTACACTTAGTTTTCCAGGGCATGCTCTTAATTGGTGAACTTCCTTAGTCCTCCAAAGAATGAGAAAAGGGCTACATGATATTGAGTATTGGAATGATCTTAAGGAAGCCCTTCATGCCTACCATGTTCCCTCCTACTACAAAAGAGAGCTCTTGGACAAGCTCCAAAGGCTCCAACAAAGATCTATGTCTATAGAAGAGTATAGACAAAAGATGGAGCTCTACATCATGAGAGTCGGGATTGAAGAAGAAGAGGACCTTACGATTGCTAGGTTCTTAAGTGGACTCAATTACAACATAAGAGATAAAGTTTAATTGCTCCCCTACCACAATTTTAATAACCTTGTACAAATGAGCATCAAGGTGGAGCAACAACTTTTGAGACGTCCTTCTCACAAGGATTCTCCCTCTTTTTGTAAAAGTGATTTTCAAAAGAAAGATTTTTCAAAGGAAAAAAGTCTACTCATAAGAGCCTTACAAAGGTAAGTGACAAAGGTGAGTCCTCCACCAATAAAAAAGGTAGTGACATCAAATGTTTCAAGTGTCTAGGTAGAGGTCATGTGGCTGCCCAATGCCCTACCAAATGCACCATTGTGCTTAAGGGCAAAGACCTCTACACTAGCCAAGAGGAGTCATCGTGAATCTGACACTTCCCATTCTAGTGATTCTCAAGAACATTCATATCCAAATGAAGGGAAACTTTTGATGATTAGGAGGCTTCTCAATAACCAACCTAGTATTCCTCTCAATGACCAAAGAGAAAATATTTTCCACACAAGATGTGAGGTTTTGAAAAACACTTGCTTTTTTATCATTAATAGTGGGTCTTGTTGCAATTGCTATAGCACAAGATTGGTTGAGAAGTTGAACTTGACTTTGTTGCCCCATCCCAAACCTTAGAAACTTCATTGGCTTAATGAAGATAGGGATCTCAAAGTTGACCATCAAGTGCAAATCAAGTTTTCTATTGGGAAATTTAAAGATAAAGTTTTATGTGATGTGATCCCAATGAAAGCTTGCCATATTCTCTTAGGGAGGCCTTGGCAATTTGGTCGTAAAACTTTACACCATGGCAACTCCAATGAGATCACTCTCCAACATCATTCAAAAACTTTTGTGTTCCATCCCCTTAGTCCTAGCCAACTTGCTAGTGATCAAGTTCAAATGCGAGCTAGGAGAGAGGAAGAGAGTTCCAAGAACTCTAAAGCATCTAAAGATTCTAAGGACAAGACAAAGGTAAAGGAAGTTTCTTCTTCTAAGGATGTTGCTCATGAAGTTCTTTTAACTTATAAAACTCTTTTGCACACTCTTCATGATAAGCAACCTCCCTTCCTCTTACTTTGTCAAGCAATCCTTACTTGTCTTGAAAATCCTTCTCTTAAAGATCTACCTCCTTCCATTCGTGCTCTCCTTCATGAATTTAAAGATATTTTCCAAAGGATGGCCCCATGGTCTCCCACCTTTTAGAGGGATTGACCCCAAATTGATTTTGTCCCAGGGGCAAGTCTTCCTAATAGACCCACCTATAGGACAAACCCAATTGAGACCAAGGAGATAGAAACTCAAGTGAATGAGTTGCTAGATAAGGGATAGGTTCAAAAAAGTTTAAGTCCTTGTGTTATGCCTGTGATGTTTGTGCCGAAGAAAGATGGAAAGTGGCGCATGTGCTGTGATTGTTGATATCAACAACATCACCATAAAATATAGGCATCCAATCCCAAGACTAGATGATATGTTGGATGAATTACATGGAGCTCAAATATTTTCAAAAATAGAACTCAAAAATGGTTATCACCAAATTCGTATTCAAAAAGGTAATGAGTGGAAAACCACTTTCAAAACAAAATTTGGTCTATATGAATGGTTAGTTTATGAGTACGTATTTTTGCCCTGATTTAATGTTTAATTCTGGGTATTTAATTGAATTTATGTGCCTAAAGAGTGATTTAATTGATAATTTTGATAATTAGGTTGTTTGAGCTTGTGTGATAAAAATGTCTTAAAAAGTGATTTTTAGCTG
>Ga0214544_1011635_pt1 | contig 12029 bp, 5 predicted proteins | sample CNSS3metaG_FD_160074 | JGI IMG/M metagenome (GOLD analysis project Ga0214544, IMG submission 160074) | Root nodule microbial communities from cowpea collected in UCLA plant growth center, Los Angeles, California, USA - CNSS3 | ecosystem: Host-associated > Plants > Roots > Nodule | place: USA...
TAGTTTTCTTGGGATATCTTGAGGGCTACGGCCTATGTATTTGTCAGTCTTTATATGCTAGTGTTCCAGCAGACTTTTATGATACTCTTTTATCTCTTGTGGCATCGTGGTGTGCCTTATTTTGTAAGGTCTTACGTTTAAACTCCAGAACTGCGCTGTTATATTATAATTATGTGACGTTTCCTTTAATTACGCTCATTAATTAATTGGGGCGTTACATTTGAAATTTTTAGAGAGTTTAAAAATATGAGATATATGATAGATATAAAAGATATGTTGAGGAACTTGTTATTTTTTTATTCTCATACTCTCTCTATATATAACAAAATGTAACATAATATAAAATATAAGTAATTGGTTTGGACGAAGTTGAAATTAACTAATACGATGTTATTTTCAAATCATTAGAAAGTGTTATAAACCTTGATGTCAATGTGAGTGGGTTGAAAGGTTTCTTTATCTTCATTAGATCAGTTAAATCAAGTTAAGGTATGTTCTTCACCCTTCGTCACATTTTACAAAATGATCAATCGACAATCACATGTAGACGAATAAAAATAGTCGTCAAAGTATTATATGTGATGTTTTCTGATAATAAAATTACAAAATTATTGATTCGAGAATTTTTCCTTTTTAAATGTGGATTTATGTGAGATGCAGACTTATACGAATATCTTCTGAAATTAGTAAACGTAGGTCGTCATCACCAGATCTCATTCGTACTATCGCTTTGAGGAAGGAATTATTGAATTCATAATTTAATTACCAGAGGAAAATAAGGGGTGACCGCCCGATTAAGGTTTAACTAAGATTGACATCAATATAGACAAGAGTTTTAAAACTTATGGAAGAGCAAAATACAACTTTGAATGTATTCTTTTTTTTATAGGTCTTCTTCCTATCTCTTGGTTACAACAATCTATATTTAGTTTTTCTTTTTCTCTTGACTCAATCATTCATCTTCGTTCTTTAAATAGTTAAAAGGTGCACAATGGCAATTGACAACCACTCTTATAGGAGCAATATTTGTATTAATCATTTTAGGTCTGTGCAAGTAAACTTCTAAGGAATAACTTAAAAAAAAAAAAAAAAGTTGCAATTGTTACCAAAGGAACTATTGTTTATACATGAAAAGATTGGTTTTATGGAAATCCTGAATAATCCCATGAATTGAACCGATCACAGCAGTCACTGAAATAATGAAGCCCAGGCAACTTAAAAATTGGAGGCAGTACCACCTGAGTGATAGTTTTGTAATCTGTTTCTGGGCAATGTGCATTTGTATGGGAAAAAACACTACTAAAGGCCCGAACCCAATTGCACCAAGGAGGGAAAGAACCTCACTGAAAAATGGCATTACCATGGCAAGGATTGTTGCTAATATCACAAAAATCGTCCTCCAAACTAACCTAAACAAGTTGAAACGAACCATGACATTACCCATCATCAATGGATATTCCTTGTTTATGAAATCTGAATGTGGCCACACCATGTTAGCACCCATTTCAACTATACGAAAGAATGGTTGACCCATCACCTGTAACCAAATATTCATTGCAGACACTTTATTGGACATAAATACGAAAGAATTCTTGACTAAAATTTACAAACTTTAATTGCCGAAAAATCATATCTATTTTTCCCTTAAAAAATAGTGATCTATCTTTGATCAACTATTAAAAAATCGTTTGGTACTTCATTTTATATTTAATTGCAGTTTTCGTTCTTTCATAAATAAGTTGTTTTTAGATTTGATCTCCTAATGCCTAATAGTCAACGAAGGTGATAATAAATTGTCATGTCAATATAAATGTGTTGTTGTGATAATACAACACATTTTATTACGTCATTATTGTAATTAAATATTGCATGCCAAGTTAATTAATTAATTAAAATTGTATAATTCAATTAATAAAAATCAAATTAACAAAACAAAAATGAGATTAAATTAATGAAATTTTGTAGGACGGACTAAAAGTTTAATTTTTCTAAGCGTAGATAAAAAGTTCAATTAAATCTTATTTATTGAATTTTGTATTTTCCGTATCTTACCTTTGTATAAAGCACTAGATGGTACAATTTATTTTTTCAAAATGATAAAAATAAATATATTTTAAAAATATTACGAAAATAGACAAATCATATCATATTATAATATAAACAGATTCAAAAATTGTGTCTAACACTTTTTTTATACAATAAAATCGGGTCATGCAAGCACGATTTGTCGGTTTTCGTAATTCCCTTAACATATATCCATATATAATTTTGAAAAAAATTGCAGCATTTTGATGTTTGGCGGTTACCTTTATATTCGAGGTGAGAAACTTCTTATTTTCACGTAATAGTATCGCAATATCAGGTCATTATTCAACTAAACAAATATAATGACACGGATTAAAAGCATATATTTCAATAAAATTTGGAATCAAGTTAAAAAGATGAGTAGCGTAATTTTGAAAGATGAAAAAGAAATTGAAGTTCTGGAAAAATAATGATCCAACCTGATATGCTCCAATCATGTGCATAATGATGCATCCGTTGCCCAGTGCAACCAACCAGAAGGGTTCGGTAAATCCGGTCAAGATGTTCCCAGGAGTGTTGTCCCCAAAAGCAGCATAGCCAAGGCCACTGCACAGCAAGAACAATATTGTCATTGCTGTCACCCCTACCACGTTGGCCCTTTTCATTTGTTTATTTTCTGCTGGATGCGACTTTAATGTGTCCTAAGCAAAAACATCATCAAATAATGGTATTCAGTACTTTAACAACTATAATTCCAATTTGCAATAACTTCATCACTAGCATCTCTGTATGCTTTTGTTCATTTATTAAAAGAGGAATGCAAGCCATACTTTAACACTCTTTCTTTCTGTGATGGTGATTGGTTGAAATTGATTAAAAATTACAAGTTTTAACGAGTACCATGATATCATAAATGACAGTAGCGTAAGTGCACGCAAGAGCTATGTTTCCCATTGCAGTGAAGACCTTCAAAAGTTTATCTTCTACGGGTAGTTTGGTTCCGGTTATGCTGGTTGCAGCTCCTTTTCCTGTACACATCCAAATTCAAATTGCAATGACTTCTTTTTGTCTTCAAAATCAAACGAAGCAATAAGGAACTACATTCAAGGATTAAGGTTATATTTCTACAAATTTCCTCGTAAAAGTTAAAAGAAATACAATTAATTTCTCTATAATTTAAAATTAACTTGCGTAGAAACTTATTTTGTATAAACTCTACAAATTTTTTTAAATTTTACTTTTAATTTATTGAAAAATTTATTTCACTTTTTTTCTTAAAAATCTGTATAGGGAAGTCATCCAAACATGCCCTATATAATACAAGCTCTGGAACGAGTGTTAAAAATTATCTTTCATGCCTACTCTCTGTAACACTATTACTATTGATTATCGGAACTTCCAAAATCATTAATTAAACTCCTTAATATGAACTAATTTTTCTTTGAAAGGTAACACTAGTCGGACAACACATTTGCGGACGTGATCTCCACTATGTCGGAACCACCAACAATGCAAGCAGCAACAGACTGGTAATCTCGTAAACAAAAAAGAGACAAATACAAAACATGGAGAACAAGAACAAACACATGGAAATCAAAACTATTTTAACCTATTGTTAGGGAGTTCATTCTTACATATATTAAACTCAATAGAGGTAAAATGTGGGATCAAATCCTGCGAACAAAAATTGCATAAGAGTTGACAAATGATAAATAGACTTTGAAGTGTCAGGATATCTAAGATATCTAACATCAACTTATTTAAAAATATTTTATACTAGTTCCCTCTAATGCCCACTAATCAAAACTTGATTATAAGTATTCTTACTATAACTCTTGACTTACAAAGTCATTCTTGACCATCCTTTTCTGCTCATGAGATTAACAACAACTGTTTTTTAACATTAATTCAGTTTTGACTTTTCGGGTATTTTATTACTTTCGGTCTTAACTACAACAAAATATTATGTCTGTCGGTCCAAACTACTCTATTAGTGTCAATATCGATTTCCACTATGTCAAAAACCACCAAAACACACTGATAATCTCAAACAAAAAGAGACAAATACAAAACATGGGAGAACAAAAACAAATGCATAGAAATCAGATATATAATCCGGAGCTAGCTTAGCCTTTTTCCTCCATTTCTCTCCAAACACATCTCCTATTTATTGTGTTTACAAGTCATGTTTAGTGTTCATAATTATACTGATTTGATGTTTTACCTTTCTTGTCTTGAGCACTAAATCCAAAAATTACTTTTAACTTATGTGTGCTTTTGGTTTTACAACTTTGAGATCTTATTCGCTATTAATTCATTGACAAAATCATATAGTTAGGCTTTTAATGTATTTTGTTTCTAGTTTGTTTAAGCTTTCTCGACTCCTTAGGCAATTTCATTTAGGGAAAGTAAAATCAAAAAAATATTTGGAAGTTGAATTTTATGACCTTAATTAGTAGTTCGTACATTCTTCAACAGTCCAGTTTGAAAACAAAAAGAAAAGGCAAGCATCTCCTAAATACAATAGAAATTAAACAAAAGCCAAGGAGACATTCGTAAAAGAAAAGTTTACTCAATTGACCAAAGAATCACACAAAAGCCACTACTTAATTCTTTAATTTCTTTCACAATTTAACTTTACTGTTGGATGCAAACTCCACACTTAATTAATCCTACAGATTAAATTCGTATTTAGCGAAGGGCATCTTAGAATTCCTCTTGTTTATAAAAAGACCAAAGGAAAAACAAATCAAATTCTAGTAGTTTATTTTTTATTTTTGTAATCTACTCAAGAACCATTCCCTAGGACTTCCTTTTTGTGCCTACTTCTCACAAGCTTCAATTCTAGTTTGTCATTTTTATTTGGCTTTCCCTGAAGTATTACCACTAAAATTCCATTTTGAGTTTAGAATTTCTAACTGAGCTTTTGTGGATTTACTTTTCTTCACATTCTTGAGTGAATTTATTTTGGCTAAACATTTGGTTCTTTGAGAACGCTTAATTTCACAAGGTAGCATACTTGGTACTGACAGAAGTATAAGCAGAGCAACTCCTTTGATGTACTAAAAGAGGATGAGAACAAACCTTGCAAGAGAAATTAAACACTTGGACAGGCATTGAGAGAGATCGTTAACAAAAGAACTTGCCAATTTTGTACCAAAATTTAGAAGTCAAATTAGCAACTGATTTAGTGATGGAAAACGGGTTTCAGCAAATTTCAGTTTTTGTCATGAGCAAATTCGTCTTTAGTTTTGTCTTCGATTTCTTTGCAACTGTTTTATTTATGTCACTAATATCAAATTTGGCTTATTTTCTTTATCTTGTGTAATAGGCCATTATCTTGGGTGTCTTTGTTAGGAGTATAAACGGCTTCTATACGTTTCTGTTAGTATTTCTGTTTCTTCATCATGCTGCCTATATTAAGGCTCTCTCCTTGTATCTCACACTAATAATAATATCCATACCGTTCTGTTCTCCTTTCCACGTCTCTTTCTAACATAGTATTCAGAGCTTAGAGATTTTTTTTCTCTGAACCATGACTTCGGCTCTTTCGCACTCTCAAACTTCCAACTCCACCACCTCTTCTGTCCCAACACCTTTCATTCCTCATACTTTCAATATGCCTGTTAGCATCAAACTTGACGATGAAAACTTTTTGGTATGGCAACATCAAGTTCTTGCCACCATCAAGGGTTTCCAATTTTCCAGATTTCTTTGATGGTTCTTCTTTACCACCCAAATATCTCACACCGGATGCAGAAGCCCGTGCACATGTTAATCCTTCCTACATTCATCATCAGCAACAAGATAGTCTCATTGTGGCGTGGCTTCTTGCCTCTATGTCCGCTCCAATGCTTACCAAAATGGTGGGCTTAAATACCTCCATCGAAATCTGGCAGAAACTAAAAATATACTTTGCTAGCCAGTCACGCACACGGATCAAGAAGCTCAAATTGCAGTTAAAGAATACCAAGAACGATAAGTCTATCTCTACATATATTCTTGAAATCCAAAAAACTGTTGACTCACTTGCTGCCATTGGCTCACCAATATCAGATGCTGATCACATAGAAGCCATTCTTGATGGTCTTCCCGCAGATTACGATGCGTTTGTCGCTTGGGTTCTTTCTCGCATAGATCTTTATTCAGTTGAAGAAATAGAAGCTTTGCTTCTTGCTCACGAGGAACGTTTAGAAAAGCAAGCTGATTCTGTTATGCAAGTTAATGCTTCTACTGCCTCTTGGAACAACAATCGTGGATCTCAAGATCGTGGTGGCCGTGCTCGCTCACGTTCATATTCTTCTACTCGTGGTGGTCGCTCCTCCACTCTCAATAATTCCTCTCATCAACTATGGCAATCCTCTCCACAGTCTCAGAACAATACCAGGTTACAATGCCAAATATGCTCCAAGTACGGGCATACTGCACCAAATTGTTGGCATCGGTTTGATCAAAAGTATCAACCCTCCATTCATTTACACAATTCTCAGGTTTCTTCTTCCAATATGGATATATGTGATCAACTCTCTTCCATATCCTCAATGCCTGACTTATTATGGTATCCCGATAGTGGGGTATCCCACCATATAACAAATGATCCAACAAGTTATACCTCTAAAACCCATTACACTGCTTCTGAGCTCCTAAAACTTGGCAATGTTGCAGGTTTGACCATTACTCACAATGGTTCAACTAATCTTTCTTCCTTGCCATATTCTTCTAAATTTGTTTTAAACAATCTTTTTCATGTTCCACGTATCACCAAAAATCTTTTAAGTGTCTCTCAATTTGCTAAAGATAATTGTGTATTTTTTGAATTCTATTCTCATCATTGCAATGTTAAACATCAGGTCACAAAGGAGATCTTGCTTCAAGGTCAACTTAAGGAACGGCATCTATGTTTTTCCAACGCTACAAAGACTTCCATCTCCTACGGTTAACCACTCTTCTACTACATCGTCTTCTGTTTTAGATCTATGGCATGCTAGGATGGGTCATGCCTCCTTACAGACTTTTAACACATTCTTCAACGATGCAATATTTCATATAAATCTGGCTCTGTTTCTTGTGATTCCTGTGATGCGTCTAAAATACACCAATTATCGTTCTCTTCTTCTAACCCGTGTTATCAACATCCGCTTGGGTTGATTAACATATATATAAATGGGATCCATCTCACGTATGCTCTGTGAATGGTGATCGTTGTTATATCTCCTTTGTTGATGCGTTATCAAAATTCACGTGGATATACATGTTGGACTTCAAGTCTCAGGCTTTAGCTGTGTTTATCAATTTTAAAAATTTGATCGAAAATCAATAGGGATGCTCCATCAAATCTATACAAACTGATAATGCCAGTGAATTCTTGCATTTTGATCGTTTTCTTGCCAAGATAGGTATTCATCATAGGTATATTTGCCCTTACTCGCACCAACAGAATGGCACCGTGGAACGTAAACACCGCCACATAATTGAGACAGGCTTAAGTCTTTTAGCTCATGCCTCTATGCCTTTAAAATACTGGAATATTGCCTTTCAAACTGCTACTTTGATTATAAATAACCTTCCCACTGTGGTTTTACAATATCAAACCCATATCAAATGCTTATAAACGTTCATCTAACTATGATATTTTTCTCATTTTGGTTGTAGCTGTTTTCCGTTATTGCGACCATATAATTCACACGAGTTTAATTTTAAATCCCATGCATGCTTGTTTCTTGGTTTATCTGTAAACAAGAAAGGTTATCTCTGTCTTCATCCATATAAACGGCTTCTAGACGTTTCTGTTAGTTAGTCTTTCTGTTTCTTTATCATGCTGCCTATATTAAGGCTCTCTCCTTGTATCTCATACACTAATAATAATATCCATACCGTTCTGTTCTCCTTTTCACGTCTCTTTCTAACCGTCTTGATAAATCCATAGTATTTCCTCATCTTCCATTGTTAACTTTCTTGTAATAGTTAAACTTGTAGACATGTTAACGTGTCTTGAAATGTCCAAGTACTAACAAGATAAGAATGTCGCTTTTCTTTTTTTAAATCTTTTCATGTTTTAGGTAAGTAATGTGGCAAATATATCAATTTAAGAAAAAATATTTTCTCACATCACTTAAATCAAACAATTCTCAATTTTCCACTTGTTTATTGTCAATTTTTTTTTCTTTTTTTCTTAATTCAAACAATTCTACTTTGTACTTCACTTTCTGACATCCTTTTCTTAAATTTAAATAATTCACTTTCACTCTAAACTTAAGAGAAAAAGAAAAAGAAATCACATTCCACATATGACATGATAGGCACGCGTAACCACATCCACAACACCCATACTATAAAACTATTTCTCTTTTCAACGACCACAATATAGCTAACGTTACCTAATCACGTGGCCAGTGTAAAATTACCATATACTTTTAGGAGTTTTAGTTTATTTTAAGAAAATTGTATTTAAAGTATCTAAAAAACATTAGTTTTGTTTTCAAAAGAAATTATTCATCACCACATTTAAATACTAATTAATTTACAATTAATCTTTAATTATTTAATAATAACAGTTTAATAAAAGATATTATCAATATTCTTAAAACATATACATCATCTTGACCTATGAATAATTAAAATGAAGGGAAGAACGCACATATCAACAATGAAAAACTAAAACAGACAGTTGTGTAAGTAAATTTTGGTGATTAATATTAAATTATTTTGATAAAATTAATGATGAAAACTGAAAAGCGCTTACCCGAGAGAACGACCGAGAGACATAGCCCACTACCAATGAATACATAACCAAAAGAGGTGATGGCAGCAGCAGTTGAGAGCCATGTAAGCTCGTGAAAGTTTGGAATCTGAGACAAAAAAATTTGCAAAATCCCAAAGCCGATCATGGAGGGATTGTTCGAAAACTTGCAGGAAGCTGCATTTCCAGCGTTGTGGAAACAAATGGCTTTCCTTATTGCCCTGCCATATCACACGCATCATCATTCACCATTAAAAAAAAAAAAAGGTTAAATGATCTCTACTAAAGAGTTTTACATTTTATAGTTGATAGTTGTATTCTAAATGATTAATTCAATTCTATTAATAGCATTTCCGGAGTTGCTTACAAGTTAGGATCTCGTTAAAATTAAATTTTTATTGATAAGTAATTTTTGTAAACAATTCCAATTATGATTCACAAATAATATCAGACCTAATCGTAATAAATAAATTCTTAAATAAGCTTTAATTATATTACGCACACCAAGCTTGTGGAGGAAGTTATTGTGTAGCCCACCGTGATCCCAGCGAGCTTGGTATATTGAATCAATCCACAAAGCACATGCATTGTTCCACCTATTACCAAAATAGCAAGGCCAAATTAATACAAGTAACACTACCAATCAAAATATTTATTTTATCATTTTTTAAATAGAAAATAATAGAGTTTTTTTTTTGTAGTCTTACTAGAATAAATATTTTTTAAAATAAATAATAAATTTCATAACTTTTCTTAATCGTAATAAAATAATTAATACTTTTATTTTATGATTTTCAATTCTACCTTAAAATGCATAGATGTTTAAACTATTTAAATATTAAATGAAGGGAACAAATATAAATGACAATAGAATAAATAATGTTATTTTGAACTTCTAAAAAAAATAAACAAAATTGTCCCCATAACAGAGTTAACTTTTTTAGAAATATGAATTATTTGAAAGAATAATAGAAATAAGGTGAATAAAATTTCAACAAACTGATATTACCAAAATTTCAACAATTTAAAGTTAATAGATAAGACAAAAATGATAGATGTAAAAGAAATAAAAACTAATATTGAATGGATATCTATATATATATATATATATACACGTGTGTGTGTGTGAAAATCTGAGTGTCAAATTTACTTATTTGAGAGAAGAACTAACATAATGCATAGACCATCCTAGAAAAAGGTGAAACATGTATATGTTTATATAAAAATTAATAGGAAAACTTTTTAGAAAGATAATGATTGAGCTCTAACAAATTCACAATTTACAACAATACTATTTAATTGAAGGCAATGATACCAATATATGTTCAAGTAGCAAAGAGAAATAGAAAATGAAAATCACCTAACTTTAGTTTTACTTCTATTCTAATCACAGTCGTAAAGGAAAAGAGGGATGTAAAAAATTGGGTTAATTTTCAGATTTTGGGTCAATTTTTTCCAGAAATTACCTAAGTAAGCCTTGACAGCCTGCATATAAGTATAATTTCTCTGGCCAGTGACAGGGTCTGGATATCTGTAACAATCGGCTACAAGACTGTAAGTGAAAATGGAGATAGCTGAAAAGGTCACAATACATCCTATGCCAGCTATCCATCCTAGTTGTGCCATGGCCCATGCCAGAGCCAGCACTCCTGCCCCTACCACCACAGTTATAATGTGTGTGCTTGCCGTCAACACATTCCCTGCAAACAGAAACAAGCATCACAAATAATATATGCTCTTTCAGCTTCATCTGGATTTCAATGTTTTATTTCTTAGGTAAAGTATGTCTGATCACTGGTTAAGATATACAAATGCACAAAATGAATCTCACTTCTCTAAGATAAATACCTCAATTAAGAAGATAAAGGAACTAATTTCCATTCTTCATGTCTAAAATCAACTATCCATAGTATCTACATGTTTAACAAATCATAACATCAACTATTGGTTCCTTATCAAAGATAAATTATTTTATTGAAAATATCATATCAACTACATATGACAGAATACACAACTGAAATTTGCAAACCTCAATTTTACATCAGGTTGATTAGGCCTAAACGGGCATTGCAGTATATTTTACTTCCAAAGTGAGTTGAGCGAGTTAAGTTCACTCAATTTGGAAGCGCAAAACTGCACAAGATACTCGGTTAAACTTTCAGTTTTGGTCTTTCGTACTATAAATGAGTTAATACGCATTCTTGAAATTGTTAACTTGTTTTAACTTTTGTATCCTTAAAATTCTCTCTCAGAGCGTCAACCAGTTGATAAAGTTACTCTCACTTAAATATCAACTCAGAACAATTTCATTTTTCCAAAAACTTATTAATACGCTACCAGAATCAAGTCTTCCAGAGGGTATAGGGACCTAAAACCACCGATTTAGAGATCAAATCTAAATATTATAGAGTTCAGAAACGAAATCAATACAAATTCATGGATGGAATTGAAGATTCGAGGTAGTTAGAAAGAAAACGCACCGGTTCTTCTGATTCTGCCATCATCGTCCGGTTCAAGTTCGATAAGAGGTTTGGTGTTATCCATTGAGATCCCCTTTTCGTTCCGTCAGGTATCAACACTCCGAGAACGATGCACCATTTGACTTCACCGGTTTTACAGGAATACGACAAATATGATATATTCTCCGGTATGATAAGAAAGAAATGGATAAATATGATCTTCTCTGTCTTTATCCACACTTACACATGGGAAGTTTTAAATTATATTAGATTCAGACAAAGCGTACACAAAGAAACGTTGGCGATGGATTTTCTCGGTTTAATTTTTTTTTACACCCTTAATTAGTAAAAAAAAAATATTTAATATGACTTTTAATATAGTTATTTTAATAATTAGTAATGAAAATATTTTGTTATACTCCATATGTTATTTATTTTAAAATATAATAATAAATCGGTGAGAAAATGTAACATTGGTTAAGCATGTGACATATGTTTACCACAGGTATTTTAACTTGAGAAAAATAGAAAACACAAAATATATGTTTTTCATAAATTCAAATTAACTTAAATATAAATTAAAGAATTTTTGTAAAAAACAAAATATATTTTTTACGGTAAAATTATATTTTGACTCTTACAATTTAACTATTATTTTATATTTTTTGATATATTTTAGTATGAAAAATGAATTAATGTATCATTATTATTATTTTTAAAAGTAATATTTAATATTAAATCATGTCAGAGGGATTATAAAATAAAAATTAAATTGTGAAAATTAAAATATCATTATAATTATATTT
>Ga0214544_1011641_pt1 | contig 12024 bp, 4 predicted proteins | sample CNSS3metaG_FD_160074 | JGI IMG/M metagenome (GOLD analysis project Ga0214544, IMG submission 160074) | Root nodule microbial communities from cowpea collected in UCLA plant growth center, Los Angeles, California, USA - CNSS3 | ecosystem: Host-associated > Plants > Roots > Nodule | place: USA...
AATAAAATTATTTAAAAATATTTAAAAAAAATATAAATTCAAATAAAAAATTAATTTTAAAGTATGACTCAAATCAAATTACACGATATATATATATATATATATATATATATATATATATATTTTGAAGTTTAAATTAAATTTTTTGAAAATATAAATTCAAATAAAAAATTGATTTTAAAGTATGACTCAAATAAAAGTGTTTAAAAAAAATTAAGTAAATTGTACCTAAAACATGCAAATTTTAAAAAGAATTAATTTTTTAAAAATAATTTTAATTTCATAAATATAATTAAAATATTAAAATATTAAAATAAAATTTATAGACAAAGAATACTTGTATTATCAATAAGCGAATAATTAAAGTCTTTTACTCATTTAAGCACATATATTTATTAAGGATGTGTTTGAAAACACTTTGAAAAAATTAATTCTATTTGATGTGGAAAATCAATTTTGGTTAATGGAGAAACTAGAAAGAGTTGTTTCTCTTTGATGTGAATTTTCCATCTACAATTAATTTTAAAAATTGAAACAATTTATTAGCATGAATTTATTTTAGGAATTGATTTTGGGTATTTTCACAGAGAACCAAACATGCACTAAAAATATTCGGTTGTAATATGATGGTATTTTTTCACCTGTGGTGGTTTTTTATGTGTTGCTGTCTTACAATTCTTGAAATATCGCAAAGCTAAGAGTAGTGCTCTCGTGCCTATATAGTCATTTATCTACTGCACTGAATGTAAAAGCCAAAAGAAATAACTTAACAAGTTAATTACAAATGGATTAAAAATCAGTCACTGCATAATTGATTCAGAAAGGCAAGCGTCACAGGTTAACAATGGAAGCGAATCAATATTCGACTGCAAATGGAACACTTCTCTTAGTAGATTATCAGTGAGTTTATTGATAGGATGGATGAACTATGTTAAGTTGAAACTATACCAACACATTGATCAATGTCCATCTAAGCTATGATAATTGAACAAATAATTCGTATTTAAGTTATGATCAATCAATTGGAAAAGCGCTCAAAAGCCCTGTCTTGAGACAGTAATCTAAAGCAACAGCAACAGAAACAAAAATTAAGAGATTCTCACTGACATGAATTGATCCGTCTTGGGCATGTGATAAGAAGCTTTGAAAGTTTGGCTCAAGGAGTGGTCCACCACTTAGGGTTCCGAGACCTGCATCATGAGTTTGTTTCAGTAATACCAACAAGATAATATTTTATCTAAAATGATGCAGTGACAAAATTTGAATCCATTTAAAATGTAAGCATGGTAAACCTTTAACAACACCAAAAGCTGCTGCAACTCCTGTTTTAAGTTGAACATCATCCAAGTTTCTCCTTATAGTGTAACGAAAAGTCACTCCGAACAATGCACAACTAATGAAGTTGATTGTCAAAGGGAGAAGCAGCTGAGTTGTGTCGGTGACTTGAGTCAAACATATGGGGAGACCTGAAACGGTACCAACAAGGGCAGAAATTGATGCTGCTTTTACTGACTCCCATCTCTCTTCATCTCGATCAAATTTTTCACTTTTCATCCCCATGGATGTACCGCCACCTTCAGGACCTCCCATATTTACCAATAGAGAGTGCTCTGCTTTCTCCACCATGGCTTTTGCCTCTGATATGTCTCTTTGACATTCTTCAATCTTAGACTCACTCAATTTTTGTAAGTAATGACTCAAGTAAGAATCAAGCAATTAAAAGAAATGAAGTCAAAGACATGTCGTAAACTACACAATACTTTTTAATCACAAGTAAATAATAATTTTGCTATAAAAAAACTCATTGAGATAAGTAGCCAATATCATGTATTGAAGAATTATAAAATGAATTGTGTACAGCAAAATATTTCTGTAAGGTATACAAAGGCTGGCTAAAATAAGATAAAAATGCATGAAAATGACATTTTACAGGAGTCATTTCCCACTAATCATGAGCATCATGAGCTCCCAATTATGCCTTTCAATCAAATCAATGCTTCGACACCTTTCAGTGCACTCTACATTATCTTTGTAGTCATTCTTGAGAAAATTCATTGATGTTGGATCCTTTTTAAGAAAAACAACTATTTATCATTTTATAATTATACAAAGATACTAAATGAACTTAAAGTACTATATTCATTGATAACAGCAATTATTTTTTCTTATAATTAGTTCAAATAGAGGTAGTAAGTAACGTGTTCTAAGCTGAAAGACATTTAATATTGTTTATTATCAATTTATCAGAAAAGTGCTGAGATAATCGGTGCAGTAGGAAAAATATTCATTAGCAATAATATGGCTTAAGTGAGTCCCGTGAAACTACAGAGATCTATATAAATGCAATCCCCAGTTTCATTTCAACCACAAGAGTTAGGGTATATTTTTAATATTAATTTGGACAAGAGCCTAGAGAGATCAGTAAAATACAGTGATTAATCTCATTTTTTAGCCTGAGATTTTGATACCTAAGGAAGAAAAAAACAACCATTACCTCAAGAACTTCGCCTTCCAGCTGGTTGACGTAATCCTTCAACTGCTTGACAGCTAATTCTTGTTTTTGGATCAATTCAAGTTCTCTCTTAGCCATCTCAACCCGCTGCGACGCCTTCTCTAAACCATCTAGCAAAATCTTGTTCTCTTTTCTGCTCAATAGCTCTTGAACTTGCTCGTCAACCAACCCATACAGTGCGTCCTTCACATCGTCACTTCCCTTCTCATCTGATGAGCTCCTGCAGAAGCATTTGAACGATGGAACTGATCTAAAAGACTTGATGAACAAAGGAGAAGAAACTTGAACAGAGTTCACAATATTAGTGCAGGGATTCATAGCGTTCTTCCGTGAATTCCAACTCCTCCTGTTATCTATGCATCTATATCCCTGCCCATTCTGTGGTGGTAAACTGTGTGACGAAGAATCTGGATACATAAAATAGTTTAAATTATAATCTGATCTCATGAAATTATTCTTTACATTTGTCTAACTTTTAATAACAATCAATTATGTAAAAAAAAAATCTAGAAAATGAAGATTATTTTTCATTAAATTAAAACTTATATTTTATTTATATTACATAATGTCTAGATCCTTCTTTAAATAATTTTTAGTCACTATTTTTTTCTTTCATTTATAATATATATATATATATATATAAAAGGATATTTCTTTTCTATCTCATAATTTGTTTGTGCATTCTCATAAATATGAAAATTCATACTTTTGTTCTTTTGTGAAAGATGACTTATATTAAGTAATTTCTGAAAATCAAATTTGAAAGAAATTTTTTGTATGAAAAATGAGTTTTTAATATGTATAATCGGAAAGTTTTTTTTAGATTGTATAATTTAATTTTTCTTTTTCTTTTTGAATTGTGCAAACTTGGAAGTTAGTTTTTACGTGATTTTTTTATATTACACAATTTCAAAAGTTAATTTTCTATAAAATAAAAAATTATAGTGTAATTTATTCTCATCCTAATTGCATAATTTGAAATTAAAAAATATCTAATTGTTCAATCTAAAATACTTTGTTCAATAAAAAAACAACTCTAAATTTAGACAAGTCCAAATAGGTTCAAAAATGGAAAAACAAGTCCAGATAAAAAAAAAAAAAACTTGGGTTCATACTTACGCATTGCCACTTCCAGAAAAAAACATCCCAACCCGAAAAATGAAAACACTCCCTCATTAAACCATCACACTTTTTTTTTTTTTTTCACATTTAAATCCAAGTATGTGATAATTAAACCAGAATGCAATAGAGGATGTTTCAAACAATCATTCTCACCATCTTTCCACTATCACAAGACAGTCCCAAACAGATCTAAACAAGATATTAAACAATCCAAGAAATTATAACAGATTCAAAAGTTTCCATACCTTAACATCCTCTATCTCTGGTCTCTAAATTAAACACTGCAATGGATTTTAGAAATTAAAATCCCGAAACCCATACAAACCCTCATCAAAACACTGAAACGAATTTTACACGAAAAAAATAAACACATCAAAAGTCAGTTTATGCAGACAGATTCGATAATTCCTCGATTTAATCATAGAACTTTAATCAACACACCCAATAAGGAAAACAAAACCCAGAATCGTTTAGGCTCAAACACAGAAAATTCACTCACAGACACAATGCTATCAATTAATAGAAACAAGAACAAGTCAATCTAAATATTACATTCATACTGTCATCCACAAAAACAAAAAAAAAAGAAGAACAAACCAAAAAAAAAAAAAAAAACTAAAAACCATTCACTCAAAGCCACAAAACAGCATAATCGATTTAAAGCACATTGATCCAATCTTGAAATTAAAATGGAGCATAAGTCAGCCTTCAAGATACCCTAGGGATTCCAGGGAAGGGTCGCTGCTCCGGCTTCGATGGAAAATGGAAAAAGCAGCTGCGACCTAAGGTTATGACACGAAACGGAAAATCCAGTGGTGCAGGGGCTCTGTCCGGTGAGGGTTTGGCTTGCTTGCAGATAATGCGTATGAGGAAAGCCCAGCGGCTGAGGCGAACACTGGCGGCTGAGACGAACACGCGGTGGTGGCCAGGCGCAACCCAAACGCGAGAGCGATATCGAAGAACGGGTACGAGAGCTGGGTTCTCTGTGACTCTTGTGAGTGAAATCGTGAGTGTAGAGCGTATTCTCTTCTTCGTTAGGGGTCTTGGCCACGTGTTTTTGGTAGTGTGTGTGTGTGCGTGAATTGGTTAGGGTGTCGCGTGAGTTCAGGTGAGCAAGGTGAGTGTGTGAGTGTCTGTTGGGAGAGAGAGAAAGAAATTGGGGGACATGTGGCAGCGTGGAGAGGATTTGGGAGTGGTTCCAACAGAAGAATAAGATGGGTGTAAAAATAAGAAAAGCATTGGGCTGCAATGTCCTAAAGTAAAAAAAGTTGGGAATAAAAAAATTTAAAAATAGTGGATATTCAATATGGGTTTAAAGTCATACTTTTGTATTAATTTTGATCATTTTTTTAATGACCAAGTTGATGTTTTGGAGTCACTTAAACAATAATTAACTAATTTTTTTCGGTCTTGAAACTTATCCCATTGTATTTAGGGGTGGGAATACTAGAGGAAATAATACTAATTATATTTTTATCAAACCAAAAATAGCACAATAAAAATTCACAAAGTCGTAATGTTGTGTTAATTTTGACTATTTTCTAATGACTAAGTTTCTTTTTCTCACTCACTTAAACAATACATAATTTTTTTTTCGGCCTCAAAACTTATCCCATTGTGTTTAGTTGTGGGAATACTAAAATAAAGAATGCTAATAATATTTTAGGTGTTAAATGGGTGTGAAAAAATTTTAGGTGTCAAATGGGTATAAAAAAATTAAGGTGTCAAATGGGTGTAAAAATATTTTAGGTGTCAAATGGGTATAAAAAAAATTAAGGTGTCAAACAGGTGTAAAAATATTTTATGTGTCAAATCAATGTAAAAATATTTTAGGTGTCAAATGCCTGTGAAAAAAATTTAGGTGTCAAATGGGTGTAAAAATATATTATGTGTCAAATGGGTGTAAGAAAATTGTAGGTGTTAAATGGGTGTAAAAAAATTTTAGGTGTCAAATGAGTATAAAAATATTTTAGGTGTCAAATGGGCGTAAAAATATTTTAAGTTTCAAATGGCTGTAAAAATATTTTAGGTTTCAAATGAGTGTGAAAAAATTTTAGGTGTCAAATGAGTATAAAAAAATTTAGGTGTCAAATGGCTGTAAAAATATTTTATGTGTCAAATGGGTGTAAAAATATTTTACGTGTCAAATGGGAGTAAAAATATTATAGGTGTTAAATTGGTGTAAAAATATTTTAGGTGTCAAATGAGTGTAAAAAAATTATAGCTGTCAAATGGGATTAAACAAATTTTAGGTGTCAAATGGGTGTAAAAAAATTGTAGGTGTTAAATAGGTGTAAAAATATTTGACGTGTCAAATGGGTGTAAAAATGTAAAATGGGTGAAAAAATTATAGTTGTCAAATGGGTGTAAACAAATTTTAGGTGTCAAATGGGTGTATCAAAATAGTAGGTGTTAAATAGGTGTAAAAATATTTGACGTGTCAAATGGGTGTAAAAAAATTTTAGGGTTAAAATGGGTGAAAAAATATTTAAGGTGTCAAATGGGTGTAAAAAAATTATAGGTATTAATGAGTGTAAAAATATTTTCGTGTCAAATGAGTGTAAAAAAGTTTTAGGTGTCAAATGGGTGTAAAAATATTTTGTGTCAAATGGGTGTAAAACAATTTTAGTTGTCAAATGAGTGTAAAAATATTTTAAATTTCAAATGTGTTAAAAATATTTTAGGAGTTAAATGGGTGTGAAAAAATTTAGGTGTCAAATGGGTGTAAAAAAAATTTAGGTGTCAAATGGCTGTAAAAATATATTAGGTGTCAAATGGATGTAAAAATATTTCAAGTGTCAAATGTGTGTAAAAATATTTTAGCTGTGAAATGGATGTAAAAAAATTATAGTTGTCAACTGGGTGTAAGAAAATTTTAGGTGTCAAATGAGTGTAAAATAATTATAGTTTTAAATGGGTGTAAAAAAGTTTCAATTGTCAAATAGGTGAAAAAAAGTTTAGGTGTCAAATGACTGTAAAAATATTTTAGGTGTGAAATGAGTGTAAAAAAACTGTAAGTGTTAGATGGGTGTAAAAATATTTGACGTATGAAATGGGTGTAAAAATATTTTAGGTGTCAAATGGGTGTAAAATTATTTTAGGTGTTAAATTCGTGTAACAATATTTTAAGTTTCAAATGAGTGTAAAAAATTTTAGGTGTCAAATGAGTGTGAGAAAATTTTAGGTGTCGAATGTGTATAAAAAAATGTTAGGTGTGAAATGGCTGTAAAGCTGTTTTAGGTGTCAAATGGGTATAAAAATATTTTAAGTGTCAAATGTCTTTAAAAATATTTTAGGTATCAAATGGGTGTAAAAATATTTTATATATCAAATGTGTTTAAAAACATTTTAGGTGTCAAATAGGTGAAAAAAAAATTCTAGGTTGGAAAAGGGTGTAAAAATATTTTTGGTGTCAAGTAGGTCTAAAAATATTTTACGTTTCAAATGGGTGTAAAAACTTTTAGGTGACAAATGGGTGTAAAAATATTTTAGGTGTCAAATGCGTGTGAAAAAAATTTAGGTGTCAAATGGGTATAAACAAAATTTTAGGTGTCAAATGGATGTAAAAATATTCTAGGTGCCAAATAGGTATAAAAAAATTTTAAGTGCCAAATGTCTTTAAAAATATTTTAGGTGTCAAATGGGTGTGAAAATATTTTAGGTGTCAAATGGGTGTAAAAAACATGTAGGTGTTAAATGGGTGTAAAAATATTTGACGTGTCAAATGGGTGCAAAAGCATTTTTGGTGTAAAATGGGTAAAAAATATTTTAGGCGACAAATGAGTGTAAAAATATTTTCGGTGTCAGATGCGTGTGAAAAAATTTTAGGTGTCAAATGGGTATAAACAAAATTTTAGATGTCAAATGGCTGTAAAAATATTCTAGGTGTCAAATAGGTATAAAAAAAATTTAAGTGTCAAATGTCTTTAAAAATATTTTAGGTGTCAAATGGGTGTAAAAGAATGTAGGTGTTAAATGAGTGTAAAAATATTTGACGTGTCAATGGATGCAAAAGCATTTTTGGTGTAAAATGGGTAAAAAATATTTTTGGTGTCAAATGGGTGTAAAACAATTGTATGTATTAAATGAGTGTAAAAATATTTTAGGTGTATAATGGGTGAAAAAAATTTTAGGTGTCAAATGGCTATAAATATATTTTATGTATCAAATGGGTGTAAAAGAATTTTAGTTGTTTAACGGATGTAAAAATATTTTAGGTATCAAATGGGTGTAAAGATATTTTAAGTTTCAAATAGGTGTAAACATATTTTTGGTGTGAAATGGGTGTGAAAAAGTTTAGGTGTCAAATGGGTCTAAAAAAAATTTAGGTGTCAACTAGATGTGAAAATATTTTAGGTGTCAAATGGGTGTAAAAATATTTTGAGTCTCAAAGGGATGCAAAAATATTTTAGGTGCCAAATGGGTGAAAAACATTTTAGGTGACAAATGGGTGTAAAAATATTATAGGTGTAAAGAAATTATAGCTGTCAATTGGGTGTAAACAAATTTTAACTGTCAAATGGATGAACGAAAATTTTAGGTGTCAAATGGGTGTAAAAATATTTTAGGTGTGAAATGGTGGTACAAATATTTTAGGTGTCAAATGGTTGTAAAAATATTTTAGGTATCAAATGGGTGTAAAAATATTTTAGGTGTCAAATGGGTGTGAAAAACATTTAGGTGTCAAATGGGTATAAAAATATTTTAAGTGTCTAATGTCTGTAAAAATATTTAGGTGTCAAATGGGTGTAAAAAATTATAGTTGTAAAATGGGTGTGAAGAAATTATAGTTGTGAAGTTGTGTAAAAAAAATTTTGGTGTCAAATGGATGAAAAATAAATTTTAGGTGTCAAATGAGTGTACAAATATTTTTGGTGTGAAATGGGTATGCAAAAATTTTAGGTGTCAAATGGCTATAAAAATATTTTAGGTGTCAAATAGGTATAAAAATATTTTAGATGTCAAATGGGTGTGAAAAAATTTTAGGTGTCAAATGGGTATAAAAAAATGTTAGGTGTCAAATATGTGTAAAAATATTGTAGGTGTTAAATGGGTATAAAAATATTTTAAGTGTCAAATGTGTGTAAAAATATTTTAGCTTTCAAATGGGTGTAAAAAATTATACTTGTCAAATGAGTGTAAAAAATTTGAGGTGTCAAATGTGTGTAAAGAAATTATAGTTGTAAAATGGGTATAAGAAAATTTTAGCTGTAAAATGGGTGTAAAAATAATTTAGGTGTCAAATGGGTGTTAAAATATTTTAAGTGTCAAATTTGTGTAAAAATATTTTAGGTGTCAAATGGGTGTAAAAAAATTTTAGGTGTCAAATGGGTGTATAAATATTTTAGGTGACAAATAGGTGTAAAAATATTTTAGGTGACAAATGGGTGTAAAAATATTTTAGGTGTCAAATGGGTGTGAAAATACTTTATGTTTCAAATGGGTGTAAAAAGACTTATAGTTGTCAAATGGGTGTAAATAAATTTGAGGTGTCAAATGAGTGTAAAAAATTTGTAGTTGTAAAATGGGTGTAAAAAAAATTTAGGTGTAAAATGGATGTAAAAATATTTTACGTGTCTAATGGGTCTAAAAAAATTATAGGTGTTAGATGCAAGGAAAAATATTTGACACATCAAAAGACTGTAAGAATATTTTAGGTGTCAAATGGGTGTAAAAATATTTTAAGTCTCAAATGTCTGTAAAATTATTTTGGGTGTCAAATGGGTGAAAAAAACATTTAGGTCGCAAAAAGGTATAAAAAAAAATTAGGTGTCAACTTGCTGTAAAAATATTGTAGGTGTCAAATGGTTGTGAAAATATTTTAAATCATATTTTTCTCACACCTATAATATCACAATTAAAATTCAAAAACTTAGAACGTTGTGTCAATTTTGACCGACTAAGTTGTTGTTTTTGAGCCACCGAAAATAACCTAAATAAATTTTTTTCGAATTCAAAACTTATCCCATTATATTTAACGGTGGGAATACTAAAGGAAAGAATGCAAATCATATTTTTCTGACACCCATAATATCACAATTAAAATTCAAAAAGTGAGAACGTTGTGTTAATTTTGACCGACTGAGTTTTTGTTTTTGAGTCACTTAAAAATAATCTAACTAATTTTTTTCGGGTTTGAAACTTATCTCATTGTATTTAGCGGTGAGAATACAAGAGGAAAGAATGCAAATCATATTTTTCTCACACCCATAATATCACAATTAAAATTAAAAAAAGTCAGAATGTTATGTTAATTTTGACCAACTAAATTTTTGTCTTTGAGTCACTTAAAAATAATCTAACTAATTTTTTCCGGGTTCGAAACCTATCCCTTTGTGTTTCGCGGTGGGAATACTAGAGGAAAGAATTCTAATCATATTTTTCTCACACCAATAATATCACATTTAATATTCAAAAACTTAGAACGTTGTGTTAATTTTGATCGACTAAGTTCTTTTTTTGAGTCACTTAAAAATAAGGTTAAATCATTCCAGAGGTCCCCATTTTTGTAGCGAAATCTCAAGTAGGTCCCCCCATTTTTATTTTACTCAATTGAGTCCCTATTTTTTAAAATTTGTTGCAATCAGTTCCTTTCCGTTAGTTGTCCAGTAACAGTGCTAATTATGTGCACGTGGTTTTTTTGATTTTTTTTTTAAATTTTTTTAATTTATAATTTTTTTTATAATTACCATTGTAAAATTTATATAAATGTTTCGGGTTACGGTTTCGGGTTACGACTTTCCGGTATAGGGTTTCGGGTTAAATGTTTCGGGTTTCGGGTTTCAGGACTTGTGTTTCGGGTTTGGGGTTTCGGGTTTGGGGTTTGGGGTTTCGAGTTTCGGGTTTCGGGTTTCGGGTTTCGAGTTTCGGGTTTCAAGTTTCGGGTTTAGGGTTTTGGGTTTGGGGTTTGGGATTTCGAGTTTGGGGTTTCGAGTTTAGGGTTTGGGGTTTCAGATTTCAGGTTACGGATTTCAGATTTCAGGTTACAGGTTTCGGGTTACAAGTTACGGGTTACAGGTTTCCGGTTTAGGGTTTCGAGTTACAAGTTTCCGTTTCGGGATTCGTGTTTCAGGTTTGGGGTTTGGAGTTTCAGGTTTCAGGTTTCATGTTACGGGTTTGGGGTTTTGAGTGTGGGGTTTGGGGTTTAGGGTTTGGGGTTTCGAGTTTCAGGTTATGGGTTTCGGGTTACGGGTTTGGGTTGCGGGTTTCAAGTTTGTGGTTTGGGGTTTCGTGTTTCGGGTTTCAGATTTCGGATTTCGGATTTCAGGAATCAGGTTTGAGGTTTCGGGTTTCGGGTTTGGGGCTTCGGGTTACGGGTTTCGGGTTACGGTTTTCCAGTTTTGGATTTCGAGTTTAGGGTTTGGGGTTTCGGGTTTGGGGTTTTGGGTTTCAAGTGACTGGTTTTGGGTTTTGGGTTTGGAATTTCGGGTTTAGGGTTTAGGTTACGGGTTTCAGGTTACGGTTTTCTAGTTTCGGGTTTCATGAGACAAAAAAAAAATAATGCTAACTATAATAAATTATAAAATTTTAAATTACAATATTTTAAAATAATAAAATGATATAGGTTACAAGTCAACAAAGTGACTTGGAAAGATAATAATTACGCAGCCCCTTAAGAGCCACATCATCCCATTAAAAAAAAGTTAACATCATAGACTTAATTTATACTCAATGGATCACAAAAATTTATCACGACTCAATCAAAAGTTCTTAAGTTTATCAAGAACCTAAAAAATAATTAAACCAAAAAAATAAAAAATAAAAAATTTAATTTTTAATATTTTTTAATATATATATTTAATTTAAAATTTTATAAAAATATTAAAAAATTCAATATATAAATTTTTAAAAATTAAAAAAAAATTGGGGGGGCCGTGGCCCTCCCCTGCCCTGTAAAAGCTCCGCCACTGCTCACAATAGCCCTCATAACTAAAGGTTCTATTAATAAAAAAAGTTGTTTTGATTACACATCACAATATTCATAAGTTTAAAGCACTCAGTTAGCTCATGAAATTCATATAACCTTCTTGTCGTTAATGCTTATGTCAAACATAATATCACCTCCATCTAAATACCTGCAAAAACATATTCATAAAATACATCATATTCAGATAAAGGTCAGAACAGAAATACAAAGACTTCTGATTACCGTTAGTCCCTTAGCATCAATGAACATTTATAAAAGAATATGTATTATTAAGTCAATATATTCACAATGATATAACAGGCTGACGGCCAATCAAGTAATCGTCCAAAGTTCTCCATAATTGATAAGAACTACATTTTATCACATTCAAGTAACTCTATATATAATGAATTTAATATTTCATTTAATCCTCGAGAAAGTGTGTGTGTGTGTGTGTGTTTGTGGGTGGGTGGGCGGGTGGCTG
>Ga0214544_1011643_pt1 | contig 12019 bp, 7 predicted proteins | sample CNSS3metaG_FD_160074 | JGI IMG/M metagenome (GOLD analysis project Ga0214544, IMG submission 160074) | Root nodule microbial communities from cowpea collected in UCLA plant growth center, Los Angeles, California, USA - CNSS3 | ecosystem: Host-associated > Plants > Roots > Nodule | place: USA...
ACAATACACATATATATATATATATATATATATATATATATATATATATATATATATATATATATATATATATATAATGTTTTTCCATGTTATGCTGTTAATAGTTACAATAAACCTTGACCAACCAAACAAACATGAGTACAAATTTAGTTTTCTAAGGTGCATGTTTCCCTCCATTATAATTCAAGGAACCTTATTAATTGTTTTGAACACTAAAATGGAAGCATTAGTGGCTGCAGTGCTTGACCCGTCACTGCCATTCACACCATATGTAGAAAATTTTGCAGCCAATTCAAGTATTTTTTTCTGCAAATGTTCACTAAAATAAAATTATATGTTGATAAAATTATAAGAACAAAAACTCTTTATTATACAAGACTTGTTTCAAAAATAAGTTAGAATTTCATCTCTCAAAAAACCGAATTTTTAACCTTTTTAAATAATATTTAATAAATTAAAAATAAAAAAACTGTCTTATTTGTCTATATAAACAAACAAATTTTGAAGCCCAAATTGCAACACACGAGTTCTTCTTTCTCCTACACGACTTATTTAAAAAAATATAACATTTTTATATTTTAATCTTAAATATCTATAACAAGTTTTTTATATCTGTTAAGTGCTCTAATTTGATATGTTCATTTTGTGCTGATAAAAATAAAAATCAGAACCAATGTCATAATTTGTTTGAGAAACATACTATAAGACAAATTTACATAAAATAAATAGATAAAATATAATCAATACTTATTTGAAAAAATATTGTCAAATATAAACCCATTCCAAGTGGTGTCATTATCAAATTAATATGAACGTGATTTATGCCAATTTATGTTATAATTAAGGTGACTCGAGACTTTATTGGTCTACCTTCCACAAAGAAAAAAAAATATCACCTTAGTTTGAAATGGAGGGAACTGCTTTAGCTTTCACACAAAATGAAACGGTTTTTCAACATATATACACATCTTATTTTCTGGACAAATTTATGAAAGAAAATTTATAAAAATAAATTAATTTATTTATAGGTTAAAATTAATTTGTACAAAATTTTAAAAATAAAAATTTGAAAAGTTATATGTAATAACTTTTATACGTTAACCGCTTCACAAGTTAATTTTAATATTTTGAGATGTTCATTTTTTCAACAAATATTTATACCGAAATATATCCAAATCCACTCTATTAAAAGACAGGGATTGCCCACTAATTTTGTTATTTTTCTTAAATATATATTAAAAATATTATAAAAAAATAAGTTTTTAATTAGTTAATTGACATCTCTAATTAAATAAATTAAAATAGTTATTATTTTAAATTATTTTATTATAATTAATAATTGATAAGTATACACACTTTTAAAATTCAAACAAAGGAGGGGTTGGACGAGGGAGGCGGAACCACATCGAGAGGTTAGGAAGGCAGTAGGGGTGGACAAAAAATCTAATTTTTCTTGATCCAATCTACTTTTGCTTCAATCCAATCCATTTAGAATCCATTTTATTAAAAATCCAATCCATTTAAAATCCATTTAATGGATCTGGATTTCAATCTAATCTATATTTTATATATTTTATGGATTGGATATCCATTTTGTAAATCAAGATTTTTAAATATGGATAATCCAAAAAATCTAATCCAAACTTTCAATTTAAATTTTTAGTTGGGTTAGACTAAAGGTTGAGATGGACTAGGTTAAATTCAGACTCGGACGGGCCTTGCTCGACGACCTATACGGATCGAGCAGGCCCGACGATCATAAGAGGTTGGGCGGGCCTAAAGATATGAATGAACTAGGTAGGCCCGACAAACCAAACGAGTCGATCGGGCCCAACGGTCCAGAAAATTCAAGTGAGCCCGATGACCCGAATGGGCCAGGCGGGCCCAATGACCCGACAAGCCAGGTGGACCCGAAGACCCGACGAGCCAAACGGGCCTGAAGACCTGAATAGGCCAAGTGGGCCCGAAGACCCGAACGGGCAAGGCAGGTTTGAAGATCCGAACGGGCCAAGCGGGCTTGAAGACCCGAATGGGCCAAGCGGACCCGATGACCGGAATGGGTCAAGCGGGCTTGAAGACCCGAACAGGTCAGGCGGGCCCGAAGACCCGAACGAGTCAGGCGGGCCCGATGACCCGAACAAGTAAGGTGGGCTTGAAGAATCAAATGGGTAAGGCGGGCCCGAAGACCCGAACGGGTCAAGCGGACCTGAAGACCCGAATGGGTCAGGCGGACTCGAAGACCCGAACGGGTCACGCGGACCTGAAGACCCGAACGGGTCAGGCGGACCCAAAGACCCGAACGGGCCAGGTAGGCCCAATGACCAAAACAGGTCAGGCAGGCCCAAAGACTCGAACGAGTCAAGTAGGCCCAAAGACCTGAACGAGTCAGGCAGGCCCAAAGACCCGAACTGGCCAAACATGCCCGATGACCCGAACGGGCCAGGCGGGCCCGAAGAACCGAACAGGCTAGGCGGGTCCGATGACCCGAACAGGCCCGACAAGTCTGATGACTTGAACGGGCCCGACGGGCCTGACGACCCGGATGGGCCCGAAGATCTGGACTGAGACGGGTCGTGCCTGACGACCTGTACGAACTGAATCATGTTGGTCTTAATGACACAAGTTTTAAAAGATTCAATTTAAATTTCTTTTATAAAAAATGGATTATGGATTTTGAACTTGATCCAAATATTTGGATTGGATTTAAATCTTGATCCAAATATTTGGATGTGGATTTTGAAAAAATCCAAACTACTTTTACTAAAAAAATGGATTTGGGTCGAAAATCTAATCCAATTATTTGGATCTAAAATAGATATGAATTGGATCATTAAAAATCGAATCCATGCCCACCCCTAGAAGGCAGCAACCATAGAAGGAGGGTGCAGAAGGTGAGGATGGAGGAAGAATGATCATGGAAGAAAATGAAAGGGAGAGAGGGAGGAGGGCACACATAACAACAAGTTAAAGGTTACATGTATAAAATAAAATTGTTGGTTTGACTTGTCGTGTGTTATGTAAAAAGGGAATTCATATTCTTGAGGACTAGATCGATAAAAATAATGTCTTGAAAATTTTTACATTGTCTAGGATTAAGGGTGACAATGTGAGTCGATCCGGCTCATTTAAACCGGCCTTGCATTTGGCCTGCAAAATGCGGACTGAACCGTCCCATATTGAAAATGCATGCTGAAAAGTATGGCCCGCCATACATAAGTTCTAGCTCGCCAATCCACTTTACTTTTTTAAAAATCTTATGATAAAATTTTCAATGTTCAACAAATCAAGAAACTTTAACAAATTCACAAAATTAAGCATAAATTGGATAATAAATTGATAATTCAATATTTTCATCATATTTATACTCGTTCTTTGACATACTCATGATGCATTCTTCAAATTACTCTTCTTAAATGTTTTTAACAGTGACATGAGAGGGAATAGGTGAGGCGAGAAGAGCTTTGAGGGAATGATATCTCTCACTCTCATTTGATGCAGTGCTTGACCCGTCATTGACATTGACGAAAATGCAGAACAAAAGTCCAATGCTCCAACTTATTTCTCTATATAAAGAAACTACTTTTGAACCCTAAATTGCCATTCCCTCTTCCTATTCCTTTTTCCCAAACAAATGGCTCCATCTCACTCCTCCATCACTTATGTACCCCTGCTCTTTATGCTTTTTCTGATCACTAATACAGCCATAACAGGTATCTTCCTCACTCAACACTCATAATTTATTTTACACTTTCTATTCACTAATGTCAAGCACAATCTTTATTTGTTTTCCACCACTTTCATCACATCACTGTTTCATGTTATGGCTTCATTTTAAAACTTGTATTATGTGTTGTAAATATATAAAGAAGTGTTTTTGGTTTGTGTGAATGATATCTATTCGAAATTCTGTGGACTAAACTAGTAAGATAGATTTATAGTGTATAATGGATATAAATTTCATTTTCTAAAATTAAGTTAGACTTAAAATTATTTTTTGGTAATATTATATATTTTTTTAACCAATTTGAATTAGATTAATTAGATTTCGTGTATGTTAATTATTATAATTAAGTTAAAAAGATTTTATATGTGATATCATATGTCTTTTGAAAAGAATTACAAGGAAATAGCATATCAAAATAATAAATTTATAAGTATTGTTTTTTATAGGACACTTAATTTTCTTTACTCATTATAGGATTTATATTTCTATTTCATTCTCAACAATATCAATAATAAAGTTATTAGAATATATAAATTATTACAAATATTAATAATTTTTTTACAATACTTTTTATTGACCCAGATAATTGAATGAGACTTTTATATTAATTATATATATATATATATATATATATATATATATATATATATATAATTTTTGTCAAAATTAAACGTCTATGAATAAATAACTAAATAATTCTCATTTTTGTATTTTATAATTACATATAATTGACATCATATTTTGCAAGTTAACGTTAAAGTATTCCGTGATTTTATATTAGTAGTTTTAGATATAATATATGATAAAAAAATCTAAATGATAGATTTTGAGATAAAATTTGCAATAAAAATTTATTAAACGATGTAACTTATAAAATAGTATAATTGAATTTATCTTCATAATAACATTATGTGATGTGAAATGTTTAGGCTTACGCTACTTATTAAATAATGTTTTATAAAATAACATATAATTGGATTCCAATAATATTGACACCCCATGCCTCTTAACAACATTCGATTTATAGCATCTTTAATTATGATAATATATGTCAACTCAAATTTCAAACAAATTAAGGCATATTATCGAGAAATGAAGACTTACTTTCATCTTGAATAATTATTTGTGAAAATAAGATGGTATATAATGAAGTATGAACTAACTTATTAATTTTATAAAATTTTATAAACTTTAGTTTATAATTGTGGATTACTAAATTAAATTCTTATTTTAAAAAAAGGTTTTAAGGATAAAAAATTGAAGCCAATATCAATTATATAATATGAATGACATTAATTACAAGCCTCAAATTGAATTTTTATATCCAATATATACTAGCTTTGTTTTCCTTCTAAATTATATGTGATGTTAAATGTTTACCGTGCACCACTTTAATCATAAACTAATAAATCTAGCTATTAAATAATGTTTTATAAAATAACATATAAAGCACTGTGCAACATGAACTGTCCAATAATATTCACGAATAATATTGACAAACCAACTGTTAAATAATTATACTCGTTTTACAGCATCTTTATGGCAATATATCTCAAATTTCAAATAAATTAAATATTTGTTGGTATGTTATCTGGCCTTAAACATTTAATTTATCTAAGATATTTTTGGTGATATTGGTGAAAACAATACTAGTTTTCTTTCTAAAAGGATAAAAAATTGAAGTCAATATATATGTATAATATCAGTGACATTCTCAAATTGAATTTTTGACACAAAATATATATATTATTTTCCTTCTATTTTTTATTTTTATTTTGACAAGTTTATGTATTAAATGTTTAGATAAAGGGACCATTTAATTTTTCAAACTACAAAAATTAAAAATATATATTTTAAATTTGAGAGACCAGAAAGATATTTAAAATCTTTTTCAAAATTAAAAATATCATCTAAAAATGGGGCATTTTGATATGTTATTAAAAACTAAACACATTTTAAAACTAACTATTGCCAAAAGTAAACACATTTTCATAGAGAACCCAATTATTAGTAGTATTTTATTTTATATCTACTCACTATTGGTACTGTTCTTCTCCTTACTCAGAAGCACAATCTGGAGTATGTTATGGAAGACTTGGCAACAACCTGCCAACCCCCACTGAAGTTGTGGCACTCTACAACCAATACAACATTCGCAGGATGAGAATCTATGATCCAAATCAACAAGTTCTTCAAGCTTTGAGAGGTTCCACTATTCAGCTACTGTTAGACATCCCAAAGGATAAGCTCCAAAATCTAGCAGCTAGCCAAGACAATGCAAACAAATGGGTGCAAGACAACATTAAAAACTATGGCAATGTCAGATTCAGATACATTGCAGTGGGAAATGAAGTGAAGCCTGAAGAGTCATATGCACAGTTTGTGGTGCCTGCAATGCAAAACATTCAAAAAGCCATTTCTGCAGCAGGCCTTGGAAACCAAATAAAAGTTTCCACTGCCATTGAGTTTGGTGCCTTGGCAGAATCATACCCTCCATCAAAAGGCTCTTTCAAGGCTAGTTATAGAGCAGCATTCCTTGATGGTGTCATCAGATTTCTAGTGAACAATAACTCCCCATTGTTGATTAATATTTACACTTATTTCAGTTACGTTAACGACCCTAAGGTTGGTCTTGAGTATGCTCTTTTCACTTCTCCTTCGGTGGTGGTGAACGATGGTTCACTTGGTTATCAAAACCTTTTTGGTGCAATGGTGGATGCTGCTTATTCTGCATTGGAGAAAGTAGGAGGAGGCTCGGTGGACATAGTTGTGTCTGAGAGTGGATGGCCCTCTTCTGGTGGGACTGCAACTTCACTTCACAATGCAAGAACTTACAACACAAACTTGCTTCAGCATGTCAAAAATGGAACCCCAAAAAAGCCTGGTAAACCTATTGAAACATATGTGTTTGCCATGTTTGATGAAAATCAGAAGCACCCAGACTTTGAGAAATTTTGGGGGCTCTTCAACCCAACTACTAAACAACTCAAATATTCTATTAATTTCAATTAGTTAATAGAAGCAAAATTTATAGGAAATAAGGGCTATGGTTCCAAATAAAAATATTCCACAGTTGTCATGGAAGAGGTAGATTTGTGTGTGGAGTTTTTACCTCAATTGTTAGAATCCTATTACCCCATTTACCGGAAGTTATCTTTAAATAAAAGTTTTCCTATTGATATCTTTTATATATATAGCATAGAGGTTTTTATAACTAAAACAAACATTAATATAAAAAAATATATCAATTGTGGTATGCCTTAAAAATTTCTACTAGATACACGGGTGAGATTCACCACTTTTAATGTGAGGTATGAGTTGTTCAAATGAAAAACCTGACATCACTTTCAACATAATACCTTACTTAATGTTGTGTTTGGATGAGGCAATTCAAGATGGTGGTTCATTTATTTGGAGAATTTGAAATTCTTTGCAATGAAATGTTTTGTTTGGATAGAGAAATTAAAAAATATTTAAAATGCATGCATTTTGTTGAAGTATTTCAATTAGCTAAATTAGAAGAAATTCAAATATCCTCACAAAAGGTGGAATTTGAAATTCTTCTCACTCAACCTCACACTCTGGACTCAATCTCAAACGGACTCGGCAAACCCAACAACCATGATAGGTTGGATTGGCCAGACGATCCAGACGGATCGGACTGACCTAACGAAACAGACGGGTCGAGCAGGCCCAACAACCCGATCGACCCGTTGACCCGACAAGCCTGGCCGACCCGTTTCCAAATTTATCATGAACTCAAAACATAATTAAGCATAAAATAAATATTGATAAAATGAAATTGTATCTCACAAGAAATTCAATTATTTAATCCAAACAAGAAATTGAAATGTAAGGTATTTTAATTTCTTTATCCAAACAAGTTATTTAAAAAATGAAAGGAATTTAATTACAAGCAATTCAAATACAATGCATTTCAATTTCTTAGTATTGTTAAAATACTTCATCCAAACACAAGGTAAGGTTCAATGTTTGTGATATTTGTTTTTATTATATATATATATATATATATATATATATTATATCATTCAACTTTTTATGTTTACTCACTGTGGATCTTTATTGGTCAACACATAAGCAATATGTTTTTGTGATTTTAATGATGTGAACCTTTGGAGTTTGGACGGATCTTGATCAATTGAAAAAGGTTTAGGAAACGTATATGTATTAATGAAAAACATGAATAGCCATGGGTATGGCTTGCAGCATTCAACCAAATGAAATGAAAAACAAGAACAAGTAAACAAATAAAAGTAAAAATGAATCTAAGACAAGAGAAGGAAGATAGATTATGCCACCTTTAATGAGGAATCAAATGATGACTGTATAGAGATTCGTCACTTGAGAAAGTTTCTCAAAATAAGAATCCCAAGTAAAAGAAGAGAAGCTCTAAGGCTCACAAAGAGATTTATATATTCAATGTTCAAGATGTTGGAAATATTCTAATATAATTTAAAAAATAAATAATTAAAATAAAATATCTTACTATTACTTATGTTTTTATAGACCTTTAATTTATGGGTTAATGTTTTTTTATGGTTAACAACTATATTCTTATTACTATTTACTTCTTTGTCTCCATTTTCTACCTATAAATACCACCTAGGTGCATGGGGAAAGAAAAAACAACAAAAAACAACAAACACTAGAGTTTCCTCCGAAGTGTTTTTCTTTTCTTCTCTATATTATCTTTAACACATTGGTATTCATAAAGTTCGGAGATTCTTTGCTGCACTCGATCGATCTGACGGGTTGTTGCATCTTGGGAGAGAAACACATGTGATTTGAAACACGTATGATTGTGTATTTGTTTAGCCATGTGCAGTAGGAGCATTTTCTCTCTAAGGATGGCGCTATGCGTGTCTCAACCCAGGCTATTTCTACTCATTTCCTCATCTACTTTTTATCTCTTATTGTTATTATAATTGTTAATCTCTTATTAATATTCATTGATTTATATATGTCTTCATGTTATTATTGTTCTAATAATTATTATTATTATGTTATTTCATATTTTTATTATTATTAGTATTATTTGAGTAATCATTTTCTAACATTCACAGAGAGAAAATGATCCTTGTTATTTCTATTTTTGATTACTCATTTGTATTCATTTCTAAAATTAAGAACAATATAGAGCTGAAGACTGAAAACACGTCTTATCAACTAAAGTGTTTGTTATGGTTATAATTAAACCAGTTTCAACTAATCCTAAAATTTTATGTGTATAATTGTTTCATATCATGAATATAATTTAATTGTTTTGTATGAAAACAATTATAAAATAATTCATCATACCAAAACTACTATTGTGTTATGGAAAACACTTGAACTAAACTTTGCATTTGCAAAGGAAAAAAAAAATTAGCTTGATATTTATATGAAAAAAAATGACTGATAATAAATATAATTCTTATCAAATTTATGAATTCAAAATTATTGTTTATAAAATTGAAATTAAAATGAATATTTTATTTCATATCATGCTTATGATTATGTGTGTTCTGATAAAAAAAATAAATCTTATATCTTCATATTAGAAATTGAGGGAATGATCAAGTAAAATTAAACTTCTCTTCTAAAAATTATCTTATTTGTTTAAAAAGGAGTTTTTCATGTTCTGAATTTAGAAACTTCCTTGTTGCTCAACAATGTTATGAAGAAATTTTGTATTACCATAAATTACTAATTATAGACATGTCCTTTGGTTGGTAAATAATATATTTGTGATGGCTTGTTTGAGTTAAGTACTTTTATCTTGTAATAAAATATTTAGTACTTTTTCTTTGATTATTACAAATGTTGGAAGTATTGATATATGACATGCTATTATTATAATTGTTGAGAAGTTTGGTTAAAGATCATTCAAATTATAAAATTTTGAGGTGCAAAATTAATTAACTAGACAAGTGATAATATATGTCTTTATAAATGAGTGTTTTTATGTGAAACTTATAGTATTATTCATTAAGTAACATATTCATATGTGTTAATCTAGCGAAAGCTTTTTTAGTGTTTGATATAGTAAATGTTATGCTTCAAGTTCTAACTTGTTTTTGCCAAAAATTATATTAGCGGAATTTTATATCCTGCTTACCATATTTTGAACACAAAAGGTTGTGACAAACTTCTTATAGTTATGAAAGAAAAATGAATCACATTTAAAATATTTCAAAGTGTGGGGTGTCTTGTAAAGGTTAATATACCTCTTAATGAAAAAAAAATCTTTGGTTATTTATACAGATAAATTTCTAGAGATGTTTCCTTCAAATGATAAATTAACTAAATTTCTTTGTGATACCTCTAGTACTGATTTGCCATCTAGTGATAATATTATTTGTGTTTCTTCTAGTTATGGCAATATGTCCAATTTCTTGAGATGATTGAATGATATTTAATTTAAATTGGATATTGATTCTAGTGGCACAATATCACCTATTGGTTATGGTTATGTTTTAACCTTGGATGAAGATGCCCTATCATGGAAATATGTTAAAAAGTTGTTGTTCTATCATGATCTACTATGCAAGCAGAAATTATTCTTTTTTCCAATGCATCCTAACAATCAAATTGTTATATTTAAAGTTTCTAGTAAAAATGTCAATGAAAAATTGACATATAAGAATGAGAGACAAATGTATTAGAAACTTAATTACTCATGGTTATCTCTCTTGACTTTGCAGGTCAAAAAGAAATATTACAGATTTGCTTATCAAAAGGTTGATGCATCAACAACAAGAATTTAAGTCGTTGAGAGGAATGAGACTATAGTCCATAAATTAGTTACAACAATGGACACCCATCTCCACATGAATGACAATCCCATGGAATGGAGTCCAATGGGTAAGAACAAAGTTGTTGTTGACTAAAGTACACCAAATAATTTGATTAAATTTTATGTCTCATTCTTATGGCGAGGTGTCCTGTAAATTATGGCAATAATTAGGTTGAGGTATGTGCATTATTATGCTTATTTTATAAAATACCTCTTAGTAAACCTAATGGTTGAGGTATGTGCATTATTTTATAAAATACCTCTTAATAAACCCAATGACAATTATTGTAGGGGTGTGAATCACAACCACCCTTTGAGGGTTACCTAGTGAGTGTGATGGTGGGGTTGTCATTGTGAGACATGGGCAAGTCTCTAAGTGACACTCATGAAACAAGATACATGCACAAGACCGTAACGTGCACCCACTGATTAGAACTTATAATGAACACCGATATTGTATGTGTTATTTACTAAAACTCGGTCATAGGGGATGTAGCTCAATACAATCAAGTCTCTACATTTTCTCGAGTGGAGGTTTATAAGTACTAGGTGTAAGGGTCAGACCCAGAAAGTTCCTTACGTTGAACTATAATATTTTGTTTTAAAAGATAATATATTTAAGACATTGGTGTTCATAAGGTTCGAAGATCCTTCGCTGCACTCGATCGATCTGACGAGTTGTTGTATCTTGGGAGAGAAACGCATATGATTTGAAACACATATGATTGTGTATTTGTTTAGCCCTGTGGGTAGGGGCGTTTTCTCTCTAAGGATAGCGTTATGCGTGTCTCAACCCAGACTATTTCTACTCATTTCCTCATCTACTTTTTATTTCTTATTATTATTATAATTGTTAATCTCTTATTGACATTCATTGATTTATATATATGTCTTAGTGTTATTATTGCTCTAATAATTATTATTATGTTATTTCATATTATTATTATTATTATTATTAGTATTATTTGAGTAATCAATTTCTAACACAAGGAAGATTTTATTAAAGAACTAAGGCCTCTTTATATAGGCAAGGAACTCGACCAAGGAAAGGAAACAATAATAAAAATGAGTTAACTTTGCTAATCCTTTAGCTAATTCCCTTAAACATGATTAACATTCGATAATTCCTTGAAAATATGGAGTGTATATGGTAACTCCTAAAGTTAAAGAAAAACTCGTCATTACACTTCTAAGAACAACATGTGGTGCATGAATTAGTTAAAAGTCTACACAAAGTTATATGTGTTGCTTAATAACTCTTTATGTGACTTTCCAACAACCATTATTTTGTCCCACAAGACTCTTGGATTGTAAAATATTCTAATAGAATAAAAAAGTATTTGCTGATCTAAGAGTTTACAAAAAGTATTTGTTATACGGATGACGATATTCAGTACTTTATTTTTTTTTCAAATTTTACACCTTACGGATGTCGACATCTGATATTATAATTATTTTTATCTACGGATGTCGACATCCGGTATATATATATATATATA
>Ga0214544_1011644_pt1 | contig 12018 bp, 8 predicted proteins | sample CNSS3metaG_FD_160074 | JGI IMG/M metagenome (GOLD analysis project Ga0214544, IMG submission 160074) | Root nodule microbial communities from cowpea collected in UCLA plant growth center, Los Angeles, California, USA - CNSS3 | ecosystem: Host-associated > Plants > Roots > Nodule | place: USA...
TATATATATATTCTTTTTAAAATATACGTATTAACATATTATACGTGTGTCGTATTTATAATGCATCATATCTTATTATCTTATGAGTTCAACAATTAATAAATTAATTATTGAATTGTAGTTTTTATAAGTTATATTGTTAAGGAGTTATTTTTAATTATATAAGCGAAATTTAATTTAGCATGAATATATATATATATATATATATATATATATATATATATATATATATATATTGCATTTTGTTGATATATCTTTTTGCAAAGTAATAAGTTCAACAAACCTTTGAAAGTTTGATTTATAATTACTCTACTTAGGGTGTTTGTGCATGTCATAATATGTAATTAAAATTTTCTTGCAGTCAACTTATACATTTTCATATAATTACATAGTAAATACTTGATTTACTTAAATTCAAACGATATAAAAATCAACAAATAATAAAAAATTCATAATTAAAATTTGAAAATAAAATAAATTCAAAATTTATTTATTATTAAAATTTAAATGTTTTAATTATTACAATAATTAATTCATATTTTAAAACAAGACTCTTACGTCCAACTACTCATAATCTTTAATTAAAGGCTTAATTAGTTTTTTTTTTTCAATTTTTGGTAGAAAAATTTCAAGTAGCTATTTTTATTTATTTAATTAAGTGTCAATTTTTTAAAAATTAATTTAATTAAATTTTTTACCTTAATATTTTACTAATGATATTAAAGACATATTACTTATCAATTTGAAATATTTTTAATATTTTATAATTTTTACCTTTTGTCTAATTGTCAATGTTAAACTGTGATTAAATTACATTCAAATTAGTCTCAATAGTTTTTTTTTTTCCAACTAAGTTCTTATATTTTTTTATTCAATTAAGATTCTCTCCAAATTGAGACTATTTTTATGTATATATAAATATTTTACTGATATTTTTATTTATTTAATTTTTTATTATATATATATATATATATATATATAAATGAATTAAAAAAATTAATTGTACCAGTACTTTATTTTGTAGTCTTTCTTAAACTAATTAATATTTTTAATTAAATAAATTAAAATAATTATATATTGAATTACTCTATCTTTATAATAATACAATTTTAAAATAATTTTTTATTATTATTTTATTTTATATTTTTATTCTTTTAATTATATAATAAAAATACAATTTTAAATAATGTTTATTTTAAGATTTAATATTTTCAAAAAGAAAATATTTAGACATCCATAATTTTTATAAGATTAAAAATAATTTATTAAAATAAAATTCAATAATTTCATTAGAGTTTATTTAATTAATTTCATAAATATTTAATAAAAACTTAATTTTAATAAGAAAAAGTAAATTTTAATAAAATTATCATTATAACATTTATACAAATAATAAATTTAATCTTGATTTAAAAAAATAACAATAATACTTCAATACACAGGAAAACAAAAAATAAATAAAATAAAATATAGGACTCAATTTAATAAATTCAATGACATTTGACATTAATTTTAATTTATGCCACATGGCATGTAAGAAATTTGACATGCGGACAAACAAATTGAAAAATAAATATAATTAAAATTAAAAGAAAATTAAATAAGTTAAGATTTTATATAGTCTAATTAAATCAATTTTTATTTCTTAAATCGGTACAATCGAAAAAAAATAGACATACTTAAAATTTTTTAATCAAAATTAAGACTAAAAGACTAATTAAATATTAATTAAATAAATTAAATTTTAAGTTTATAATAAATTTGAGTATTTTTAATTAAATTTATATTATACTCATTTTAATATTGAGAATTGAGACGTAATTATTACCTATCATATTTTTTTTTACAATATTAAAAAGATGCGCTAGAAATAATTATATTAATATAAAAATAATATAAATAATGTAAGCCGATGAATGACTTTTATTACATTAATAAAAATAGGTAAGATAATTAGATTGTTATGTTCTCCCACAATTTTCAATGAAAACACAATAATTTTATTTACAATAAATACAAAACCTCACAATATTTAACATAAGTAAAAAAATAATGAGATGAAATAATAATCCCATTACTCACTTAACTACAAACTTGAATAATATAAACCAAGTAAAAAATATAAAAGTTTTGAATGTTAAATAAATACAAGATCTTTTAAAATAGGTTAAAATACATTTTTTGTCAAATTTTCGTGAAGTTTTGTTAAATAAATCATAATTTTGGTTTTGTGTTCAAATATATTCCAATTTTCATTAACACCGTTTAAAGCATTAATGACCATGAACAATGACTGTCACGTGTCACTTTGTTATTTTTTTGAATTTTTTATAATTTTTTATAATGTTTTTAAATATCCACATGTCAACCTAGTATCCTACCACGTGTCAATGTTCTATATTCAATTTGATCCAAATATTTATTATTTTTTTTCAATTTAGTTTAAAATTGACCAATTTTGTCCCTATTGAATATGTGACCAAATTTAATTTTTATATTAAAAATATAATAATGTGAATTTTAATATATTATATAAAAATATTTAATAAAAATGTGAATTTTAATAAAAAAATTAAATTTGGTTTCAATTTGGAAAGGGACCAAATTGGTTCATGTTAACCAAATTTGGGACTAAATTGAACAAAAATAACAAATATAGGGATCAAATTAAATATAAAACATTGACTTTGACAAGTTGTTTCACGAGCTGCTGGATTGATACGTGGATATTTACAAAAAAAAAAAAAAAAAAAAAAAAAAAAAAAAAAAAAAAAAAAAAAAAAAAAAAATCACAAAGTGACATGTGACAGTCAGTGTTCATGGTTGTTAATGATTTAAACGGTGTTAGCAAAAATGACCAAATTGAACAAAATGCACAAACAAATGAAATCTATTTGAACACAACACCATAATTAGGACTTATTTAACAAAACTTGACGAAAATTGGGACCAAAAAGATATTTTAACCTTTAAATATTTGATAGAATTTTAATTAAAAATACTCAAATTTATGATAAAATTAAATTTTAATTTAATTAAATAAAACATGTGATGCTTTTGTTATTTATAGTATATTTTGATTTCATTTACAATAATAGTAATAATACATTTTGCATTAACAAGTAACAATAAGTTTAAATTTATCTTTATAATAATTACTCTCGCTGTGTACTTATTACAGCATGGCCATGGAATTTTTCTTATCTTTTAAGGAACCAACATACAGTAGTGTATATTAAACACACATTCAATACATTGCACTTGAGTCTCCACCACCCTTCACATGTGCCAATAATTTTTTTGGGTCAAAAGAAAAAGTAAGTAAAATAATAAAGAAATTTCCCTTTCAAATAAGAAAAAAAAAGGTGAAATTATATTTTTTCAGTGAGAAATAAAACAACAGAAAAGCAGAGTAGAAAGCAACCATGTTTAACCACTAGGCTAAATAATAAATCAATCACATGTATTAATTTCATAAGCAATAATAACGGTAATAAATAACTGATGTATATTATCAATTTATTTTATCTCGAAATCCAAAAGAGCGAGTCAATTATTAATTTGATTGATTGACAAATGAATATAATAGAATTAATGATAGACCGACAAATAAATATTTTTTATATTAAAAAAGTATTTCTAATACTAAATCCAAGTATTAAGATAAAAGTTTGATTAACAATGTAAAAATCAGATCGGGTGTCATGTTGATATAAACTATAGAATACGCGAATTTAATGAAACGGATAATTCGCTCTTAAGTATAAGTTTGAGTTCAAATTTTCCACCGACAAACTATAACCATGTTAAATATTTGGAAAAAGAACTATCATATATATAAGGGGGTTCCACCTTTTTTAACCGAGGTTAGCTATTATTATTATATTTAAAAAAATCACTAAAATAAATTTAATATGTCAAGTTTTGTAGGATAAATAAAATAAGAGTTTGTAGTCCTTTCTAGGAAATAAAATTAAAATTTATCATTATCTCAGATTTTAATAATTTTAATACATAAAAATGAACGAATACAATTATTTAAAAATAGCAACAAATTATAGTTTGTGAATGCAAACGAAATCAGCGTACTCAATTATTGAATCATAGTATTAGTGTCGTCCTCACAATGAAATTCTTGAGAAACTTTTAAAGCGCGCGAGCGATGCTGGTATTCGCGCCAGATCTTGAAAATTTTCGGTCTCTTTTTGTTTCTTATAATGAATCCAAATCGAAATTGACTCACTTACCACTTTCGTGGCCAATTTTGCAACACATAATTATTTATTTAACGAAAATTAAATACTTTATATTTAATTTCATTTTTTTGGCACGATTGAATTATATTGTAATGAGTAAAAATAATTAAGGTGTTAAATTAATACAGACTTATCATGTTTGATTTAGACCGGACTTAATTCATTGTTAGTTCTGACACAGAACTTTGAAGTTAAGGTTAAATAATTAAGCCTGATTAAAAATTATAAAGGAGCAGACCAAACTTCAAAATTATGTTTAGGAGATATTAATTAAAGAAAAAAAAATTAGGATTTTTAAAAAAAAAAATCTAAGAAAATATAATTTTTTTTCTAAATTAAAAAGATTGAGTATCCAAGTTTTCTTTTTGTTCATATAAGACAACAATGTTTTAGATATTCATATGTTAGAAATTGAAGTTGGTGGAATAGAGTTTGGGTAGTCAATTTCTTTGAAATAGAAGCTAATTTTAAATAAGACCACGATTGTTAATTTTTTTTTAATTGTTTGGATATAACATTAATTTCGAGAATTCTCTTGTGGCAAAAGCATCCTTTATGTGCATTTTTTTTTGGAAAAAATTAGCCAAACAAATAGATTTTAAAAAATTGAATATTTGTGAGTTGTGTTAAGGTGACACCACTTTAGTCAAAAGTATTTTTAAGTTGAAGTTGTGATAATGTAATACAATTTTAGTTCAATGCATTTTAAACTGAAATCATATCAAGTTGACATGATTTGTTTAATTTTTGTAAAAAATTTGTTTGTGTTGAAAGTACCATGTTAGCTATAGATAAAGTGATTTCAAAGTATATAAGTACGTACAAATCTCACCCTACCAGCCGATTTTGTAGGGTTTAGTTAGACTTAAAGTTCACTTCTTAACATATTATTAGAGCCAATGGTTAAACCTATTCTAACGAGATTTGTCGTTTGTTCAATCTATTACAACATCCGCTATTGGAAAATTTGTTTGTTGAGCATATTGTTTCACCCACTATCGGACAAATCATTAACAGACTCACATAATTTCAAATTCCTGCAAATTGACACGACTTTAACTTTAAAATTATTAAAAACTAAATTATTGTGACATTAACACAACTTCTTTACAATAAAGTATATTTAATTTTGAAAGAAGCAATTGTTCGATAATTTCCCCTGAACAATTTCTGGAGCAAAACTTTGACTCAGTATGATTTAGTCATCAATCACGATCAGTCGTGAATGTTGTACCTCGAATTAGAAGGAACACAAGGTGACAATGTGGAAAACTTCGACCAATAGTTACCCGAGATCCTCTCTTTAACGCAAGTGTTGGAAAATTAACATAAGATCCTGTCTTCACTGTTTTGTAGCCGTTTGACCATATATCATCATTTTGGATGACTAATTATGAACTGTGAAAATTTGAATTTGAATGAATGTTGGACCACAAAAACCATAGCAAGCTGAGTTTAATTAGTTTCACTTAGGATCCCCGTTTCTTGGATTCAACACATAACCACAGACGTGCCTAAACATAGATTTCCAAAAAGAGACTTTAGGACACAAATTTCTAACCCTTTTAATCTTTCAAATTCTCCTTTTTCTATATACTATCTGAATTTCAACTTTTTTTTTCTGCTTTTGCAGTTTCCCTCTCATGGTCGTGCACTACCAAAACACACACACTTAAATCTTATTCCTTCTCTGCTTCACGCCAGTGTTTGTGCACATTTCAAAACCCATATTCCTCACCTTTTATTCAAATTTTTTAAGCAAATTACACGACACGACACAACACAAAGACTTTTCCTCATGGTTGAAATTCAAAAGAGAGTGTTGTTTACTGTTTGAGATCCGAGCTTAACAGGTTGTCATTCACACCCACCCTTTGTTTTTTGGTTCTTTTTTAACTCATCCCTTACGGTAGTTTCACCATTCTTTTCTCTTGGTTTGCGTTATTTTCTTCTACATGCCCGAGGTATAGTCAAATGTTTGTGCAGATGATCGCACACTGTGTTCGATTCTGACACACATTAACAAAGAACTGATCCACTATCGTGCTAACCAATTCCTTCATTCTGCATAATTTTATGCTTTTATATATATACCTTCGGTGCTTGCCTACTTGCACATCGTGTGCAAAACTATTCCTTCTGCCAAAGGCTACCGTTTTACGCTTTTGCCTTTGCTTATTACATCCTCACGTTCAAACATCACGTATCACGTGGCTATTAATAACCTGTCACATTTCAGAACAAAACTCTGCATCACAATTTGTCACATTGGATCCAATTAATCCAAAAATTTAAAACAAATAACCTTTCGAACACTACCCATCAACCTTATTTAAAAAATTTCTTCTCTCTCTCTGTATATAATTTCCTTGGCATATAAAGGTAGAATTATTATGTCTATGTAGTTCAGAATCTTCTCACTATTTTAAAAATTAAACAGCTGGATTAAGTAGTAATTTTACAATTTCCAAGGTGTGTTTGTCTTTAAAAATGGATAAAAGCTGTGTTAAGATGATGATATAGTAACGAAATAAGGTATGCGAAAGCAAAATGCCAAATTCCATGGCACAAGGAAGTACAGTGTTTTCTTATAGAATTTGTAGGCTTAACATGTTTGGCTTTATAAAAGAGTAGAATATATTAGTTAGTTGTTTATTTCTTTTCGAATTCATATTGCTATGTGATGCATTGTGAGTTGGATGACCGTTTATATGTGCATTATTATGCAAATGTTTTTTTTTTTTGGAATAATATGTAAAATTAATTCGGGAAGGAATAAGACTAACTCCCACCTTCACGATAATCTTTTGATGTATTTTTTCGTTTCAAACTTTTATTTTCTCATTTTAATGCTGTCTATTACAGAGTAATTATCATAATAAATTGTTATTAATTATATGAATTACAATATTACCATGTAGACAATAATTATAAAATTGATTGATATATGAATTACATATATAAAAATAGTATATCATCACATATTATCTTACCTTTGATACAATATTTTTAACATAATACGTAATTGATAGTGTGTTGGGTTGATAGAGTGGATTAAGTAACCAAAAGAAGGATTGTGTTACGAAAAAGTTACAATATTAATAAGAATAACGATATATGAATAATAAAAACAATGTTATTTCTTATACCGGAATCAAATGAATTTTAAATGTGATTATTAATCAACAAAATAAAAAATGAAGTTTAATAACATTTTTAAATAAATTTTACATGACTTATATATATATATATATATTTTCCATTGAAGATATCATTGTAGCAGTATTGATGACGACAAATATAGTGATGAAAGTAATAATAATAACATTATCCTTGAAATTTAAGTTTTATATAATAATTCCGAAAAATAAATGGTACAAAATTTGATTAAAACTAATTTTCGGTTGAATTGAATCAAGGTTTGTTTGAATTTCATATCACCGTGTTAAAGATAACCGCATTAGGAAAAATCTACTGCAAATTATATTTCACCCTAATGTTATTTTCAAATTCTGTTCTTGGCAATACAGTTTCCGCACAAATTGCATTATCAAAAGAAGTTTTAGCTGGGCAAATTATGCGATTGCTAGCTTTATACATTTATATTATTAAGCCCACGTAAATAGCCACTATTGTCACTCTGATTTTGCTCTTTTGTTTAAAATATTTGGTAGCTGGGATCTCGCAGAATTTAATTCCCATTTACAAACATAAACTAATTCCAGAAAGTGGAAAAAAAAACATGTCAACTGAGTGAGACAAATCGAATTTGTCTCTTTTAAACAATTGATTTCCAGCTATTCTAACAAGTCCTTGAGATTCATCACTTCATTAAATTAGTTGCACACCAAAACCATCTTTAGAGACATAAATGAGTACACTAAGATTAAACAAATCAGAGTGCTGAATATTTCATGTCAATTAAAAATAAAATTAAAATTAAAACTTATTTTGTGAAAATTGGTTGTATGTGTTGTTGATTTTCATATGATAGAAATGAAATAATGCAACCAAACCAAATCAATCCAACGCCGCGTAATGGCATTCACTGTCTAATGTGCCTCGTCCTCGGCTACAAGCTTCCACAACATATGCCGTATTTTCTGTGTCTCCACGAGAAACCCAAATCTTGCAGCAAGAAAATAAAAAAAGGTAAAAAATGGCTCTATAAATTAGTATCTACTAATTAAGAAATTATTAAAAAATAGCACATAGGTTTGTTTTTAATACTCAGAAAAATAGGATCCCACGTGGAAGGAGATTGGGTCCATCTCGATTCTTTCCAAACAGTCCTGTCTTTTTACTTCTGCTTCGTAATTAAGTAATGCTAATCACCAACATTCTTAATTAAAAACAAAACTACTATATAAACACTGTTTTAGTTGTTTAATTATTTTCTTTCCCATAACTAAAAGTAGTTAGAACCACAACGAAAATCCATGTGTTTCCACATTACTCTTACCCTCTCTTTTGATCTCTTATGTAATAACGGTTACTTTTGTTGAAAACAAACATTAAAAAACACGAATCCTTAAAATCGAAATTGTGGAGAGAATTAGAAGGAAGAGGTTTGGAGAAAGAGCAGTGGAGAGGTGGCAAAGTGGTTTTGTCTTGGCTTAAGCATTGTCTTTATCGAAAATGGAAACGAGAGAGGGTGGTTTGGTTCACACTCTGGCTATCTTATTTTTCTTGTCCCCTCCTCTTGTTCTTAATTACATCAACTAATAAACAACTAATCTCTGTTATTTTGTGTTTATTAGTCAAATCCAATATTCAGTCAACCTAACTCCGTGGACTGTGGACGGCGCATACTTATATAACAACACATAGCATTAGCATATCAATGAAGACAATAAATTATAAACAACTGAAAGCAAGTGTCATATACAATTGCAATTACCAAGACTCATGATCCTCTGCCATCTTCTTTTTCATCCTTCTTAAGCCTCACATTCGTAATCAGTAATCCAATACTTTCTATTTATTCTTTGTGCTCTTCTTAAAACCCACATTTTAAGAAAATTTTAAATAAAATAAATCTTTCAAGAAGGAACCGATAAAAAATACGGGTCCATAGGTCCGTATTTATGCGAAACGGATCAGAATTTTTAACCTATTTTAAAAATATAAGACGGGTCATTTCGATCTGCATTCTACAAGTTAAGTACGAGTCGAATCTAAATAGGTCAGACCAATTCACGTCACCATTCATAGATGAGATTCCGTACCAAAATAATTATCAATTTTGAAACTACTACTTTTTTAAGAGAAATTTATCAGAAAAATTCAATGCTAATGATACCTTAATCCAATTTAATGAGAGATTAACTATATCTCAAACCCAATCTTAAAACAACAAATTTATGGATTATTTTTTTATATGGTATTCAAGTTTTTCATAATCAATTAATTTGTGATTTAAATTCATATTTCAATTTCCAGAAAATAAGTACATTCTTTGACACTTTATTTAAATATTTACCCTGAAGAGTTGAAATATTTTTCCTTTTTTATATTATTTTTATTTGATTGAAATAAATGATCAATAAATCAATATTAATATCACATTGATTACATGTTAGGGAAACGGATTTTTGGCAGGCACGGGTCTGGTACGTGGGAGATAGGCCGAGTGTTTGGGCCTACAGATTTTTGTTTCTTTGGGCTTAGGAAACACCTGTCTATAAACTTTGGGCCTTTTTTGTGTAAAGATTAAGATTTGACAAATAACTATCAAAGAGTAGAGAGACAGGTGTCAGAACAAGAGCAAATCAAGCAAGGGAGCAGGAGTGAGGTTGATAGAGATGCGCAGCAGCATATAAGAGTGTTTCAATCCCCACTTCCCAGAATGGCTTCCACACCCTGCTCCTCTTCTACTTGTGCACCAATACAATCGTCCCTTTTCTCCTCCTTCACGCTACGACGTCGTTTGCCCCTCGTCGGAGCGTTTTGCATGCTTAGTTTGGGACTCTCTAATATTTACACCCCCTTCTATTCCTCTGCCCTCAAAACCGGGTGCGTTCTGTCTCTCTTGCGGTATTCGCTGTTCCGTCTTCGTAACGTAATCCACTTTCTCTTCGTTTCTCTCTCCATTGAGTTCAATTCATTGCCTCTGTTTCAGATCAAAATTGGGTGTCCGCAGCCACTCCGCCATCAGAATGGAAGCAAATAGCACCACTGTCCCCAGCATTGTTGTCTATGTCACTGTTCCCAACAAAGAAGCAGGTACTAGGTTTGGCTACGAACCTTTTTTTTTTTTTTTTAAATTTTCTCTCTTTGATTTTCACGTGTGTTGATGGTCGTGCAGGTAAGAAATTGGCTGAAAGCATTGTCACGGAGAAGCTTGCAGCTTGTGTGAACAGGGTACCGGGTGAGAATTTCGCACTTGAGATCTCTTATAATCACTTACAGCACACTCCACCTTCTTCGTATCTGTGGTTTAAAAGTAGTAATATTTGGAAGGGGTTTGGTACTTTTAGATATTAATTGTTGTAACGAAGTACTTCTTATAATTATGCTTTTTTTCTTTTGTGATTTTGTCTCTGGATTGGAATTCGTTTTGGTAAATAAATGATTCTGGACAACGAGGAAGAACCACATATATGGTTGCCATTGCATCGTAGTTAGACTACTAAGATTGTCTTGAATTAGATTTTTGTTTTCAATGAAATAGCAAGCTCCGGAATAAAAAAATTTGCTTGTATTATGGGTTACTTTGTTTTGCATTTTTGGCATGCCCCGTGTAGGTAACCAATACTTGAATGAATTCCACCACATGACATTTGTCTTCACTTTGAGCTTATATGTTTCAATTATGGTGTGTGTAACCATGTCCACCAGTGGCATTGTTCTGGTAGGGTGGAAAAGGCCAGTCTTGATATGGTCTTGACTCTTGAGTCAATTCGTTTTCTAACCAAGTTGATTAAGAGTCAAATTGGATAAACTTAAAACGCCTATAGAAGAAGAAAATAAATTTAGTTAAGGAGGTAAAATGAATCAAACTTTTCTCGTAAGTTAAAATTGCAGTAATACATCTCTACTTTTTTAGAAGCCTCCTCATTTAGTTTCTTCATTAGTTGGGATACATCAATTGATTTTTACTAAAAAGAGAAGTTTGATTCATTTTACATTCCTGATACTTTCTTTTTATTTCTTTCTTTTAAGTGTTTGTTGAGAATATTATCCAAATGAGCTTTTTATGTAAGTTGCATGCCACGTCCGACTTTTAGAAGCTGAATGAATTATGCCTTCTGCAGGTATTGAATCAGTGTACCAGTGGGAGGGAAAGGTATAGCTTCAATATCTCCATTGACATTGAATGCAGTTTGATGAGTACTAATTTTTTTAATCGGTGTTTGAATACTAAATTACTTACAGTAACAGAAACTTGTTTAAAATGTTTTCATCTTAACATTAGAAGTTTTTATTTTCTAGCATGCATTAAAGCTCACCTGAACTTGTTTAAAAAATTTTATTTGAAGGTATTGTTGTAAATTGATTATTCTAGAGTTGTCTTGCAATCTCTAAAGCATGCACTTTGACCCAGACGTGATCACTTCACTATGGTTAATGTGTAAAATATAGGACACTGTTGCTGCATACACAAGCAGAAAGGGGGTTGAGAGGGAGAGAAACCCAAATGAAATGAAATATGAGTTGTAAAAGAAGATATTAAACGATAATATTTGTATATTCAACTTTTTCCTGTGATAATGAGTCTCACAAAATGTTAAGAGACGTTCTTTTGCAATGAATCTCACAA
>Ga0214544_1011645_pt1 | contig 12017 bp, 7 predicted proteins | sample CNSS3metaG_FD_160074 | JGI IMG/M metagenome (GOLD analysis project Ga0214544, IMG submission 160074) | Root nodule microbial communities from cowpea collected in UCLA plant growth center, Los Angeles, California, USA - CNSS3 | ecosystem: Host-associated > Plants > Roots > Nodule | place: USA...
AAATACCAACATATATATATATATATATATATATATATAATATGTTGGCAAGTATATTAACTCGTACAAGTAATATAATGAACAAATTCAGATATCGTATCCCACCTAGAGATAACAATATATAAAACTTATGTCATATAGAACTATAATCTGTCAATGATTATAACCATAACTCATAACAGGAAAAAATCTCATCAGTTTTATCCTACCATACATTATACTCAACCCCATAAATACTTGTTAGGCCACTTATTTTTACCTAAATTTGTGAGATTTTCATTTATTTATAAAATAAAAAAATAATAATATAAATAATAAAAAAAAAAAAATATATATATATATATATATATAATATCATAGATTAATATTTTAATTTAGTAGGAACAATTAGAAATTATTTGGATCTCGGTCCAACAACTTTTTAAAATAAAAATAAAGAATTAGGAGAGGAAATTAGGGGGACAAATATATAAGCTAAGAGGGGTTATATTTTTTTTTTATATTTAGTAATAATTAAAAAAAAAAAGTGAATGCACTTGTACAGTCTCATGTGCATGTAGATTTATATACATGTTATATATACGGAAAAATAATTCATGAAATAATTAGATGTGGTATATTTTCAAATGAAGCAAGTGACCGCAGGAGGAAGGATACCGTAGCTTATTTTTTTCTTCCATTCTGAGTGCTCTCTTAAAAGCTTTCTTCAGAGTTTCTGGCTGCTTTGAATGCCCTCATAGATTGGAGGAAAGAAGGATGCTGTAGATTTTGTTTTCTTCCGTTTTCAGTGCTCTTTAAACTTTCTTCAGAGTCTCTGGCTGCTTTTGTTGCCCTCATAGTTTGGTGAGGTAAACACTCACGAAAACTTAAAACTTTCTATTTGCAGTTCAGGTTTCTCTCTGCCTTATTCATCTTTCTCATTTCTTGTTCTAAATGATTAATTCTTAATGCAAGCATTTACAAATAGATGAAGTGCATCGCTGGTGAATCCTTATGAAGGAAAAGTGCGTGAAATATATCCTTTAACTGATTCGAAAAAGCTGTTGGGGAACACTTCTTTTAATACTCATGTCTTTCTCATATGCTCTCAGTTTTTTTTTTTTTTCTCAGCTCATATGCTCTCAGTATTCTCTTGCTGCTGTGTTTCTGGTTTTACGATTTGGAACAGTGACAAGTAAAGACAAATCACAACTTAAGGTCATCCAATAACAGAGGTGTGTTTTATAACTTATGCAAATACCAATCTATCAACTATATGTTGGCTCATTTTTATTTAAGATTTTAAGAGATTTGACGCATACAGAGATCAACATTAGGTACACAAATACCACACTTCTTCCTCTTCTTTATCTCCTCCAAATTTTTCAAAAACTTTCAAAATAACTTTTCAACTTTTACTAAAGCAAATTTCGAAGTCCAATTAAAAATAATTACTTAACCAAATTTTAAAATATAATTTAAAAAATTACTGAATTTCAAAATCTAACTAACACAATGACAAGTTTTCGAAATCCGATACACATCACCTATAGTTAGTCACCGAATTTAAATATATACAATAACGAATTTTAATATATATTATTTTTTAATTTTATTTTTATGTCTATTAAAAAATAAATATGAATAAATGAAAATAAAAATTAATTAAAATAAATATAAATAAATATAAAACAAATATATATATATATATATATATATATATATATATATATTTCTTTTTTTTCTTCAGTTTATTTTTTGGCCTTTAATAATGTTAGTTTTAATTTTTCATATTTTTAATTTTTTTAATATATTACATAATAATTAAATCTAAAAAATATATTTATATATTTAAGTTTTGTTTGTTATTCTGTGTTAATTTTTTTTTAATTTCATTTAAATGTTAAATTTTTTAATTCTAATTTTTAGTTTATTTTATTTGTTTTATTTATTTTTATTTTTGTAATTTTAATATTTTTAAAATTAATATACTTTTAAATTTTAATTTTAATTTTTTTTATTTTTCATAAGCATATACCTATTTAAAAAACTCAAAATTAAAAAATAAATCATCATAATCTAATTAAATATTGGGACATGTAATTAAAAGAAAAATCTATGATAAATATTGGGACATAACAATTAACTTTTTTTATGTTGATAAACTAACATATGACTAACGAAATAAAAAATAAAATATGAAACTAATATTATGATATTATGTGGGAAAAAAAGTTATATTTTTTTAGAATGCAACGTGCGAGTAAAAATACTAAATTAATGTTTAGCTTTTTATAAAAGATAAAATAAAAGAATCATGTGAATGAAAGATGAACAAATTAGTAAATAAATTAAGAGACAAACGAAGAAAAAAATCTTAATAATTTTTTTATTCTATATTATATTTATTTTTATGTGGTTTACAAAAAATATTTAAAATCTACTATTTAAATCACTTTAAAAGTCCGTCTTTGCAAACAATAATTTGAAATTTTACACAGCAGCAGCATCTAAATGAGCGGAATATTCAGAAAGGGGACGCAAGAAGGGAAAAGAAATGGAAATTGGAGTGGTTGATGATAATGAATGAGAGAGCCTTCTTATTCTTGGTTTGTCTCACACTCACGGTAAGATTTTTAAAGTACCAGTTACTTCTGCTCTTTCAATCGACCCATTGCTGAAATTATACAAGCTGTATTTAGATGAATTGGTGTCAGTTAGTGCAAAAGTTAATTAATATGAAATAACGATAATAGGCATTTTATTATTTTATATTTTAAAATTTCAGTGACATTTAATTTGAAAAAGAATAGCATAATTTAAACTAAAAATAACACATTTTCTATAAATTTTTCTCTTTCAAATGAAAATAAAAAGATGTAAATTAATTTAGAATAACTTTTATTTTTTTAAAATTAAATAACATTATATTAAAATTTTTCATTGACCCACAACGAACACACTTTTCTTTGTCATATATATTTTTTTATTGGTTTATCGATTCTAAGACTCATTTTTTTATGAGCTGATTATCTTATTTGAATGACTCGAACATAGTCCATACCGATATTTTAGTTGAATTGCTCAATCCAATTTATACTAATGTTTAAATTATATGTTTTTGAAATTACCATATATTAACAAATCAAACATTATTTGTAATGAGATATATTAATCATCCTACTTTACATATTGACTTAGATTAAGTTTTCAAACCATAACAAAACCATATGGATGATTACCAGCAAAGAAATAAAATTGATTGCATCGAAAAAAAAAATCCTAATATATAATATAACAAAGAGTTCATGAGATTTTACTGACGAATTTTGTAACATCGATAATTTTTAATTATCAGTGGATTTTATTCATTACTAATAGATTTTAGCCGTTAATAATATTAGAGATGTCAAATTGAACTGTGGTTCGCAAGTCAGTTTGCAAAAATAGGATACGCTGGGTTGAAATTTTTAACTCGTCAGCTTGTTTTGGTCTGATCCTCCTAGTCTGCAAAATTAGTGGACCATACCGTCCTTGGCTCATTTTACTTTTTATTTTTTAAATAAAAATAAAAATAAAAATAATTAAATATATTAAAATTTTCATAATATATTTTTGTAAATATTTAAATATGCAATACTATTATAATTTCAATCATTAATACTTACAAATTAAGTTCCAATTATTAGTTGTACTAGAATGATTTAATATGAAGATGTAATAATTATATTAGTTTATTCACTTAAAAATATTAATTAACCAATTAAAGCTTAGAAAATATTTACATAATTAAATATGATTTAAATATTTATTTATCAGTATATATACAAACAAATTAAAAATAAAAAATAAAAATAGGTAGCAGGTCAGCCTGTCAGCACTAGGGATGTCAAAAAAATCCGGATCCACAAGTATCGATAGATAAAACCTGCAACAGATAGAAAATAGATATTGTAAAGGAATATCCAGGGGTAATGGGTACATACATTTTCAATACTCGCATGTTAATGGGGCAGATATGACTATCATAGTATCCGTACGTACCCATGGATACACGTACCCGCTATACTATAATTTAAACTAAAAAAAACATGATTAAAATATTAACATATTGATTTTGAATGAGTTATTTTCTTATCAATTAGTTTAAAAAAAATTCATTTCTTTGTAAAATGTCATTCAACACTATTTAAATGAGTTATTTGGACTTTGTTTAAAATTTATGAATGTTATGTATTATATTTTTTTTTTTGAATTTACGATTAAAATATGTTGTTAAATATTTATTTTTATTTTTTTATAAATACCCGTGGGTATCCGTGGATATTAAAAGATTATGTGGGTACCTACATAACGGATACCTGATATATGTGAGTACGGGGTCGATATTTATTCGAATAGAATACGGGAGAGCTATTATCCGTACCTTACCCGCCCTGTTGACATCCCTATCCAACATGCCAATCCGTCCTATAATTGGATGTTCTAACCGATATTTTTGTGATAGGCCAGCCTCTTCCTATGGGTTTTTGACAAATTAAGAACATGCCAAACCAAAATGGATCAAATTAGTTCATTTTGTCATTCCTAGATAATATTATTTTTTTTTTGTACTTACCTCGTATCACCTTTTTTTCTTGTACTTACCTCGTATCACCTCATGGGATCCTCACCGCATGTCACCTTACTTTACGTGACTAGGACTACAAGTGGAACCTGAGATCTTATTGAATCCACTCTGGATAGGTCTCATTAAATGCATGTTATACATCCCCAAGTACCGTACATTTCATGAATAAATCTCAGTAGATAACAGGGACCAGCTCTACTTGGCATCAGACACAAGCAGTAAATTATAAACACCAGGGCAATTTACACCAACCAAGGGGCTAAGGCAAAGTGATTCTTTAGCCCCGTTTTTGTTTCTTATAGTAGCACAAGGGTTAGCAGGAGTGGTTACACAGGTGAGTTTATGGGGCTGATCAAAGGCATTAGGGTGGGTCATAAACAAAGTCCGATTAGTATGTTGTAATTTGCAGATGATACTATTTTTGTATGCAATGAGGAAATTCAAAACATAATGGTCATAAGGAGTATTCTTAGATGTTTTGAAATTGCATCTGGTTTAAAAGTTAATTTTCATAAAAGCAAGATAGGAAGCATAGGAATCCACCTTAGGAAGGTTGAAAGGTTCTCAACCATTCTGAATTGCAACATCATGAAGGTACCTTTCAAATACTTGGGTATTCCGGTGGGGGCAAATCATAGAAGAATAGAATTTTGGCAAGATATGATCCAAAAAATACAGAAAAGGCTTGCACTGTGGAAAGGAAAGTATCTATCTTTTGCAGGTAGGGTAACCTTAATAAAATCTGTCTTATCCACAATCCCACTATATTATTTATCATTGTTTAAATTGCCTATATGTGTGGAGAAAATGATAAGAAAAATTCAAAGGGACTTTTTATGGGGTTGGGGTCATGATGGAAGAAAAATTGCATGGATAAAATGGGATCATATTTGTCAAACTAAGGAAGATGGTGGTTTAGGCGTTAAGGACTTGAATCTTTTTAACATGGCCCTTTTAGGCAAGTGGAAGTGGAGACTTGGAAAGGAGGATCCTAGCTTATGGAAAGAGATTCTCGATTCAAAGTATGGATCATGGAGAGCTTTAGATGAGGCAAAAGGCTCAAAACTTGAGTCTTGGTGGTGGAGGGATATCAAGAAACTTTGTGTGAAAGGACAAAAAAATAACTGGTTTAATAAGAACTTAAGATGGAACAAGGGCAAAGGAAATAAAATAAAGTTTTGGGATGATATCTGGCTTGGCGAAATGTCGTTAAAGGAAAGATTCCCGAGGTTGTATACAAATGCAATTCTTAAGGAAGGAACTTTAGGGGAATATGGTTTTTGGAACAGTGATCAATGGCAATGGTGTCTACCTTGGAGAAGAAGTTGGTTTGAGTGGGAAAAAACAATGGAAAATGTCCTGATGAATGAGATAGAGGGTATATCTTTAAGTAGAGAAAAGGAGGATGAGTGGCAATGGAGGGATGATAAAACACAAGTTTATATTGTCAACTCTGCTTATACAAAGCTTAAAAACGATAACTTTGTTCAAGATGGCTTTAGCTATAGTCAATTTTGGAAAATCAAAGCACTTCTTTCTGCTCAATTTTTTGCATGGCGAGTTATCATAAATAAAGTAGCCACACGAGACAATTTGGAAAGGAGGGGAATAGATGTTGGTAGCAGAATGTGTGTCTTATGCAACACTAATGAGGAAACCATCAACCATTTGTTCTTTAGTTGTGATGTGACTTCACACATGTGGAAGATGTGTGACTCTTGGGTAGGGAGATCATCAGTATATCACATGAGTGCTCAAATTCATTTTAGTCAATTTAAATTCTTAGGTCTTCATACCAAATGTAGTAACGTGTGGGGATGTATGTGGATGGCTATTATTTGGGGTATTTGGTCACATAGAAATGGTGTTATATTTAAAAATACATTAATAGACATGGAGGAAGTTTTTATGTTGGCTCAAACTAAAGCATGGGCTTGGATCACCAATAAGTATCCATCAGCAACATTCTCTTATACTGACTGGTGTTTGAGTCCAATTACATGTCTCCTTGCGATCTAAAAGTTTTTTTTTTTGGTGGTTTATCATCTTTTGGCTCATCATGATATACCTTCTGTGATTGTTGCATGTGGTTTCCATTCACTGTTATTTGTAGCCTTGGTTCGGTTTACATCAAAAGTCTTATGAAATTAGCTCTTTGCATTGTTTCTGTGTGTATTTGTGGCTTCATATTTTGCAGGATAATTGATGCTATTGGGGGAGGACGTTTAAGTTTTGTATTCAAGGCAAAGTCATGAAGGATATGCTTTTTACTTGTAATCTTTGTGTCTTTTCTTTTGTGATGATTGTGAGATACTATTCTATGTGAAGAATGATGAAGGAAAGTCATAGTTTTTTTTATTTTTTTTATTTTTTTTTATTGTTTATGAGTTGAGGTAACCCAATTACCTCCTATTAATATATGTGTTCTTGCTGATCAAAAAAAAAAACCCTTCTTCTACTCGACCTCATATCACTTAAAAGTATAAGCACATTATTACCTAATAATATTTCAATTTCACCTTGATAGAAGTCCCAAAGCATTCAACAGATTGAATAGGCTTGCGTTTGGGCAAGAGATTCTTGCTGGAGTAAAAATGGATCCAAGAGGTGATTTTCTACTTTAATTTTGAACTATAAACTTTATCATATTCAATACATATTAATTATCCTTAACCGGTGTTAGTAAGATCCTAGGTAAATTACTGGTCACAGTACAACTAGTCTTTGTAATAGAGAGGGTGTAGTTTAAGAGAATTGGGTCATTATGTTCGTAGACAAACGAGCCTTTCTGGTCTTCACAATAGAGAGGGTGTAGTTCAACTACTTCCCATACTTCTTGGGAACCAAGGAGAGTATTCATTTGCAGACTCCAATTGTCATAATTGACGGCTTTTGATAACTTAGGCAGGGGCATAATGTTTGCTAGGTTGGCTATCTTGCTCAAACTCTCTAGTTCTCAAACGCTCTTTCTTAAACACTCAAACACTTAGGTTCTCTAACACTAATGTCAATTTGTTGACAAACAAATCTTTATGAACAAAACACTCTTTCGTATTATGACTTGTTGTGTGAAATTTTGAATAGTACAAGCACTATTTATAGGTCCTTTAACTTGACTCTTCGACCACATACATTTAATATCAATTCTACCACAATACAATTAATATAGTCACTCAACTATTACCAAAATACTATCAATGAACTTCTAATGAACTTCTAATGTTAAAGACAACTACCCAACTATATAATTTAATGAACCGAATAATAATTACCAAGAAACATTCCTATCTTTTGCATTTTCCCAACTACGCTCATTTAAATTTACCTAATAATGTTTGACACTGTTTCGTGTTTACAAAATCAACCATGTAATATTTATGTACGTTGCTCTTCAGAAATTTTTTAATTGAATGTTGCATTGCACCTGCATAGAACTGAGAACATTATCTATAGATGTACAAATTCTGTTAGAGCGAAACGTGTTCGCTAGCTAAGACTAGAATTTTGTAACCACTTCACACAAAAAGAAAAGAAATCGTGTTCTATAGTTCCATAGGTAATGTTGCAAAGGCTGCATGTAAATAATATGTGAAGGTCATACTATTGCATCCTTGAATCCAAAGGCAGTATGTTTTGAAGGTCTTTCCAAATGACTAAGATCCTTATAGGAGGTATGTTGTTGGTCTATATAAGCTTAGACAATTCAGGTTGTAGAGTACTTTGACTATACTTTTTAGCTGGCTTAACAGTAAGAATACCATCGTCTTCCTTGGACCAGATAGGAGCAACATCCACATTTCTAATGTGCAGGTTTTTGAGCCACTCGAGTAATTGAGGACGGGATAGAGTTATTTGCTACGTGAAAATCTAGCCTTCAGACCATGCCTCACACTATAGCTTTCAAATCTAGCATAAGAAGGAGGCCAGAGAGAGTCCATGAAAGATGAAGGAGAGCATCATGCATCTTTCCAAAAACTAATAGTTTTCCCATTACCTAATACCCACCTAGTGTTATTAAAAAAGGACTTAATGCCTGGCCACACAACAGAAGCATTGTACTTAGCATCAACCATGCCTTTATCATTGAGAAATCTTTGTCTCGTGAATTCAGCCCAGACTGCCTTGCTATATCTGAAATCACATGCGAGTTTCATTAGTGCGATTGGTTATCCATCTTTAAAATTTGTAAAACTTTTTTGAATGAAAAATACTTTGTTTTTTTTTACAAAATATCAATCCAATACATTGCTTTTTTTTTTTAATGAGAAAAGAACGTTTCTTAATGAAAAATACTTTCTTTTTCTAAATTTAGTATGTCTTTATAAATCTTAATACAATGTTGATTGATTTGATTTTAGTACATGCACTTATGAATTTTTTTTTATTGATTAAATTTTATCCTCTTTTCTTATTTACTTACTGACTAATATATATGTTTTCACTTGACTTTTTGTTGGGAAAAAGATGTAGTCTGACCTTGTACAAGATAATCGAGCTTTAAGGATGGATTGTTTAGGGCCTTTTGGTAAACCTGCTGAAGCAATAATCAATTTTGTGTGGAAACATGGTGTTCGACAAATGACTTACATAATTTATTACAAGCAAAATGTTCTTCAACTGAGTGGTAGTGTTAAGGATCTTGGATTTGAAAAAGAGAGGGTAGATCACCAACGTGATGAGGCTGAGAAAAATCTCAACAATGTTGAAGGTAAGGTTACTGAATGGACTCAAAAAGTCAGTGAAATTGAAACTATAGTGGAGGAGTTTGAGAATAAAAATGGCCATAAAAGGGCCCGATCGCCCAATTGTTATGTTTTTCCATACTTGTGGAATAGACATAGGTTAGGCAGACAAGCAAAAAAGTTAGAATTGGATGTTAAAAGGCTAATTGATGATTGCCCCAACTTGGACGATATTGCCTATAGGCAAAATGTAACATCTAATGATGTCACACTGTCTAATTATGGATTTATAGAATTCGGTTCCACAAAATCCACAATGGAAAAAGTAATGAGAGAACTTGATGATTCCACTGTGAGAATGATTAGATTGTACGGGCCAGGGGGTGTGGGTAAGAGCACTTTAGTGAAAGAAATTGCAAGGAAAGCCAAAGAAAAAAAGTTGTTTGATGTGGTGGTTAAAGTAGAAATAACAGCCAATCCCAATCCACAAAAAATCCAGGAAGAAATTGCTTATGTGTTAGGATTGAGATTGGAAGGAGAAGGTGAAAATGTGAGAGCTAATTGTCTACGAAGGAGGTTAAAGAGAGAAAAAGGGAACACACTTTTAATCTTGGATGACCTTTGGGACAAATTAGACTTGAACAAGTTAGGGATTCCACTTGATGATGATGAAGATGATGATGATTTCAATAGTGGTAACAAGGATCTTAGTCGCCAAAAAAATAAGGATAACAAGGATCCTAATCAGAAAACACAAGAAAAAAAAGATGACAACAAGGATCTTAGTCGCATAGTGTTAAAAAAAGAAAAATTCCTTGGTGGTCACAAGGGATGGAAAATTTTGCTAACTTCAAGGGATAGAAAGGTGTTATGCGTTGAAATGGATGTAAAGTCAACTTTTTGCGTAAAAGAATTGGATGATATGGATGCTTTGGTGTTGTTTCAGAAGTTGGCTGGAATACATAATGAAATGTCTAGCTCTAAACAAGAAATTGTGAAAAAGTATTGTGCAGGGTTACCCATGGCCATAGTTACAGTTGCAAGGGCATTGAAAAGCAAAAGTGAGTCAGTATGGGAAGCTACACTAGAAAAACTTAAAAAGCAAGAATTGGTAGGAGTGCAAACATCTATGGATATTTCAGTGAAAATGAGTTATGACCATCTTGAAAATGAAGAGATCAAGTCCATTTTCTTAATTTGTGCTCAAATGGGCCATCAACCACTAATTATGGACTTAGTCAAGTATTGCTTCGGTCTGGGTATACTTGAAGGAGTCTCCTCTCTTTGGGAAGCTCGAGATAGAATTACGACATCAATTCAAAAGCTAAAAGACTCAGGCTTGTTGTTGGATGAAAATTCTAATAATCATTTCTATATGCATGACATGGTTCGAGATGCTGCTTTGTCTATAGCGCACAAGGATCACAATGTTTTCATTTTGAGAAATGGAAAACTAGATGATTGGCCTGAACTCGAAAAATGCACTTCTATTTCTATATGCAACAGTGATATCAATGATGAGCTTCCTGAAGTTTTAAATTGTTCTCAACTTAAACTTTTGCAAATAGAGACAAATGATCCATCTTTGGAAATTCCTGAGAGTTTTTTTAGAAGAATGAAAAATTTGATAGTTTTAATAATGACTGGTTTTCGTCTTTCGAGCTTACCATATTCAATTCAATACTTATTAAAACTACGAATGCTTTGTTTGGAACGATGTACTTTAGATTGCAACTTATCTATATTAGGGAAGTTGAGAAAGTTAAGAATTCTTAGCTTCTCTGGATCTCAACTTAGAAATTTTCCATCTGAGTTACAATGCTTAGATAAGTTACGATTGTTAGACATCAGCGATTGTTCTGAATTGAAGATTATTCCACATAATATTATATCAAGTTTGTCATGTTTGGAAGAACTATATATAAGAAAAAGCTTGTTCAAATTGTTGTTTGAAGGAGAGACAAACAAAGGTCAAGATTCATTTCTTATTGAGCTAAATAATTTGCATAAGTTGAAAGTGGTGGACTTAAGCATCCCATGTGCTTCAAATTTTCCCATTCACTTGTTCTTTGACAAGCTAAAAGATTACAAGATTGTGATCGGAGACATTGACATGTTTTCTGTTGGGGAATTTAGGATGCCCGATAAGTATGAAGCATTAAGAGTTTTAGCATTGCAATTGAAGGATGGCACTAACATTCACTCCCATAAAAGCATAAAACTATTGTTTAAAACAGTAGAGTTTGTTGTTGGGAAAGATAGATGGTGTTCAAATGGTTGTGAATGAGTTGAATATAGATGGATTTCCAGATCTGAAACACTTATCCATCATAAATAACAATGACATCAAATATGTCAATTCATCAGAATTGTGTAATTATGTGAATGTTTTTCCCAATTTGTGTTGGGAATAGTCCAAGTGTGAGTCAAAAAGTCCCACATTGGATAGAAAAGACAAAGTTAAACACTATATAAGAATAAAGACCCATAACAACATTGCCTTAAGGTTTTGGTGTAAAAGTGGTGTCTAAGGTCTTATATGTGTAAGACTAATGTTATATAACCATATAGAACCATAATCTCCCAATAACCATATGCCATGACCATGACTATAAACCATATATGAAAAAATATAACCTATCAGTGGTATCAGAGCCGATGGTTCGGAGTGACTGACCGCATAACCATAACCAAAGGGGTCACTCATACACACCTGAAGGGAAATA
>Ga0214544_1011651_pt1 | contig 12009 bp, 3 predicted proteins | sample CNSS3metaG_FD_160074 | JGI IMG/M metagenome (GOLD analysis project Ga0214544, IMG submission 160074) | Root nodule microbial communities from cowpea collected in UCLA plant growth center, Los Angeles, California, USA - CNSS3 | ecosystem: Host-associated > Plants > Roots > Nodule | place: USA...
TATATATATATATATATATATATATATTCAAACCATTCGAAAATACATGAAAGTTCAGTGGCTACATCTAACCCCAACAAAAATGGGTTTAGCTCTCCATTGTCATGGAGAGCTCAAGCTTACAAAAATGGAAATGGAAGAGGGAGGAGACACAAAGAGGAAGATGAAGCTGTTCCCACAAGCCCTAGCAGACCTCCAAGCGCTCCAAGACATGTTGTTCGAGCTCCAAAGTGTCCAAGATCCTTTTCCCCTCGCGAAAACAGAAGAAAAAGAGCCAACTTGCCACATCAGCGAACACTGGCGCCTGGCGGAAGGGTCTCACCGCCAGGCGGTAGCGAACAAACAGGGGGCAAAACCATCAGCTATCGCCCAGCGGTGTCCAGTTACCGCTAGGCGGTTCGTAACAGGGGCGCCTGGCTGGCGCTTGGTTGGCGCTTGACTGGCGGTCTATTCTGCCTGGCGCTTGCTTCGTGTCGCCAGGTGCTTCCTGTTGACATTTTTCTTCTTCTCCTTGCTATTTGGGGTCACTCATTAGTCTAGATTTTTGGAGCAAAGCTTCCAATCTACAAAAAGGACACAAAAAATGGGGATTAGTGGTATATTTAGATCAATGTAACCCAAAATGTATTTATTTACAAATGTAAGGTAAAATTGAGGATTAAGTAGGTTAAAAGCTTTGGAAGAGATGATTTTGCTAATGAAATATAACTTAGATAATGGTAAAAATTAACATTATCAAACTCCAGGGAAGTCTTTGTACCGCGTGGCGCCTGGCCGCAGGGTGTGCTTCGCCGGGCGACAGACCCTAAAACAATGGGTCTGTCTAGAGCGTGGCGCTTGGCGGCGGGAAGGTTCCGCCAGGTGGTCTGTGCAGGTTTCGCCCGACGGCGCTAAGGCTGCGTCAGGTGATAACGCTGTTGTCAATAGCTTGCGTGTGTTGTTTTACGGAATGAAACTGTACTTGGATCAGGAGATGTTGTGCCATGAGTGTGTAAGTTCATGGATGGTGGTGAACACGTGATGATATGAGCGGGGCGGTTCATATCCTGTTACTCCAGGGAAGTCTTTGTACCGCATGGCGCTTGGCGGCAGGGTGTGCTCCGCCGGGCGACAGACCCTAAAACAGTGGGTCTGTCTGGAGCGTGGCGCTTGGCGGCGAGAAGGTTCTGCCAGGCGGTCTGTGCAGGTTTCGCCCGGCGGCGCTGAGGCTGCGTCAGGTGATAACGTTGTTGTCAATAGCTTGCATGTGTTGTTTTACGGAATGAAACTATACTTGGATCAGGAGATGTTGTACCATGAGCGTGTAAGTTCATGGATGGTGGTGAACACGTGATGATATGAGCGGGGCGGTTCATATCCTGTTACTTTCGTGTGGGGATACGACCGAGGTAGGTTCGTATGTTTCATGCTCACTAGTGAGAGATGCTACGTGCGATGAGGTACGTAGCTGGTGGATCATGTGTGTTGGACTACTAGTGGGCAGGTCCATAGAGTAGGACTACGAGAGGGGATGTTCGTAGAGCAGGACTACGAGCGGGGAGGTTTGTAGAGGCAAGACCACAAGCGGGCAGGTTCGTGTGAGCATCATAAATCCTGAATCCGACGCTAACTATATGTGTGTTGTGAAGGTTGAAAAGCCTTGGCCAAGAAATAATTAGGATGAATTAGATGGGTGTATTATTTCCACTATGATTAATTGTCATGATATTTCTTTATTTTATGAGCTCACCCTTTCTGTGTCTGTTTGACGATGATTATGTAATTCTTTACACGGAAGTGGACGTTTGAGACGGAGAGAGGGGCTAGCTTGGGATGTCGAGCTAGGATTTTGACATTGTTTATTTATGATTTTATTTGTCATTTAGCTATTTTGGGAACTTGTACAAATTACCTAGTTTTTATGGATTTGTACTTTGGATTTGGAAGCGCGTTTTATAAATTTTAAATTTCTCACGCTTTTGGGAACAATAAATGCATGACGATTGAATTTCAACTTTTATTTATTTATTTAATTAAGTAATTTCCCTTAGGGGTGTTACGATATTCCTTCATCATATATCAATACATAAGTTTATCTTAGTAGCTATTTGATATCATCAAGAGATCATACATGCGCTTTAAATACATCCAAACAGCAACCTCTGGAACTTCTAAATAATGCAAGTGGTTTAAAGAAGGTAACAACACCTATTCTAACCCCTCCCTTTCCATGACCACACCAATTCAAGTTTAATATTATTCCCTATCCCTAACTCATGCATTAAATACATCCATGTATGAACATGTTCATTATATCATCATACTATTTTTCAGAGTCCAAATAGTCCCCAACCAAACCCTAATTTGTTGTCAACACAACCAACCAAATAGTCACCAGGCGTGCATCAATTTTCTTGAAACCCCTGTTCCAAAATTCTCTTGCACATAAATCACATTCAACCAAATATCTAACATGCATACGTACTTAATTAATCTTGACACTTGCTAAATAATGAAATTTGTAATCTACACACCACATTTCGCATTCATCCCCAAACCCTCATTAGACCCTCATGTTCATGAAAAGCCCCAATCATCAAATCATCATCAGAAGAGAACATTCTCAATTATTTACACCAATAAACAAACAAATAAAGGCATAGGAATTGCAGAACATCAAGAACCATCATAGAACCCACAAAATGCAGAAAACACACTATTCTAGTGTGTGTTGCCTGATGGTTCTTCACTGCCACTAGGCGGTTCTTTGTGGAACGCAGAAAACTGGGTGAAAACAGGTTGAGTCGCTTAGCGGGCCTTCAGAGCCGCCAAGCGGTTTCTGGGCAGAAACCCAGAAACTACAAAAACCAGCATGATGGAGGAAAAATTGAGGCACCCAATCAATATTATAACACCAAACACATAGTTCAACGTAAAAACACTTAGGGAAACTTACCTAGGTTCCTTGCTCTAAATGCGATCCTAATGATTTTTCCTTGTCCCCAAAGCCTCAGTCCTTGGCTCCCGTCCAAGAATCCCTTCCAGCAACCTGAAAAGGAATTACTCATGGCCAGCCTTGGTTCGAACTCACATCCACCCAATTACCAAGCATATGCACAACCAACAAACCAATAATGTTTCATTCCAATTCATGCACACATAAAATGATAATTCATGTCCTACAACCAAAACATACGTGCAAGATAAAGCAACAATTAAAACACCAGACTAATGGCATACACATGACTCAAACCCAAGCCCTCTCAACACCTCTCCACACGCTCAACCATTTAAGCTACCATTGCTCCTTTTCCATGGGTTGACAAAGTAATTTTCTTAGAGGTACTTTTAACCCACAATTATTGGTAATTGATTATTTATTATTTAGTTAAATTTCCCAAGTCTTACAAGAAGAATTAGGCTAAATTGATCACGAATTCACCACGAAAATGCATCAAACATGTCACGAGTAACATCACAAAACTATTAGTACCAATAAACGAAGCTTAGAAACAACTAAAAGCGGAAATCAAAATCGAAATTTAATAGAATAGAGTGTACATGGTTATGCATAAATGAAATTCATGAATTAAGATTTAATTGCTTGTGTTAAGTTGATTCTAATCAAAAGTCATTTAATATAAGTTCAATAACTGCACATTCTTTGAAATTTGACGTCTCCAAATGAAATTCAGTGTTGTGGTGAATTAACATAACTCATTCAGCTAAACTTGCTTCATGAACTGAACTTAGCAAAAAAAAGATGAAAATAAAGAAATTAAAAGGTAGAAACGAAAGGAACGAACAAATTTATTAAATAGAAACATGCTTACAAACAATTTTTCCGTGGAAACAAATTGAAGACTCACAAAGGAGGAAAATCCTTGATGTTAATCCTATTGGCTCTATGAATAATCGTAGAAAGCACACAAAAAATGTAGAAAACGAGAGAGAAAAAATGTCTCTATGATAAAGTTAATGGATTTGAAATGGTGTGTGTGTGTGTGTTGTGGATCAATTTCGTTCCTCCCTCTTGCTTGTGGTATCTCTCTCGAAATATAATTGTTTTTCAGAGTTGCCACAACCTATTATAGGTTACAAAACTACTTCTAACTAACAAAACTAACTAATTACCTACTAATTGCCTCTAACTTTAACCCTTAACCTAGGTAACTAGTCTTCAAGCAGTTGCCACAGGCTAGTGTAGGTCAATCCTTCTGTTCCTTTTGACTATTCAAGTTCCTTATTTGTTGTAGGAAGTAAGCAAAACCAATTAGCTCAAGGCAGCTCTAGCTCCAGTTCTCAAATTGCCTTCCACGTGTTAAACTTGTGTGCCATCCTTTTGATCTCTTCATTTCAACTCAATAACCTCTTTTAGACTAGGACCAACTCTAACACCTCAACACACACTTTTCCCTGCATTTAGAACCAAGGAAAACAAATTACAATTAGTAAACCAAAACTAAACTACAAAATACAACTACACAAGTCAACTAAGCAAATATGTTTAGATGCAGCTCTTGATAATTTCGTTTCTCTTTCCAAGTTAGCACAAATGTTTTTAAGTGTCCTCTAGCTTCTCTCACAACTATCATATCATTTAGGGCTCAAATGCAAAAGGTCAACTATAAACTCTTTGGTCAACTATGTTGAAAAAGTCAACTATGCATAATTTGATGAGGGTTGGCTGATTTGGATGCTTTGGTTGCTTTCAATGATCATTTGAGTGCTAATCTTGTATCTTTTGATTGCATTAGACTTATAAAAGGGACAAAGGGCACTTTCGAAAAGGGAGGTCGACACGAAACGGACAACGATGCTTTACTCCCACTTTCGCCGGTGATTCCAGCAATAATAACGATGTAGATGAAACTGTAAATTTCAAACTATGATGTGCCTTTCTCCCCCTTTCGCAAGTGAATGTAGAACAAGGCATAGTAAGGACGAAAAATTCTGCACAATGAACAAGAGAATGGAGGACTGAAAATAAAAGTTGAGGGAATGGAGGATAAAAAACAACCAAGCACCAACAATAATGGTAGATGAGAGAGTCTTTGACATCGATAGACAAAAAAGAAAGGTCTAATCCAATCCCTAATTTTGAAACAAATGCGCCTCTCTCACTCCAAACATGTTGTCAACGTAGAATTTAAAAAAATAAAAATAAAAACAATAAATGATATGTCACGTAGGATGTCATATAAGTAGTAAAACATGTTGTAAAATTTTGTTGTCAACCTATCGTTTTCTTTTTTTAATAACAATTTTAGAATATGTCTTAGAGGATGTGCTGGAGTCACTTGAAGGATTTTGAAGTGTTTATTATTGATAAAAGTCTTCAAAAGAAATAAATGACAAACTTGGTGAAATTAACATTTTTGTCCAAGTTCATTAATTGTAGCAAAAGAGAAATAACGGAGTCGTTATTAGTAGTTCAAAAAGAAAATTTTCAAAGAATTTATTGCTTGACTTGAGAGGGATATTTCAAAGACAAGACAATTGACACATGTTGTTGAAAATATTGATATAGGAATCGAAACAAGGCACGTTTTGAAAGATGTCATTTGAGTCAAAAGACTTTTTATTCAAACAGTTAGAAGCTTTTATCAAGAACATTTAGATCGAGACCAATATGGTATCATCACAAACACTATTTTAGATACAGTTAGTTTTCAATTCAGTTGAAAACATTTGGACATAATTGTAAATACCACTCACGGTATACTTTATTAGCCAGGTCTACCAATTCTAGAAGTTCAAAATTTTTTCTCACCTATGCTTAAGTACAAGTATAATTTTTCTGTCGTTTGTCTTTTTACTTATCGATTTATTGCTTCCTATCTTCTTTTTCAATTTCTTCTCTAAATTTAGTATTTTCCAATCTTAAATTATTTCCTAAGCTTAATAATTTTCAATCTCAATTTCTTCAAATTTAATCTCCTACCATATCACTTTCTTTTCTAAATTTAACATTCTTTAATCATCAATATTCTCAAAACTCTTTGAAAATCTAAGTTTATCCTATTTTCCGTTAATTCACTCGATTCATTTTCTCCTTTTACTCTAACAAATTCGTTTTTAGATTATGATAACAAATAAAAGTTACGTATCGTCCTCAATTGAATAAATATCCTTCTGTTATGTTTTTGCTTTGTTTTTCTATTTTTTTTTAATTACTGAACCAAGTTTGCTAATTTTATGTGCCTTGTTTATTTTTATTACTTTGTACTGAACTAAAGTAATTCGAAAAGAAATATGTTGTAATCCAAATTTGGCCCTTTCTTCTTTTTGTATTATTTTGTTTCCAATCATGTTACACTCCATTTCATTTGAACAAGAATTTCATTATTCTCATTGTAGGCGATTTTCTACATTTTCTGTGTAGTTTTTATTTCTTCATTTCTTCTCTTAATTTTATTAATCTTTCTTAGTTCTTTACTTTTAGACTTTCAATTTGAGAATTGGGACAATTTGAAGCCCAATAATATTTAGAATTCAACAAGACTTTTTCTTCTTCTACCCTCATTATTACTAACTACATCTCGATATTAACAAAAATATCCCAAAATATCCTCTCCCACAACACACTATTTTTGTTATCACTATATTCATCACAACCATTTCACCAATGAAGAAGAAGAAGAAGGTAAAGTATGTTGATGAAAAAAGCTAGTTCTTAAAAGTTTGTTATGGAATGCATTTCATGAGTGATAACCCAACTTCTATACTCTCGTATGAAGCTTATTACACTTCCTTAGCATATTTGTTTATTTTATCTTTTAATTTTATCTTAGATTTGTAATTTTAAAAAGTTTTAGGAGCTACAACATTGTCCAACAGCACTCATTCACGCTTAGCATGTTTTTTAATATTTCTCCTTGACTTGGTATCACCTGACGTCATTTACTGGCGTCCAACACAATTAAAATGATTTCTCTTTGTTTTGTTGGCGCTCAACACACCTAAACTAGTGCCCGACTTAGTCCTAAAACTCAGAATCTCCAACACTGACCTTTGCTAATTGTTTTGCTCATAACTTTTTCTATAGTTTTTCAAATGAGTTGATTATTTGCCAGTTAGATTCTACACTCAACGAACTTAATTTGAGTACTAGAACACAAATTTTGGAACTTTGTAAGAGATGTAGTTTAATTTACAAATTTGCAAATGTTAACAAGAATTCGTTACTAGTAGTGTTTTAGTTTTTCTTTTATGTCTATAATTTCCTAGGCTTTATTTTCATTCCACCCAGACTTTCATTATGGGTTGAAGATTTAATGTCCCAAAAAGAAAGAAATGCGGTCAATTTTGTGTGAGAAGAGGCAGGAGACAACATTCAGGGGAAAAGGGGGGCAGAACAAGACGTTATAGTTGGATTGATTATGGGCTTCATGCTTTTGTTTGGTTTTGGGTGACTATTGAAGATCCAATATTTTCATTTTGGGTTAAGTATGTTTTTAGTCCCCGAATTTTGACTCAAAATTGGAATTCGTCCCTGTCTGAAATTTCGGTATATTTTGGTTCCTAAACTTTAGAAATGAAAGAATATAGTTCTTTTAACCTAATTATGTTAACTTTTTTTGACGTGTAGAACGTTTTCATGTTAGTATTGGAGTTTTTTTACACTATTTGACACATTCCTGGTTCAATATCTAATGAGAAATGCATTCAACACCTCAAAAAAAGTTAACATAATTGAGTTAAAAATACTATATTTATTAATTTTTAAAGTTTAAGGAACAAAATATATTGAAATTTCAGACAAGAACGAATTCTAATTTTGGATCAAAGTTCAGGGACTAAAAATATATTTAACCCTTTCATTTTCCAGTTTCTCTTTAATGCAATATGGTTCTTCTTTTACTTCCTTCTTTCTCTTACAATTTTCGTTTGTAGTTGTGCATTAGCTTTCATAATGTAGTTTCACGATTCTCGATCATTATTGTGAATTTTGTTTAGTTTTTATTTTCATTATGATCTTTTGCTTCTGTAGTTTTGAACTTAGTTGAATGCTTTTAGTTACCTTACAATTCAGTCTCATTACATAACATTCAATGTTGGTCATGTTTTCTAAATTTATTTTTCCAGATTTAGGTTTCACTGTTTGTTATTTACATTTTACTCATTCTTAGTACTGCACTTTAATTTCAATGCATTTTAATTATGCATTTTCTTTTTCTTTAATGCATTTTATTATTTTCTATTTTCTTTCAAACTCAATGCAATCCCCCAACCTTCAAAATGGAAAAAAAAAATTAAATCAATTAACTCATTGAAATTGTATTCCTTAGATTGACCTAGGTTTAACTCTATGCTACATTAGTTAAGGAGAAACTTAGTTTTATTTCACGAGGCTTATGTGACATAAAAAGACCTCTATCAATGAGTTTTTGAAAACTTATTCAGAAAAGCACATTCTGAAAAAATTGTTCTAAAAGGTATCACATATGTTTCGGAAATCTTGTTCTAGAATTTCTATGCTAGAGAGCTCATGATGAAATGCATTTTATATGTTTTAGAAACTTTTTCCAAGAAATCTTGTTCTAGAAATTGTGTTTTAGAAATCCTTTTCCAAAATCATATTTTGGAAATTTCGAAAAGTTTGTGAATCATATTTTTAGAACAAAGAATCCAAAAAAACTTTTATAAACGCTAAAATCATCTTTTTAAAGAATTATGAGGATATAACTAAAATAGCCTAAATATCCTCCCTTGTTACACCACACCACTATTATACCCAATGTAGACATCATTGCAATCATGAGTTAAGAGGAAGAAGAAAATAGATATAATATGTTCTAGAAGAAAGATCATTCTGAAAAGTTTATTCTGGAATGCATTTCATTTCTTCCAAAAAGCATGTTCTAGAAAACTTGTTTTAGAAGGTGTCACGTATGTTTCGAAAAGCTTGTTCTAGAAATTCCATTTTAGAGAGCTAATGTCGAAATACATTTAATGTATTTCAAAAAGCTTGTTCATGAAATCTTGTTTTGGAAATTTTGTTCTAAAAATCCATCTCCAAAAATCATTTTTTTGAAATTTGGAAAAGTTTATTTTGGAAGATTGATAAACTCTCTTGTCACTAAGAATTTATTCAAAATCGATTTTCTGATTTCTATATACTAATGTGAAACCAAAGATCAATCGTAGGAGAGAAAAAACTTGGTTTTAAATGCCTTTGAGTGTGTGCATATGCACACTAGAGGAAATCTAGCTATATTAATCTAAACAAACTAAAATCAACCTAAAGAGAATACACATCTCCTAAGATAGAAAACTAAGAAAATTGTGAACTAGGTCTTATCAACTTCAACTTTCCCAAGTGCACTAGAATGGAGTTTTTCCCATTGTAGCTATCCTAACCAAACCTATATGCTTAAACTAACTCAATTATAATAAACCGCTAAAATTGAAATTTATATGTTGAAACCTAAAAACAGAAAACTAGAAAATGCACAATAAGTGTTCCTGTATGGAGATGCAAGGCAAATTCAAATATGGTAATGGAATGGCTAAATGAACGAAATTGTAGATAGAAAATGAAATTAACCAAAACGATTTAGTAAAACCCTTAATTCAAAATTTTGGAACCTAATTAACGAAATTAACTATCGTAAACCACAATTAAATATCTAAGTGTCTTAAATTGATTTAACCATGAAATTTGCGAAATTGAATCTTCAAACAAGTCATATGTATAAGTAGTGAAGCATTAAAATCGAGAAACACATATCATATACTTCAAAATCGCAAAACAAAATACATGGCATATAAAATAGTGGTTTGAAGGTTTCATCGAATTCAATCTTCATTGATTAATTCTTATTCACTCTAATCAAAAGACATTTAATGCAATTTAGATGACTGTGCATCATCTAAAATTCAAGTTGCTTCTAAATTGAACTCAGTGTTGTGATGAGTTAATAAGAATAAACTAATTAAACTCAATTAGCAAAGCTTGAGATCAAGAGAAAACAGAAAAGAGAGAAGAAAAATTCGTGAAAACAAATGAAAACACACATCTATTAAACATACACATGCCTACAACAAATTGGTTCGGTGGAAAAAGATGAAATCATAGAGAGATTGAAGATTCTTGATGTGACAACCTACTCTGCGATCAATGGCTCAAGAAAGCTTCAAATGAAGGAAGAAAAATGAAGAAATGTGAAAGAGTGAATGTTTTGTGTTCTCTAGATGAGGTGTGAGTGTATGATTTCAGGAATGGAATGAATTTATATATGGTGATGGTGGTGGTATGAATGGTTGGTGTTAGTAGTTTAAATGCACTCTCCTCGGCATTTGTTACAGCCTATTACAAGTCACATATACTCATCAACTAACAAAACTAATCTAATTACATTAACTAATTAAGTAAGTTTTAGCTAGTAACCTAAGTAGAAGGTCTTCTAGTTGCTGTCACGATTAGTGCAGGTCAGTCCTATTTTCCATTATCCCTTTTCAAGCTCCTTGACCTATTATAGGATGTAGTAATTCCAGTTGACTCATATCAACTCCAATTTAGCTTTCACCGTGAGTTTCTAAATGTAAATGTCCCTTGTGGTAGCTCTTGAAGCTTTTTCATCATGTTAAGTTCATTTTGACAGCTTCTTCCATGACAAAGTGCAACTCGAATATCTCAGCATATGTGCCATCCTACATTGCCAAACACAATCACAAAATTAGAACTACAAAAATAAGAATTGACTACTAAAGCCTAATTTAACTAGTTAACTAGGTAAGTGCAAATGAAAACTAGAATTTGGATGCAATTTTTTATCTTTTCTAAACCCTTTTATGTTCAACACAAGTGTATTTTAATGCTCTTTAGATTCTCCCACAACTGCCATAACATTTGAAGCTCAATTGCAAAAAGTCAACTATTGGTCAACTCTGATTGAAAAAGTCAACTTTACATAATTGATGGAGGTTATTACTGGTTTGCATGCATTGGTTGCTTTCAATCACTATTTTACCGCTGACTTTGCATCCTTTAGCTGCATATAATCACAAAACACAAGTTAAAGTTGTTTATGCTACTTAAACTACCTAACTAGACTTGGTTAAATGACTCATTTAATTATTCTTGCTTAAGAACAAAAACAACACTAGAGCTATTATTTACTTGTCCTAAACCTGAACTATGACTCAACACAACTATTCAAATGCACACAAAAACAATCTTAATCTATACTAGACTATTTAAGCTAACTAAGAACACTAGTCTACTCTACACTAACATATTCTAATATATGAGCTACTACTAGGTCTATCTATTAAACTAGAATACTAGCTTCTAAAATTGTAACCACACTAAGAACTAATATATAACTAAAACTCTTTAATCCAAGGCTATTCTAAAGCTAATTCTAATACTTAAAGTAAAAATGGACTAAAATAACCTAATTAAGAAAATTTTATAACACTAACCTAAAATAGTTCTTAAACTAATCTAGACTAAGAACTCCCAATTAACAACTTAAATCTATCCAAAATAATGCAAATATTCAAGAAAAACTTCAAAGATAAGAGACTATTGAAAGATTTCTAGAACATGCAATTCCAAAGCTACTTTTACAAAATATAAAATGGCCATTTTAAAAATTACAGGGCTGCAACAAGAAATTATGGGAATGTAGGAAGAAAAAGCATTCTAGAAAGAAAAAATCAAATATATTTGAACCTAAATACCTTCTAACTTATTTCAGTTCATTAATAGTAATCCAATCCATTTACGTTAAGAGACTTAGTCTCTCATAGAGTATAAATGATCATTGAATAATAGAGTTGTGATTATAATACATTCAACTAGGCGTTAAATTGATTATCTCTTTATTGTTGTTCTTTGTTATATATGTGTTCTTTATTATATATATATATATATATATGTATATATATATGTATGTATATATATATATATGTATGTATATATATATATGTATATGTATGTATATATATATGTATATATATAAATATATATACATACATATATAGATACATACATATATATATATATATATATATGTATAT
>Ga0214544_1011661_pt1 | contig 12001 bp, 6 predicted proteins | sample CNSS3metaG_FD_160074 | JGI IMG/M metagenome (GOLD analysis project Ga0214544, IMG submission 160074) | Root nodule microbial communities from cowpea collected in UCLA plant growth center, Los Angeles, California, USA - CNSS3 | ecosystem: Host-associated > Plants > Roots > Nodule | place: USA...
TACCGAAGGATTATATAATGATTATCGAAACACACACGCACACACACACACACGCACACACACACACACGCACACACACACACACGCATACACACACACACATACACACACACACACACACACACATACACACCGTTTACTATATGGGATTGTTGTGCAAGGTAGTCTATGCTTCACCATAACCATGCATTAAGTTGTGCCAAACAAAATATTTCTTCTATGTCTATCTTCCCTTGCCTCAATATTTTTCAATTTTTACGTTTCTGAATTTCCCAAATAATTGTTATCACACTCCTTTCCAAGTATTGTTTTGTTACCATTTGTTGGGAATAGTTTAAGTGTGAGTCAAAGTTCTACATTGGATAGAATAGACAAAATTAAACACTATATAAGATAAAAGGCCCATAACTACATTGCCTTAAGGTTTTGTGGTTAAAAGTGGTGTAAAATGCCTTATATGTGTAAGACCAATGTCATATACATAGAACCACAATCTCTCAATGACTATACCTCATATGAAAAATATATAAACCTATCAGTGGTACCAGAGTTGATGATTCAAAGTGACTGACCGCATAACCATAACCAAAAGGGGTCACCATACACTTAAGGGGAATATACCATATGAAAAAAGAAAAAATGGACTCACCCTTGAGGGAGATTATTGGGAATAGTCCAAGTGTGAGTCAAAGTCCCACATTGGATATAATAGACAAAGTTAAACACTATATAAGATAAAAGGCCCATAACCACATTGCCTTAAGGTTTCGGGGTTAAAAGTGGTGTCAAATGCCTTATATGTGTAAGACCAATGTCATATACATAGAACTACAATCTCTCAATAACTACAACCCATATGAAATATATATAAACCCAACACCATTTTGTTGCCTTAGGTGGAAGTATTGGAAGTTAACTTTAAAGTGGTAATGATGCATTGTGTTTACACAAATCCCAAATATTTTTAGTTACATAACAACTAAAGAATAAATGTTGGACATTCTCCTCACTTTCTTTACATAGCTCAGAAGATTTGTTTCCTCGTTGTACACCCCTAATTGTTAAATTTTCGTTAGTTGGTATCTTGTCCAACACTAATCTTCGCATTAAGTGTTTTGCACTTAGGGTGGGTGACCTTTGTACTCCAAAATGAGTTAAACAAAGTGGTATCTTCCCCACCTAAATTGCATTACAATATATTATACAATGACTTGATCGTAAATAATCCTTCCTCACTCGCTTTCTAAATCCAAATGTCATCAATTTCTCTTTTGAAATATTGGATTGTTATGAGTTTCAAAGGATCTTGTTCTTGGATAGCTTCCCATGCGAATCTAGCTCTCCTCTACATTATATTCCCTTCGCATCCTCACATTGTTGTAGGTGGCATCAATTATCCTGTGGTGGAGATCAAGTAGGCCGAGTCACAATTGAATCGTGGTGCTTGGGCTGCTACGTTCTTAAGTAGAAAGAGTTGCATCCTAACTAATAGTTATAACTTTTGACCTAGTGGTAAGATCTTGATCCAACAATTGGTATCAAAGCCAAGGTCACGAGTTTGATTCCTAGTGAGCGATCCCTGAGGGAGAGATTGTTGCAGGTGGCATCAATTGTCCCGTGACAGAGACCAAGTGGGCGAGTCATAATTAAATCGTGACATTTAAATACCTCAATGAACCATACATACTCTAATACCTCCTTCCATAAGTCTCTTATTCCCAACCCCCTTCTTGCTTTATGTTCTAGAGATTTTCCCATTTTATCTAGGTTACCTTCCTGTTTTTAGATCCCCAACCCCAAGGAATTTTTATTTTTTTTTGCATTTTTTTGAACACTTTGCATACACTCTTTCGCACTTTTAAGAAGGACAAATAAAAAAAGGGAAGGGTTGAATGAAAAAATTTACAAGGTATACACAACCTACAAAAGATTACAATATACCTCTCCATCTAGTCAAGCAATTACTATCCTTATCTACCACCGCTTGCCAAAACTTTTATTTCGTTGGATTCACCTAATAGGCGTTCCTAAGTACTTAAATAAGATTTTCATATAGGTACAATTTAGGATCCTAGATAAGTTCTCCAATACATTCATCTTTATCTCGTTCCGCCTATCTTTCTTTTGTAGAAATTGACCTTTAGTCCAAATACCAATTCAAAACTCCTCAAAATAGGTTTTATAACCAAAATGTTTTTAATGTTAGCTTCACATATAAATAAAGGTTAAATATGTTTTTAATCCCTAAACTTTGATGCAAAAATGTATTCGTCCTTATCCTAAACATTGGTATAGTTTGGTCCCCAAACCTAAAAAATGAATAGATATAGTTCTTCTAACCCAACTTATTTACTTTTTTTATATATATTAAACTGTACTTCAAGCTTGCGTTTGAGTTGTTTACATCATTTAACACATTTCAGTTCAAATGTCAATCCAGAATGCCGTCTAACACTAAAAAAAATTATCCTTCATACAATTTTTTCTTGGTCGCTTGTCTTCATAAGTTCTTTCATATCATATATGTATAATTGAATTCAGAACTATCCCATTGGATCCAATATTAACGAGTGGGCATAATGAACAAATTAATGAAGAGCCAATAAATATCTTTGAAACTTCAATCATATTATAGATTATCAGTCTGTGACCTTTATCATGTAAGCTTTATAACAATCATTTGTCCTTTACACCAATGATCATGTACTTGTTTTCTTTATACTGAATGTGCGTTTGATTTGCCGGCTGAACTTTATTAGATAGATATTTATGCATTTTAAGGTAAGAAAGAAAGAAGTTTAAACTATATTCGTTTTAATGTAATAAACAAAGAAGTATTTTCTGTCATTAAATTGAAGGTACCTTTTATCAAATATAAATTTTTATAAACACACCCTGAGATATCCAAATAACACCAAAAAATGGCAGATAATATAGGCCATACTCTGCAAATGCGAACTACTTTTCACATTCTTCAGCATGCTTTCTTTTATATCAATTATAAACAAATGTAGAACATTGAATACATATTCATAACCCTGGTGCTGGTACAGAATATTTGTCTGTAATAAATCTTAGTGGGATTTATTTTCTAATCACATTTTGAAAGAACCAAGTTCAGTACTAGTTAGATCACCTATTTGTTGATTAGAACTTTTGAATTTAACTAAAAGGAATATTAATTGCATATTTGAATATAGAGTGAATGAGTGACTAATGTGGTTGTCAAACTGTTCAAGAATGCAAACTGTTTAACACTCCCCAAAATAGCAAAAGTGCAAATGGTAGTTGTGAATGTGGTGCTGGTGGGTGAGTTCAGAAAGCCTAAACTAACATATATCTAAGAAAGGCAAAAGCAATATTATTCCAAAGGGTCCATCACCAGGTCCACCACCACACCTACAAATGATGTAACACCAAAGCAGAATGGAGAAAGGTACAGAACAACCTTCTGCATATCTTTTTATTACACACCACACACCATGAATATGCTGAATAATATGTTACCAGGAAAACATGAAGACCAATAGAATCACAAGATGAAAGTATATCCAATGCTCAAAAGCTTTACAGAGAGGATCAAATATAGTTCAAGGAGCACAAACAGAACAGCCAAATTCCCCTGATGAGAACAATGAAAGGTGAAAGATCAAGAGACATTATAAAATGATAGATCAACTTTGGACTGTCGACATAGTTGAGATAAGAAAGATCACAGTGATGTCTAACACCGGTCTATTTGGAAAGATCAACAAGAAGAAATCACATATTTCCAGATTTGGCTAAGCTAAACTTGTTGATGAGCATCAAGTTGAGGAGCAACACAGTTATGCTTGTTCTTTCAAGTTACATCTCTTGGTACTGAAGCAACTGCATGCGGCTTTGCATTCGTAGCTGTTCATAGAACCTTCTGATGAAATCCTCAGCCTCATCATCAACTTGATTTGCCCCCTCTTCATTCTCATCCTCAGATGAGTAGTTGGATATCCTCACAGAGAAGGGTGAGAGTAGAGGGCTCTTCCTCTCTCCAGGAGTAAAATCAGATGCATCAAACCTAAGGTTGAAAGTGTATTCAGGTGTCATAGGCACCAACATCACAGGCTTAGGTTCTTCAACAACATCTGGGGTGTTGATGCAAGGGAAGTTGAAATGGTGCTTCCTCTTTGGCACATGGAAAAAAACAGGATTTGGACTGTTGCTGCAAGAGAATTCATACTCCTGTATGCCGTAGCCACGTACCAAACTCTTTGAGAAATGATGATGATTATGATGAGATGACATGAAGTTTCTCATAGATTTTCTGAGCAGTTTCCCTTTTTTCATCATCAAATTCATGTCCATAATCAGCTTCCTCTTTGACACCAAACCCTTTCTGATCATGAAGAAGGTGATCCTCAGCACATTCCACAGCTTCTTGGCAATAACCGGAGAGTGTACCTCCATTTCTTAAACTTCACAAACAAAAAATCAAATATGTGAGATGCACTAAAGGTTTTTAGTAACTTGAGATAAAAGGGTTGCTACAATATTGGAAAAAACTGAGAAAGAGAGCAAAATGAAGAGTTTTTGTGAAGGAAAATGAGTTTTCTTCTGTTCTGCGAGGTTTGTTAAGCCTCGCAGAAACAAGAAAACCTGATGAGAAAAAATGGAAGCAAAGGCATGAGGATTATATAGGAAGTAGAAGACATGATGAAGTGCTTGAGAAGCCATGTGAATAGAAGTGTGGTTTCAAAAATGGACCCAACAACCGCTCCTTCCACGCAAGATTTCAAGAAAGGAAAACACAGAAAAAGCAACTATCCGTTTCAAAAATATATAATTGAAGTTAACAATAAATGATATTACGCTGGAACAACAGTTATCAACATCATTTCAATGTGGGAACATGTTATTCTTACAATAAAAGCAGATAAACTTTTGCTGTCCTCTTTAAACATCTTTTACAATTAATTCAAATATTCTTCTAATTACAAAACAAAATATTAATGGTGATCTTAGATGTCATTCAAAACCTGATTTTTTGTTACTTAACAGTGTATGAGAATTAGATTTTACTTCTATAACTGTATATTAAAAGGTATATAAAACAAAAATATTGATGAATAATATTAATCATAACACTAAAATCGAAATATTTGAACGCGTTAAGTACAGTAGTTGAATGTATTGAATTGAAATGCAAGCTCAAAACCACCCTGTAGGGTATAGTTGATAGAAAAAGAGGATAGTATTTTATGGGTTGTAATAGCATGATTTTGGTCGGTGTGGGGGAAAAGGAATTCAACGGCTATTATATGATCTGGCTCAAATATTTGACAACCAATAATAGGAGACCCATTGTTGTGAACATATTAATATAACTTGGAAATTTATTTATCTAATTTTTTACTTATTTCATTTATTTATTTGAAAAAAAGGAAGAGAGTTTAGTTCACATAATTGCTATGAAACTACTAGGGAGCCTTCTGTGGGGGACGCCTATCCCTTTTGTTTTGGGGTCATTATTTTATTTCTATAAGAATGGTTGGGGTCCCTACAAAATGCAATTAATGCTTTCTATTGGATAAACAATGGAAGATTCTGAAGTGGTTCTTGCACCTTTTGTTTAGCTCGAAATATCTTGCGGAAACAAAGGAACTTGAAACCCAATTCAAGGATAGCTAACTTAACTTGCCTGTTCTTGATAATTTGCTTATTAAATACTCCTCATTGTAGGAAAGAAGGGTGTGCGAATTCTTGGATAGGTTAGGTTTGAACAAGGGGATTTAAAGTTTCAAATTTAGTTTATCTAAAGATAGGTCTTGATTATTATTATTTTTTTGTTACTGATCATCCACACAAGATTTTTTCCACAATCTTTTTAAGTTTATTTTGTTAGTAAATGTCAAACATTATAAAATCTTTGTGAATTATAAATTCCATATTAATTTCAGCAACATATGCAATGAGTACTTAAATTCTATGTTTTTCTCTTTACATGATTAGGATTAATGTACTCCATTTTTGAATTGATTTGGTACATGAATTTTGAATTGTTTCCAAAACGATCAAAACTCTATGATAAGTAATGCTCTATAATTGGACACATACTCTATGCTTTTACTCATTTAGCCTAGTCTCATCTCATTACATGTCATCATCGTCTATAGAGAGCAACAGTATTGGGTTTAGTTAATTAGAATCATTTTTCTATCATCTAATATCAGAATCTAATTAATCCTTTGCCTTATTTGTTCTCGATATTTTTTTATGGACATTTTTTTTATACCGTAATGTTTTTTAATTGGAAAGGGGAATGGTTTTCCTTACTCTTTTAGTAATTAAATGGTGGCTTTTTTGTGTTTAAATTATGCTTAAATAGTCCGGTTTTATTCTTGGATTCATGAGTTGTAAAAGCCCAGCTGACTCTTCCTTCTGAAGATAAAACACGACTAAAACAAATAATGCTTTATCGTTTTGTCGTCTGTCTGCTATTAACACGCATTATAATTTATAGGTATAAATACAAATTTGGTACCCCAATTTTTTTGGAAAGTTCAATTTGGTACCCGAATTTTAGGAATGTTCAATTTGGTACCCAAACTTTTTAAACGTGTTTATTTTGATACCTTCCGTTAAAGACTACATAACGCCGTTTTGCTACCACTATTACAGGACAAGCTTTGATTTTGCATCAACCATGAATTGTGAGAGCAAGAGGAAGATGATTGAGCCCTTGACATTTTTTCAATGTCTAGAAAGATCAGAAGAAGAGAAAACCACCTATTAGGGTTCCACAAAATAGGGCACTTAAAGTTTACAAATAAAGGGGGATTCCAACTCATTTTATCTGAACAATTGTTTCTGCCACGTATCCCCAACACAGTGCCACCTCAACAGAAGGCAAACGACGTTATGTAGTGTTTAACGGAAGGTACCAAAATAAACACGTTTAAAAAGTTTGGGTACTAAATTGAACATTCCTAAAGTTCGGGTACCAAATTGAACTTTCCGAAAAAGTTGGAGTACCAAATCTGTATTTATACCTAATTTATACGTTTAAATGCCTTTTACATGCAAGAAAAGATATTTACTATTAAAAAAACTCATACTTTTTACTAATTTTGTTTTAAAATTTCTTTTTAAGAAATACTTACAAAATTTGTTATTAAAAAAAATTTACAGGAAATTGTTGTCAATGTTTTTTGCAAAATATTTTGTATAAAACACTTTTCGCAACAAATTTTGTAAGAAATATTTACAAATTTTATAATTTTGTAGGAAATAATTATCCACGAAGAAATTACCTACCAATTAAGATTCTTAGAAAAAATAGTAGAAAAAAGTCTTTTTTTGTAAACTTTCTTAACAAATTTACAAGAAAAATCTCATATAATATGAGAATTTTTAGTAATGATTTGTCAACACGATCCTTTATACATGCAATTTTGTTCGATGTTAATACAAACATATACATTCTTTGATTAATTTTTAATATTTTGTAATTAATATAATTTTACTAAATTTAAGGGTAACATATTATATTTTGACAAATCATTACTAAAAATTCTCATATTATATGAGATTTTTCTTGTAAATTTGTTAAGAAAGTTTACAAAAAAAAACTTTTTTCTACTATTTTTTCTAAGAATCTTAATTGGTAGGTAATTTCTTCGTGGATAATTATTTCCTACAAAATTATAAAATTTGTAAATATTTCTTACAAAATTTGTTGCGAAAAGTGTTTTATACAAAATATTTTGCAAAAAACATTCTAATGCAATTTTAACTATTCTAATTTTTAATAGTTAAAATTGGATGTATATTAAGATCACATTAGGAAAATATCAATTGTAATTAAATATATATAATGTGATAAAATATACTCAAGAATTTTATTACATATGGTTAATTAGAATAAAATATTGGTTTACATTTCTTAATCTACTCATAGAAATTATGAAAATGAATATAATTTGATAGTTTTATCATAAAGTTACATGAATCTAATTGAACCATATTTTGATCCAGGTACAAATTTTATGTCACGCTATTCATGAATTAATGCATGTTTACAATGGTGAAACATGACATTTATTCTCAAATTGAATCAAATTTTTATCCACATACAAACATGTATTTTGAACTTTTGTAGTTTCTTAATTAATTTGTGAATATTTCAAATATCAAGTGTGGTATTCTCAAATCAAAAGGTTATGATTATAATTTTTGGAAGCATAGAATTCTTCTTCACCTGGACTTGATGGACATCGACTACTATTAAAAAACCAGAACCATTGGCTACTAGCGACAATACTTAAAATGTTGTTGATCTTTATGAAAAGAAAAAAATGAGAGGGGACATATCTATAATGTTCATAAAAATTGACATTCCTGTTAATCCAAGGTTTTGTTAACCAACATGACAATGTCTGAGATTTACTGGAGGCTACTAATGAGCAATTTACCTCATTCAATAAATCTCTTCCCAATACCCCGTAGTGCAATTTTCATTCTTAAAGCTCACTAGGAGTAAGGGAGTTATGTAATCATATAATGCATATAAGAGATATTGTGGCTCAATTGAAAGCTTTGGAGGTTATCATGTTTGATTCTTTCATGGTACACTACATTTTATGAGTCTTGTCTCATTAGTATGCCCTTTCAAAATTTCTTACAACACACATAAAAATAAGTGGTCTATTTAATTACTTATTGAACATGCGTGTCCAAGAAAAGGAAAGGTTATTAATGGAAGAAGGGGTGAAGATAAACTTGACTACCTCTTTTAAAATAAAAGTCATGTTAACGATAGGGGTAAGATTCCCACTGTGCCTATTATAAAAAGAGACTCAAAGTGATTATTTTTCTACAAAGAAAGGGGCACATGAAGAAATATGGTAAAAAAGTTAAGAGTTGGTTAGAGAAGAAAGGTAATCAATTTGCTTTTTCTTGCTATGAATCTAACATGGTAGATTTCAATCATAACACATGGTGTATTGATTTGGGTTCTACAGCCAATGTTTTCAATAACTTTTAAGGTATGAAAAATATAACACTCCATTCCTAGTGTCACATTACCCATATAATGCCTTTAGTTAATCCTCTACTAATTTTCTCCAAAAAATCTTCTGACTAAATAAAATATAATGTATCGTCAATCATAGGTAAGAAAATAATGTCTTACAATCATAAAATATTTTGCATACATATAAATATCTTCCCATTCGTCATTAATAACTAAGTTTTTGATAAATATCTTCTCATTCCTCATTTACACTTATACAAAAAGATTTGTTTAGAGGAATACAAAACTTCAAATACATATATGAAAAATTTGCTAAGACTAAGGCAACATCTCCACTTGTCTACTATTGTGCATCACCATCCTCATATGCTCCTATGCAACACACGATCATAGTAGAAACAACACACAAAACACCAAAGTTACATGTTAGACAAGGGTACCAAATCATACAAGTAATATAGTGGTCAAGTCCATAAATTGCCTCCCACAAGGACTAATGTGATTTACATTTAATGGATTATTTACTAATAAAGGTACGAAGAACAAAACATTTTTGGTTGAGATTAAAACTAAATTTAGAATTTAAATGTAACGAATAACATAAATTGGCATAATAGAAACAAATAAATTGATTGAAAAAATATAAGATAAAAACTTCACCGGGATTGGATTTCATGATTCCATTCTGAGTAAAAACAACAAATAATATATTCTTATTTCCATATCTCACACTTACATCGTTTGTAATATACTTGGATTTCGTCGCAAACAAACCTAAACTAAAATACTAAAAACTCTATGTCAAGTAATTTTTCCTATTACGTTTGCATTAATGGCCAATATGTTGATGCTTAAGAGTGACTTCTAAACACATCTATGTCTAGCATGTGAAATTAATAGTTGTTTTATCCTACAGAAGTTGCTCAAACTATCTTTCAAATCAGTCGGTACTCCTAGATATGCACCATATATAGAACATGAAATTAAAAATCATAATCGGGGTTTCCAAATTATCATTTGGATCAGTATAGGCTCTTGCATGTGCGAAATTCATAAACTATGTAGTTAAAACAAGAATAAAAAATGAGAGATTGTGGAAAAGAATTATAGTGAATGAAGAATTTATAGAGAATTAACAATACATTACACCTCACCCCGTGAATGAGGGAGTTAGTTACTCCTAGACATACTGAATATTGAAAATGAATGCCTCTAGCTTCAAAGTGCCCTTCTACCTTAAAGTATAGAGATATCAAATTTCTTTCTCTCTAAGTGTGTATTTGACCTATGTTAGGCTCTCAATTTATAGACTTTTATAATTGGACTAGGCCTAAAATTTGGACTTGATTTGGTACTTGAATAAATTGAAAGAGATAATCATTGATATATATCTTTTAATCTTTGGAGATTCCATATCTTTAAATTATTCTAACTTGTAATTTGAGTAACCAACTTTGTAGATAATTGATATTGTTGATAGTTCTTGATTAATCAATATTCCACTTATTCTAATGATAATCTTCCCAAATCTTTGTGATTTTTTTTCACTTATTTGCAAAATATATCCCCATCATTTATCTTTTCTACTTTTATTGAATAAAACCTGAAATATCAAATAAAATCCAAAAATAAAATAACAATTAAACGTAAAAATAAATAAAATAAAAAAAAATTATAATGCCAATTATCAACAAGGTAAGCTAACATACAAGAAAGAACATACATTTTTTGCATGACATATATTTCACCAAACAATCGCAACACACATGTCAATCTCAAACAATGCACACCTATCACATAACTCCCTTGGTATATTTGTGATTTATGCCTTGAAAACTAGTTTGCCCCACCTATAGGACTAAGTCCTTCCATATGACAGGTAAGTTCCAATTATCATTTGAAGACATGGTTCTTATTTCATATATACCTCCTCTCTAGACCATAGGAATGTCTTTCAACTATCACTAATTAGCTATCTTCGTCTACATAAGTCACAAACTACTTAGGTATGAATGTAATATGGTAGATTTCAAACATAACACATGGTGTATTGATTTGGATTCTACAATTCATGTTTCCAATAACTTGTAGGATATGAAAAATGTAACACCCTATTATAGTATCAAATTAACCCTAAAAGACCTCTAGTTAATTGTTTATCAATTGTCCTCCCAAAAATCGTCTAACTATTCCAAATATAGTGTATCATTTATCATAGGTCATTATATATTGTGTACAATCATTGAAGATTTTGCATACACATAATATTTCTCATTCCTTATTAATAATTAAGCTTTTAATAAAATCAATTTTACACTTATATAATTTTTTTATAGGAATATAAAACTTCAAATACATATATGTAAAAGTTCCTAAAGCTAAGGCAACATTTCCACTTGTCTATTGTTGTGCATCACCACCTGCACTATCATATGCTTCCGTGCAACACACTATCATAGTAAAAGAATAACACACAAAACACTAAAACAATCACAATGCACACATGTCAATAACAAACATGCATTTTCTCCACAATGACATGATATAATTTTATAAGATTAAGGGTATTGAATCATACTATAGAGATTCTACAACTGTCACATGACTCTCCTGGTAGATTTGTGAGCTACGTCTTGCACATGAGTTCTACCTACCTATATGATTAAGTTCTTCCATATGATAAGCTAAGTTCCTATTAACATCCATTTGAAGACAAGGTCATTATTTCATATATACATCCATCTTAAATCATAAGAACCTCTTTCAACTATCACTACTTAGGAATTTTCCTATACGTGAGTCCAATAACTAATAGAGTTAGGTTAATCTCATTAGAATCACTATTTAATACACTTTCCACTAGTACACCATATATTATGTTGTCTCATAAATCATATGCAACAGATGTTCAATATATATATATATATATATATATATATATATATATATATATATATATATATATATATATATATATATATGTGTGTGTGTGTG
>Ga0214544_1011664_pt1 | contig 11998 bp, 5 predicted proteins | sample CNSS3metaG_FD_160074 | JGI IMG/M metagenome (GOLD analysis project Ga0214544, IMG submission 160074) | Root nodule microbial communities from cowpea collected in UCLA plant growth center, Los Angeles, California, USA - CNSS3 | ecosystem: Host-associated > Plants > Roots > Nodule | place: USA...
TTTTTTTGGAAACTTCGTTTCATTAATCTTTTTCTTATCTTCTTCTTGTAGTAAAAGACTTCAACTAAAAAAAATTTAAATTTCATTAAATTAAATAAAAGGGTAACCTTTTATTTTTTTTAGTCAAAAATATTTATCTATTTATAAATATTTCTCGATTTTTCAATACAAATATACTACAATTTTTTTAATTAATTATATATTTTATTCTTTAGAAAACCATATTTTACTAATTTCTTATTAAATTTATTTTTTTTATATCACAATATTGAAATTAAAAAACTTTAAAATTTTATCAAATTAAATAAATCAAATTCTTTGGTTTTTAATTTAAAATGTTTTGAAAATATTCATGCATTTTTTTAATTTATTTTGACATATTTTTAATATAATTTTATTATAAGATTTTTATTTAATTCTATTATCTTTATCTTTTAGAAAATATTATTTGAATAATATTTTTCTTATCTTCTTTCTTGTAGTACAATATTTCAATTAGAAAACTTAAAATGTTATCAAATTAAATTAAAAATAATAATCTTTTCTATTTTTAATTTAAAATGCTTTTTTAAATATGTATTTATGGTTGAATATTTCTCCATGTTTCAATATATTTATATTTTTTATTTTTTAGACAATGATAATTTTACTAATATTTCATTATCTTTTTTTTTATTATATTAGATTGCAATTATGAAACTAAAAAAAATGTATCAAAACAATTAAAAAAGATACTTTTTCTTTATTTTGAATTTAAAATACTTTGAAAAGCTTCTATATTTTTTAATTTTTTCTCATTTTTTAATATAATTCTATTATAAGATTTTTAAATTTTCTATTCTTTTAATATTTCTCCCCTAAGATTTTTAGAAAACTTGTTGTTATTAATATTTTTTTTATCTTCTTTCTATATCACAAGATTTCAATTAAAACAATTTAAAATTTTATCCAATAAAATAAAAAAGTAACTTTTTTTTTATTTTTTAGTTTAAAATATTTTTAAAATATTTATCTATTTTTAAATATTTCTCATTTTTTAAATATAATTATACTGTAAGATTTTTAGTTAATTCTATTTTTTAAATTTTAGGAAATGATACTTTAGTAATATTTTATTAACTTTTTTTTTTGCATAGCACAAGATTTCAATTAAAAATCATTTAAAACTTATCAAATTATGTTTTTAAGATAAAAGATTTTCTTTTTCTTTCAAGATATAACAAGTTATTCTTTTATAGATGTAAAAAGATAAAAGATATAACTAGAAGATAAAATTCAATCAATGTAATGCAATAACGTCACTCTATAAATTAAGGTAACATTGGAGCATTGATACATTGAAGTTTTTTTTTTCTCTTCTTAATTTTACTTGAGTTGAAGTTTTCAATTCTCGGTCATTCAAAATGCTGGGAGCTTTCATCTCAAGGGGCCCTTCAGAATCAAAGAACTATCTAGGAAAACTTACTATTCGGGTGTTCGTAGCATGCTTCGTAGCTGCATTTGGAGGATTAATATTTGTCTACGACCTTGGTATATTTGGTATACATTTTCATATATATATATATATATATATATATATATATATATATATATATATATTGGAACATGTTTTTATTACATCTTATAATTATAGTTTTGGTTACAAAAGAGATAAATATGTGTAGGTGGTGTGACTTCTATGGATCCATTTCTGAAGAAATTCTTTCCTGAAGTGTATGCAAAAGAGAACAATATAAAACCCTATGATAACCAATACTGCAAATTCGATAGCCAAACATTAACGTTGTTTACATCATCTTTGTATTTGGCTGCACTTGTTGCCTCGGTTTTAGCATCCACTATTACTCGACTCACCAGAAGGCGAGCTATCATGTTTTGAGGTGGTTTTCCCTTTCTTGCTTGTGCTCTATTGAATATCTTCGCTCAACATGTTTGGATGCTCATTGTTGGTCGCATTCTACTTGGCTTCGGAATTAGATGCACCAATCAGGTTATAAACATACATATTTATTATATTCTCTTTGAAAAGAAAAACATTCCTTATATTTTGTATTATGGTACATAAAATGCTAAAGCAATAAAGTTGTGTGGACAGTCTGTGCCAATCTATGTGTCTGAGGTTGCTATCTACAAGTACCGAGGTGCACTTAATATGATGTTCCAATTGGAAATCACTATTGGTATCTTTGTTGCCAATGTTCTTAACTACATTTTTGCCAAAATGGAGAATGGGGAAGGATGGAAGTATAGCTTGGGTTGTGCAATAGTTCATGCTGTCATGATCATGTTTGGTGCAATCATTCTTCCAAATTCACCGAGTTCCTTAATTGAACATGGTCTTGATGAGAAGGCCAAGAAGGAACTTATCAAAATTCGAGGAACCACGGACATTGATCAAGAGTTTGAGGATCTTATGACAGCGAGTGAATCCTTCAAAGTAGTGAAACACCCTTGGGTCTCTTGGTTGAAGAGACAATATAGACCTCAACTCGCGTTTGCCATAGCCATTCCCTTCTTCCAACAACTCACTAGCATGAACGTGATAATGTTTTATGCTCCTATTTTGTTTAAAACCATTGATTTTGGAGCCACTGCTTCTCTCATGTCGGCCATGATCATCGGCGCTTGCAACGCAATTGCCACTCTAGCCTCCATATTCACTGTTGACAAGTTCGGGAGATGTACCCTTTTCTTAGAAGGAGGCGCACAAATGCTTATCTGTCAGGTAACGTTTTTTTTTCCGACATAATCTTTGTGAAAATCTTCAAACTCTTTTTATTGATATATTATAATTAATATTGTATTTTTATTTGGTTTGGTGCAGATTCTGATAACTATGGCGATTGGATTCAAATTTGGATTTGATGGAAACCCAAAAGTGTTGCCAAAGTGGTATGCTATCATGGTTGTGTGTGGCATATGTATCTACGTTACAGGATTTGCATGGTCTTGGGGTCCTTTAGGGTGGTTGTTTATGAGTGAAATTTTTTCGCTTGACGTGCGATCAACTGCACAAAGTGTTAATGTTTCTGTTAACATGATCTTTACCTTTGTCATTGCAAAAATTTTCACCACAATGCTTTGTCACATGAAATTTGGACTCTTCGTTTTCTTTGCATGCTTTGTCTTTATGATGACCATATTCATCTTCAAACTTCTACCTGAGACCAAAGGGGTTCCCATTGAAGAAATGCACATTGTATGGCAGAGTCATCCCTATTGGAAAAAGTTTGTTACTCTAAACGCTTCTCCAGAATCTGTGTTAGAGGTTGAACAATTGGTTATGGTTTTTTGTATTAAGACCATTGGTAGTATATTTTTTATTTTTTATGTTTTGGTTTGATATTCTCTATTTCTTCCATGTAAGTGCTACCAATAATAGTACATTAATATTATTTTCTATGTTTAACATTTTATGATTAAGTTTTATATATTATGATTAGCACAACCATTATTATAACAATATTTTGTTTTATAATATTTTCTTAATTATCAACAAGAATACAAATATTTTGAAGTAATAAACATTGAAAAATTCATTTAAAATGATACATCCAATTTAGTATTTTTTATTTTATTTTATGAATAAGTTTTATATATTATGATTAGCACAACCATTATTATAATAACATTTTATTCTATAATATTTTCTTAATTATCAATAAAATTACAAATTATTTTCAAGTAATAAAAAATAAAAATTTAAATGAAATGATATGCCGCTTAGTTCTTCTTCTTTAACAATTGTAAAGAATGTGTTATAATCTAACTTACCACAATTGAAGTACAATTAGGTTAAAAAATTATTGACGTAGCCTAACAATGAACAAATCAAATATAGGTTTTTAAAAACTAATATATACCCTTAACCACTTCTACAGTAATTTCTTTTAAATAATTGGTCAGTCATAAGTAATTAGGACTTTCTTGTATTACAATATTTCAATTAGAAAACTTAAAATGTTATCAAATTTAATAAAAAATAATAATCTTTTCTATTTTTAATTTAAAATGATTTTTTAAATATGTATTTATGGTTGAATATTTCTCAATGTTTCTATATATTTATATTTTTTATTTTTTAGACAATAATAATTTTACTAATATTTCATTATCTTATATTTTTTTATTAGATTACAATTATGAAACTAAATAAATTTATCAAAACAATTAAAAAAGATACTTTTTCTTTATTTTGAATTTAAAATACTTTGAAAATGCTTCTGTATTTTTTAATTTTTTCTCATTTTTTAATATAATTCTATTATAATGTTTTTAATTTTTCTATTTTTTTAATATTTCTCCCTTAAGATTTTTAGAAAACTTGATGTTATTAATATTTTTTTCTTATCTTCTTTCTATATCACAAGATTTCATTTAAAACAATTTAAATTTTTATCGAATAAAATACAAAAGTAACTTTTTTTTTGTTTTTTAGTTTAAAATATTTTTAAAATATTTATCTATTTTTAAATATTTCTCATTTTTGAAATATAATTATACTATAAGTTTTAAGTTAATTCTTTTTTTTTTAATTTTAGAAAATGATACTTTACTAACATTTTATTAACTTTTTTTTTCCATACCACAAGATTTCAATTAAAAATCATTTAAAACTTATCAAATTATGTTTTTAAGATAAAAGATTTTATTTTTCTTTCAAGATATAACAAGTTATGCTTTTAAAGATGTAAAAAGATAAAAGATATAACTAGAAGATAAAATTCAATCAATGTAATGCAATAACGTCAAGTAAAAAACATTGAAAAATCAAATTAAATGATACATCCAATTTGGTATTTTTTATTTTATTTTATGAATAAGTTTTATATATTATGATAAGCACAACAATTATTATAATAATATTTTATTCTATAATATTTTCTTAATTATCAATAAAATTAAAAATTATTTTCAAGTGATAAAAAATAAAAATTTAAATGAAATGATACACCATTTTGTTCTTCATTTTTAACAATTGAAAAGAATGAGTTATAATCTAACTTACCACAATTGAAGTACAATTAAGTCAAAAAATTATTGACGTAGCCTAACAATGAACAAATCAAATATAGGTTTTTAAAAACTAATATATACCCTTAACCACTTCTACAGTAATTTCTTTTAAATAATTGGTCAGTCATAAGTAATTAGGACTTTCTTGTAGTACAATATTTATTTTAGAAAAGTTAAAATGTTATCAAATTTAATAAAAAATAATAATCTTTTCTATTTTTAAATTAAAATGCTTTTTTAAATATGTATTTATGGTTGAATATTTCTCAATGTTTCTATATATTTGTATTTTTTATTTTTTAGACAATGATAATTTTACTAATATTTCATTATCTTATTTTTTTTTATTATATTATATTTCAATTATGAAACTAAAAAAATTTATCACAACAATTAAAAAAGATACTTTTTCTTTATTTTGAATTTAAAATACTTTGAAAATGCTTTTGTATTTTTTAATTTTTTCCCATTTTTTAATATAATTCTATTATAAAATTTTTAAATTTTCTATTTTTTTAATATTTCTCCCTTAAGATTTTTAGAAAACTTGATGTTATTAATATTTTTTCTTATCTTCTTTCTATATCACAAGATTTCAATTAAAACAATCTAAATTATTATCCAATAAAATAAAAAAAGTAACTTTTTTATTTTGATTTTTTAGTTTAAAATATTTTTAAAATATTTATCTATTTTTAAATATTTCTCATTTTTGAAATATAATTATACTATAAGCTCTTTAGTTAATTCTATTTTTAAAATTTTAGAAAATGATACTTTAGAAATATTTTATTAACTCTTTTTTTTTCTATAGCACAAGATTTCAATTAAAAAACATTTAAAACTTATCAAATTATGTTATTAAGATAAAAGATTTTCTTTTTGTAAGACCCAATATTTTCTGCCCTTATGTTTAAGAGCTACCTCAGATCTAATTGGGCCTAAGGGCTGGCCCATGAGGAGCCAAAGACCATAAACCAGCCTAACACTCTCACTCCCATCTCAGTTTCAGAAAACATCAGAACTCAAACACCTTCGTTCTCAACAGAAGCTCTGCTAGAGTTTGATCCTTAGTCTTCGTCAAGGTTGCTCAAGCTCTTTCGACTCCACGTAAGTTGCTCCTTAGCTCATACTAGATCTCTCCTAGTCTTATTTTCGTGTTTACTCTGAGGCTCATCTCAATGCCCTTGTTCTGTTCCATTTTGCTATGTTTCTAGCTCACTAAGTCGTTCTCGGAGCTGTGGTGCTCACTGTTTATGTATACGAGTCATTTGTATAGCTCTTTCCAGGTAAGGGAAGTTAGGGCTTTGTGTTTTAAACAATTTTTGGCCTATTCTTGGTTCTGTTTGGTGTTGTATGGGCTATATGTTACTATGAACATGCGAAGTGCTTGTGTTTGTTGTTTGGTGCAAAAATGTGACTACTGTAGGTGAGAATAGAGGCGAGAACTGATGGTCTCGCCCAAGCGAGCTAGTCTCGCCTAAGCAAGACTGGCAGAGGCTCGCCCAAGCCTTTTGCGCGAGTTTTCGCTCAGGCGGGCCATCCTTGTTTTGAGCGAGAGAATGCCTCGCTCAGGCGAGGAGATCTCGCCTAAGCGAGCTAGTGCGAATGGCCACTGGTCCAGATTGTCGAGCTCTCGACTAGGCGAAGGGAGCTCGCCTGAGCGAGACCCTTATGCCTGAGCGAGGGGCTGCGCGAGGGGTGGGTTCGCTCCTTGTTTTCTTTGTTTTTGGATATTAATCATATGCTTGGACTGATTATGTCGTTTAAAGTATGAATTGAGTGACCTTGTGTGAATATGATGAATTATGGTTTATGGCTTATGAGTTTAACATGAATTGAATATGATGAGTTGGGTATGAATTTGATATAAGATATGGAATGGTTCATGGGTGAGAAAATGATGAATTTTGGGTATGATCTTGGCATGTGATTTCAATGAAATGGTTGGTATCAAAATGGCATGGTATTGGTATGAGGTGAAATTCTATATTCATGGATTGGGAAGAATGAGATGGTGTGGATTCAACATGGAATACAAATGAGGATGGATGGTAAAGTTCGGCATCAGATATTTATATGTGCATGTTAAATATTATTTGTTTGATTATGATTGGTCCATGGTCAGTACGTAATTCCTTGAAATCTCTAGGTGGGGTTTCAGGGTCGTGCTTCAGTGGTCAGGACGTAATTCCATGGCCCCTGTTAGTGGGTGTCTATGGTGGTGCCACATCTATATAACTCGGTAAGGATTCAAGGTAAGGATCGCATCCTAACACTCTAAGGAGTCAGTTAGTCTCACTTAGAGCGGACTAACTCCTGTGGTGAGAGTAGCAGGAGGCTTGAAACTCATTAAGGGCTAACCTTGTGTGTGAGGGAATTGATTCATTGTAACACTTGTAACACATAGCTCGGGGGTGAGCAGAGGTATCCACCACAAGTGCAAGCATCCGCTGAATCAAACCAGGTTATATGTATCCGGATGAGTCGAGTCGAGTCTTAATGTATTGTTTTGGAAGATCATAACATGCTTGGGTGATGTATATATAATTGACTGTGAAAGTATATCTAATTGCATGATAAAACCACTTTTGGCTCTAGCTTACCCTTCTATTTTTGTTGTGTGTTCTGCTATGTGGTACTCTCTTTTGCAATGATCATCAACTTGTTGATGTGAGCAGATGCGAGGAACACCCGTGGTCAACAGGGAGGTGATGATTTTGTTGCTTAGCCTTTGGATTGACTTCTGCCTTTGGGCTCTTCATTTAGGGCTAAGGCCCATGTATTATTTTCTCCAGGAATTTGTTTAAGTCATTATCACTCTCTTACTTTACTTTGTACCTGGCATCGTGGTGTGCCTCTTTTATTCGTCCTTTAAGCAATTGGAATGTCTGTAGGAGTGACGTTATACTTTTTTATCCTCGCTTCTTATATTATACTGTGTGACATATCCTTTATTTAGCTTTATTAAATAAATGGGGTGTTGCACTTTTTCTTTCAAGATATAACAAGTTATTCTTTTAAAGATGTAAAAAGATAAAAGATATAATTAGAACATAAAATTCAATCAATGTAATGCAATAACGTCAAGTAATAAACATTGAAAAATTAAATTAAATGATACATCCAATTTGGTATTTTTTATTTTATTTTATGAATAAGTTTTATATATTATGATTACCACAACCATTATTATAATAATATTTTCTTAATTATCAATAAAATTACAAATTATTTTCCAGTAATAAAAAATAAAAATTTAAATGAAATGATACACCACTTTTGTTCTTTTTTTTAACAATTGAAAAGAATGTGTTATAATCTAGCTTACCACAATTGAAGTACAATTAGGTTAAAAAATTATTGATGTAGCCTAACAATAAACAAATCAAATATAGCATTTTAAAAACTAATATATATACGCTTAACCACCTCTACACTAATGTCTTTTAAATAATTTGTCAGTCATAAGTAATTAGGACTTTCTTGTAGTACAATATTTCAATTAGAAAACTTAAAATGTTATCAAATTTAATAAAAAATAATAATCTTTTCTATTTTTAATCTAAAATGCTTTTTTAAATATGTTTTTTGGTTGAATATTTCTCAATGTTTCTATATATTTATATTTTTTATTTTTAGACAATGATAATTTTACTAATATTTCATTATTTTTTTTATTATATTATATTTCAATTATGAAACTAAAAAATTTTATCAAAACAAATAAAAAAATTACTTTTTCTTTATTTTGAATTTAAAATACTTTGAAAATGCTTTTTATATTTTTGTATTTTTTTCTCATTTTTTAATATAATTCTATTATAAGATTTTTAAATTTTCTATTTTTTTAATATTTCTCCCTTAAGATTTTTAGAAAACTTGATGTTATTAATGTAACGTTCTAATTAAATAGGTAAATTCAATTTAATAAAGCGTCACACATATATAAATATCTAGAGAGTGCGAAAATTGGATATGAAGGTACACAATACCCCAACCATGTTCATAACAAAAAGAGAAGAGGCACTACACTGCCTAACTTAATTAAAATGGATCGACAACAACACGAGTTCTTGTACAGAAAGATAAATCTAGATAATAAAACTTCTTCAGCTGAGGGCTCCATAGTGAGCCTCATACCCGTCCATAACCATCAAGTTGTAGCATCCCCATTGCCATTACCACTGCCAGGGGTTCTCACATCTGCTCAAATGGAATTGATGATCATTGCAAAGGAGGAAAACCACACACAACCATACAAACAAGCAAAAGGGTAAGCTAGTGCACAGAATTCATACACCATAATAATCATCATTCAATCATATAATCAAGCATCAATGACGAGAAACCACACATGATATACCAAACCCCTTCAAAACTACAAGACCGGACTATCCAGATACGCATAATGAGGCACCATCACAAGATAGTGGAATTAAGTCCTAGCAGTGAGGCATCACCACGAGGCCTTCGCGGAATTACACCCTTACAAGAGGCATAACCACATGGCCTTCATGGAATTACGTCCTAGCCTTGAGGCACCACCACGTTACCCTCGTGGAATTACGTCTTGATCTCGAGGCACCATCGTGAACTCTCACCTCGAGGTTCATGGAATTAGGTCCAATCGTTGAGGCACCATTGTGGACTTCCCCTAGAAGGGCCCACGAAATTATGTCCATAAGATGAGGCACCACCACAAGCCCTGTTACAAGGGTCATGGAATTATGTCCTACACAAACCTTACTCATACATTATCAACCAATCATGAAGTTCCTATGCATACCATTAACATGTCCTTTAGTATGAATGATTAACCATCAATTATATCTCATTCCAAGCTCATTACCAATTCATTTGTTCTCACCCATAACATACATAGTATATGCATATCCACCCCCTTTATACATAATAAATCAATAAACCAGCCAATCAAACAACCATCAACATTCATGAAACAAAGCATAGCAAAATTCCAAGCTGGGAGTCCTCGCTCAGACGAGAAGAGTGCTCTCGCTCAAGCTGCAGACTCTCACTTAGGCGAGACTGCGATAGTGACCCTAGAAGGTTTCGTGAACTCTCGCTTAGGCGAGGTGGTCTCGCCTGGGCTAGACAGTTCGTCGCTAAAAAATACAGCCCCTCGCCTAGGCGAGCGCTCAAGCAGAAACCTGGGCGAGTTCCCGCTATTCTCGCCTGGGCGAGTATATTAGTTCTCACCAATGTTCCACGCATGTTCAATCAAGGACTCACTCATGACAACACCCAAAGCATTTTCACATCATCATAAGCAATATACTATCACCAGAAACACGAAACAGAACCAAAGCATACAAAAAGTGAATCAAAAACATGAAGCCTAGCTTCCCTTACCTGGAATAGCTAAGCGGAAAACCCCCAATACACACACAGCGAGCACGACTGTCCTAAGGGTGGCCAAAGAACTGGAAACAATCGGTAAGACAGAAATAAGCACAAGTTAATACCAAACCCTAACGGTAAAAGTTTTCCTAGAGATGACGTAAGAGTTTGAGGTTGACTTACGTGGGTGGAACCTAGCTTGAGCTAGCTTGAAGAAGGTTGTCGGCAAAACCCTAGCATAGCGTAGTAGCTGCTCAAGGAGGCAAGGAGGCACTGTTTCTGAAAGTGAGGGAAGTGGAAACGTTAGGGCAAATTATGGTCTATTTTTACTCCTTGGGCCATGATAACGTTGTCGTCAAGCGATCAAATTAATACTACTTATCTATATCAACTTCAGTATTGTTAAGAAAGTAGCCAAAAAATTAGTATGGGTTAAGTTAACCTTAAGTTGTCTCCCAATGAACACGGAATTGATTTTTAACAAATTAGTTCTTATAAAATTATACAAAAGTGTTAGTCAAATAAAAATAGGAGAGATAAAGATAAAAATATGAAAGGATTAAGATAAACAAAGAAAGAAGTAGAATTGAAAAGATAAGAAAATAAAAAACAATAGTAAAGAAAAATAGGTCGATTCCATTGCTTTTTCAAAATAGGATTCATCATTGGTTTCCTAAAGATTTATTGTTATTGATTTCTTGTTTAAGACTTCAAATTAATCAATGTAACTTCTCAATTAATTTGTTGGCGTCCTTACTTTTAACCGAAGTAACTTCTCAATCAAAAGCAAGAACTTTGTAGATTAATCTTAGTAAATTTAACCAAAGTAACTTCTCAATTAAAAATTACTAATCCTAATCATGTCCATTCTTTTACCTCTTATATCTAGTAAAAAGTTAATTAACCAAAGTAACTTCTTGATTAATTCTAATCTAAGTTTTCACCTTTAATCAAAGTAACTTCTCAATTATTAGCAAAAACTCATTCAATCATATGAAAGTTTCTAAAATTAATCAAAATAACTTCTTAATTAAAATTTAAAAACCCTTGGACTCATACGATTGTAATGTTATATAAATTTAACATCGTGCTAACTTGCTACAATGTAAAAATCATTACTTTCACTAAATTAAGAACCAAAAGACATGGATGAAAATAAATCTCAATAAGAATCAAAAGAACAAACAAATTAATTGATCTAACCTCAAAATCCAATTAAGAAATTACAATGGAATCAACCCAAGAAGTTCAACACTCCATGAAATACAAAATAGAAATAGAAGAAGAATAGAGAGAGAAAGGAAACGAAATTAGGCCCCCCTAAGGGTTCCTAACTCCGAAGTCCGAGCTTGTTCTTTCTGCTTCTCCCTTGGTCTCTTTATATAGGAATTTGACTGTGCTTTTATGTTGCTAAAATCTCTCAAATATCTTTTAAAATAAAGATAAAGATAAATATTTAAAAATATTTGGAGAGATATAGACTATTTGACAAACATAATTGGTTGATAATATCAATATCTAATATAATTAAATTAATTAATTAATTAAAGATATATGATAAATTATCACCAATTAGTATTTGTATTAATTTTCCAAATCAACCCTTTGCAATCTCCTTAAA
>Ga0214544_1011671_pt1 | contig 11992 bp, 7 predicted proteins | sample CNSS3metaG_FD_160074 | JGI IMG/M metagenome (GOLD analysis project Ga0214544, IMG submission 160074) | Root nodule microbial communities from cowpea collected in UCLA plant growth center, Los Angeles, California, USA - CNSS3 | ecosystem: Host-associated > Plants > Roots > Nodule | place: USA...
TTTTTTTTTTTTTTTATGGTTTTTTTTTTTTTTTACATATGATAAATTTGTTTAGTGTGTATCATTGGATAATGATAAATTTATCTTTATCCAAATAGGTGAGAGATGATAAATTTATATTAGAAAAAATATAATAAAAAGTAAAAAAATAAAAAATAAATTAAGAGAAAGGCTCAAGATGAAAATAAAAAAAATGCATTTACATAGATTAAACTTAAGAAATTTCAAAAAATTTAATTTGACATCCCTAAGTATTTTGTTCAAATTTTGTCATTGTTTCTGGTCAAGGGGATTGAAGAACTAAAACAATGGTACTCTTCATTTACGAAGCAATAAGTAATCCGAGTTTGTGTGAATACCTCAGTAGCATTAATCTTCTTTTGTGATATTCACTCTTAGTATTAAGATTATATACTTCATTCCTGTTAGTTATGAAATTAAATTGGTTACTAAATATTAGACATTAAAATTTATATTATTAAAAATTTTAATTTTTAAATTAGTATATGTTTAATAAATAATTAATTTAGAGATCAATTATAATTTTATATTTATATTAATAATTATTTTAATAATTAATAATTTTTTATTTTATAAATTAATATATAAATTTGTCAATATAATAATTATAATAATTAACAATTTTTTATTATTAAAATATGTTATTAATGAAATATTTTCTTATCTGGACTAACAAGATAAGAAAAAAGTCTATAAATATATTTTCTTAGAACACAAAGAAATAGTACTGGACACATTTCTATAAATAATAATAATAATAATAATAATAATAATAATAATTAATCAAGTTTTAAATCTCTCGTAGATGTATATATTTGTAATTGGATCTTATTAAATTTATTTATTTATTAAGTTCTAAAAAAATTTATACTTTTAATTGAATCTTGTCGTTGAATTTTTTCTTTTGAGCCACGAATGTTAAATTGTCTTCTCATCTTGCTTCAAAATTATGTTATTGATATAAAATTGTATTGTAATAATGTAAAATGACGAATAATTTTTATTATTTTCATTAAAAACATATTTGAGACAACTATTTTATCATTTATAAGTGATAATGTAGAAATCATTGAAAAGCATGATAACAAGTGTTAACACTCAATATCTCAATATGTGAATGCATTTATTTTCAAAAAATTAAAATTAAAAATATGTTTTAATTAACGGTAGGTAAGAAAATATTATTAAAATAAGTTTTTTTTAGATTTTCAACCTTTAAATTTAGCGGAGAAAAGGAGATATAGGAATAACCCAATTAATTTTTAATTATCACACATATCTTTTATGAGTTCATAGGATTTATAAATATCTTCACCTCACTATTTGTTATTTACACCTCTCACATGACAGGTTAACAAATAATATTTTAAAATCTGTTGTAAAGAAGAGTATAATTTTAATTACTAGAAACAATATTCTTGATAATTGTTAGAATCATTATCTTGATATTATAATTTGATTTATATGATACACATCATTGAGATTTTTCTTTGGTTAGAGACGGATATGATAATTAGAAACAATGTTCTTGGTAATAGTTATAATAAATATCCCACATATTATGCTCTTGTATGATTTATGTAATGTATTACCGTTAGAACCAATTCTTACCTTATATTGTTCATACATAATTAAGATAATAGTATGACAAGTGAAAGGAGAGAAAAAAAGTTCTACACATTTTGGGAAGAGAAAAATTCTACACCTTTTTTTAGAAAAAGAAATATAGAGAAAGAGGCATAAAGGAAAAGAAAAAAGAAAAAAAAAACAAGAAAATGATATGAAATGAAAGAGTGTGATCGATAAAAGAAGGTATATCATTGTTAATTTTAATTTTTTTCTTTTGATTGATTTGTGGTATCATTTTGATGTTTATACCTAACTTTGACATTTTCTTTTAGGAACATTATTTTTCTATTCATAGATGTATTCTCTAACAAATCATAAAAAATATTTTTCCTCATCTTTTTCTGTTAGTTTCTTTAGTTGCAACTATTTTTCAAATAATTTAGAAAATGTAAAAACAATATAAAATTTTCAAAAAAAATTAAAATTCAACATATTCTAAAATGTTTTTTTGAAAGAACTACGCTTTTCTGATTTTCCAAATAAAGAATAGAGATACATAGGAGTGAGGTATCATCCTTATTGGACCAGAAAATAAAATTAAAATAATTTTGAGACATTCACACACCACGCTACATTGAGATAGTACCAAATGACCGAACCAAAGCAAGGGACATTTTGTAATTTATATCTTCATCCTCTCGAATCTTCTTTGAGAAGATGCTTCTTACCATCCCTCCCACAAATCAGTAGAAACAAATAGGATTCATTCACCTTTTTTCTTCCTTACCAAGAATACTTACCCTGAAACAAACACGTCCTAAGAGCGGAGCTCCATATAGAAAATTTGATTCTTCCTCCTATCAAGAAGACTTCGCCAAATTTTGTTTATTTTTTCTTCTTTCTTCATATCCACCCAAATAATACATGACTACATTCTCATCACCTTTATCTTCATCATCTACGGAAAGGTGCATGCATGTAGGATTTGTTTGAGAAAAAAGGATTTTTGGTGCAATTAAGTATATACGAGATATTTGATGATTATAAAATTTAGTTTTGAATTTTCAATTTGACTTGTATACAATGTTTGATTATTCTGTGAGTTGGGATCCTTGCACGAGAACAATATTTAGCTCATTTTAAAAGTTTGTTGAATTTTTGGGTTAGAGGATGTATATTGTTGAGTTTATGCATTTGGATTTGATTGGTGATTAATGTAGCTAAATTGAACTGTAAAAAAGTAAATCATATATAAAATTAATTTAAATTGCTATATTAATTTAATTTAAAAAATGAGTTATCTATACATGGATTTTTTTTAAAATACATTGATTTATAATTTCTGACTTTGTAAAACATATTTTGAAAATGAAATATATATTGATAATAATTGAATCAATTAACATGGTTTCAATAACTCAAAAATAATTTAAAGAAGATTACAATATAATATAGTTTGATTGAATTTATTTAAATTATTGTACCATTCAAATCGAATGGCTTTTATAATACTCAATTCAGAATACTTGAATTCAATTCGTTAATTTTTCTCAAGATAATATTTAGCCTTTGGAGGATCAAAATAAGCGTGACTGGGAAAGAGAGAAACAGAATATTTTTCCGATTTTTCCGAGGACAATGATGACGTAGAAGAAGCACAGTTTGAGCCTGTTTATACCTTCTCCCACCTAACTACAAATGAAAAGGGTTGGTGAATTTTTTATTGTGTCTTTCAATTGATGTAACAGGACACATAGTTTAGATTTAAAGATAAGAAATTATTGTCATGTTAACAATTTTTTTAGTTTTTAAATTACATATTAATAAAAACATAATTCACAGAAATATTATAATTCACAAAAATATTTTTGGGCATGTTTTAAAATGAGTTTGATTAACTTTTCATGTTTCAAAAATATTAAATTTTAAATTAAATAAACAAAAAGTAAAATTTGAATAGAGATTAAAAAAACTATTTATTTTTAGCGAGGATATACAATTAAAGAATATAAATTTCCTAAAAATAAAATACACCCAAAAATACTTTTTTAATAACCTTCTGATTATAGAAAAATAAAAAATTTCATCCGAAAATAAAAAAAAATCATCAAAAGAGTAACTAATATTTTAAAAATTCCATGGATATTGAATCAAAACAAAATATTCACCATATTAAATAATTTAATAAAAGTATGATGATATATCTAGCATCCTATTTTAATAGATAATAATTTAAAATAACATATTTCATATTCAAAAGAATGAGTAATCCCAATTATATAGTATATTATTACATTCTCAATATTTCATAAATGTTAGTAATATCATTAATATATATTCTCAAATTACTTAACAAAAATCCTATTGAGTTAATTCTTATTTAGTAAACTTTCAAACACTTAAAATTTCATGTTTTTAACTCAAGTTGGGTCAGATTACTTAATTAAAAGATTTCATAGAGACATCAAAGTTCTCAAATAAGACTATTAATTTGCACAAAAATCAACATACAACACAGACTCAACCTCAATTCAAAAGCTTTAACAACCATTCAAAATTTCAAATGACAAAAACAAAATTTTGCATTATCCAACATACTACACATGCTCAATATCAACTTATCATCCAAAACATGCAGTTCATCACCACAAAAAAAGTAAAACACAAATTCATAACTTATCACACAAAAATTATGAGTTGACAACAACAAATTAACAATCTTCACGTGCAAAAGCTAAAATTAGCTCCCTTTATCTGTAAAAGTCAGTTCAAACAGCTCTAAAAACATCAAAATGTCTCTAACTCCATATGACACATAAAAACATCAGAAGAACAATCAGGATATACTATCATGATCACTGATCAATAATGACTCATATTGATGACTCTAAGGTCACATGCAAGCAAGTAAAGTCTACATGTAAAAAGAAAGACTAATTGGACCAAGAAAAAATGTGGAAAATCAACTTACTTTATTAGATATTCTGATCGACTACCCTTATAGAACTCAATGCTCTAATTGCAGATACGATCTCTGATTGTCAAACAGGTAAGCAAGGAAGAAAAACAACTAGAAAGAAGTCAGAGGAACTTTAGACAAATAGTTTTTAGAGGGATAGATAGTTTTAAAATAATGAAACTCGTTTATAAAACTTCTTATTTATATAAAAATTTTTAACATTAAAATAATCGAGTCTCACTATTTTTAAATCACTATCAATTCTAAAATGTCATTTTTTAGGTATTTAGTATATATATGGTTAAGGGTTAAATATACTTCTAATATATAACTTGAACATAAAATAATAATATGTTTTTTTCTCAAATTTTGATGTTATTCTTTTTTTTCGTGTTAAAGTAACATTTAATACAAATAAGTAGGTGAAACTCAAAAGCACTACTTTGATATGTTAAAAAAATTTAACTCTCTCAAATTGACTATATCTACTTATTTTTAAGTTTTAAGATCAAATTATATTAAATTATGAAACACAGACGAATTAATTTTTATTTCACTTAAAATTTTAAGGACTAACCATATTTAATCTACTTTCAATTAAAAATATTCTCACCTAGTATAGCATAATCGAAATAATCTTTGATAAAACATAGAAAAAAAGATTTTAAAAAATAAACTGAAACATAAAAAGTTTGAATTTTTTCAAATGAATAGTAGAAATGACTTGTTTTATTTTATTAGTAAAATACTATTATTACGATGTAAAGGAGAAGGAGAAAAAAACATTTAGAATGTGGTTATATGTTGGAACATGTGTATAGAACTCCATCACTGACGGGTCCAAGGAGTGTTGGTTCTTTCTTAGGAGTTGTGAGGTTCTCGCGGAGGAATGGCAAGACCGGTAATTAGAGGGAAATGCAAGGGTGATATTATTGAAGCAAAACAGCCAAGTCTACATTTGTTGGGACCTAACTTCCTCTCTCTTACCTTCAAAGTTTCCGACGTAAGACACAACACGACAAAACCACTTCGTTGCTGCTAGCTGCTTACTTTTACTTCTTCCACCTGTATATAAATATATTTGCACGTAAGCCTCTTCATCCAACCCAACCCTCTCTTTCTCTCTTTTTTGAACGCTACTAACTGCCATGGCAAAGAATGTGGGGATTCTCGCTATTGACATCTACTTCCCTTCTACTTGTATTCAACAGGTGAACGCATCTATATTTCAATCCACTCTCCTTTTCATCTTAATTTCACTTCTTTTTTTTGCATAATCCCATGATTTACACACAACCCACCACTCGCGACTTTCGTTTATGATGATTATAGTTGTTAGTAGTTGTCAGTAGCCAATGGCACAGGGGCCTCAAAAAAGTGTTATGCGCTTTTCTTATCACTATTGAAAAGGACTAGGCCTTGCGGAACCATGCTTTCTAGTTTTCATATATTGTGCTCTGTGACTCACATAACTTAACTCTGTTTTTTATGTGGGAAAATTCGTGGGATCACTGCATCCTAATCAAAATTATGGCGTGTTTGGTTCTCCATTTTTGTCGACAGCAGAAGGGAAGGGAAAGAACAGGACTTGTTGTTGTGGATTATTATGGCTTATACGATACGCATCCATTTGTTTTGTTATCTCGCTGATGTAAATTAAAGTTATCCACACTTTTTTTTTATGTTTCCTTTATCGTAATGTTTTCAGTTCTTCACTTGTGCAGGAAGTGCTTGAGGCTCATGATGGTGCCAGTAAAGGGAAATATACCATTGGACTTGGTCAAGATTGCATGGCGTTTTGTACAGAAGTAGAAGATGTCATTTCGATGAGGTTTCTGCTTTGAATTTTATAATATTTATAGTTTATATTCAGTCTATAGTATAGATATTATATGCTTACTTTGTTTGGACTTCCCGTTGTATATAGTCACTATTGCAGCTTTCTAAGCAAGAGATTTAATTTGAGGAGCGACACTAAAAACATGTATAACAATAATGACATGAAGAAACAGTCCTTTTCTTTTCCTTTTTCCTTTTTCCTTTTTTTTTCTCAATATTTTTTTTTTCTGTTTGCAAGAATGAATGTCATATGATAGGAAAAGTTGTATCATTTGCATAAACTTTTTCCAATAATTCCAGACGGTTATGTAGAAGTTTAATTCATGAATTCATATTATGTCGGTGATCAACTGAATACATAAAGTAGACATAAACATAAGTGCATAGTTGGGAAGCCATCGCATACCCGTGTCCTCTTTCTGCCTCTGCTTGCATCTTATGCTTATATGTGTGTGTTGCATAGGGTATTGTTTCTCAGAGTTCTGTAAATGGTGAAGTAAAGTAACTTGATATTGCTCTGTTTGATTTAGCGTTAAATGTTAAATAGGACTTTGTTGTTGAAGACTAACTCTGGCATTTTCAGTTTGACAGTAGTTTCTTCCCTTCTGGAGAAGTATAAGATAGACCCTAAACAAATTGGTCGGCTGGAAGTAGGTAGTGAGACTGTGATTGACAAAAGCAAATCCATCAAAACTTTCCTAATGCAGATCTTTGAGGTATGCTTTCGGTTTCGAACTGCATGGATAGATTATTCTCTTTGTTAATGTAAATTGACTTTCTTCACCACATAAACGTAGTTTAAAAACTCTTACTGATATAAATACATAAAATACTCATTTACTTGTGTGAAATACGCAGAAATATGGAAATAGCGATATCGAGGGTGTTGATTCAACAAATGCATGCTATGGAGGAACTGCTGCTTTGTTCAATTGTGTGAATTGGGTGGAGAGCAGCTCATGGGATGGGCGATATGGACTTGTTGTTTGCACAGACAGCGCTGTAAGATCACTTCCACAGTCATGGTCTTTGGACTAAATATTTAGTAACAGTGAACATGTTTCCCATTCCCTCTTAAATGTGCTATTTTAAGAACTAGAAGTTATGAACTCAGATGCATATCCTATATTCTGTTGTACCATGATGTCAATTTAGTCTCAACTCAAGCATGTGTGACTGGTGAGTTCCTTTATCAGGTATATGCTGAAGGACCTGCTCGGCCTAGTGGTGGAGCTGGCGCTGTTGCCATGCTAATTGGTCCTGATGCTCCCATTGCTTTTGAAACCAAATTGAGAGGAAGTCATATGGCTCATGCGTATGACTTTTACAAGCCAAATCTTGCCAGTGAATATCCAGTAAGCTGTTCAGTATATTTTCACTTTTGTATCAGACAACTTAGGACTAAGGGATTTAATGTTTGAGAAAGTGCTACGTGGGATGACATTTGACTGTGTCCATTCTCTTACTTGAGTTTTGACTAACTACAATAGATCCACGTGATTTATGTTTTATAGGTTGTTGATGGAAAGCTTTCTCAAACTTGTTACCTTATGGCCCTTGATTCTTGCTATAATCTCTTAAGTCACAAGTAAGCTTCTACTGTTAATATAGTTTTTTTCTGAAATTTGGTTTTGTAAATTGTAAATTTAAGCCAAGCACATTATAACATTGCTCTTCTGCAGATATGAGAAACTGGTGGGAAAACAATTTTCTATTTCTGACGCTGAATACTTTGTATTTCATTCTCCATATAACAAGGTATGGATCGCTACAAGGCTCTCAATGATGCCTACATGTGCATTTTTTTGTGCTTATATATCTATTTAATACTTGGAGTTATTGCAGCTTGTACAGAAAAGTTTTGCTCGTTTGGTGTTCAATGACTTCTTGAAAAATCCCAGGTTCTTTTCATCTCTGGAAACCTTTTCAATTTCAAATTTTTCATGTATTGGTAGTGTGTAAAAGTTGGTTATGATTACAGTTCTGTGGATGCGATTGGCAAAGAAAAGCTGGAACCTTTTGCAACATTATCTGGTGATGAGAGCTATCAAAGTCGGGATCTGGAAAAGGTCTGAGAGCTCTAAGTATAGTTTGGGAAGCAAAATAATTTTCTTGTGTTTCTTTTTGTCAGTCATTTTTCTTTTGGGTTGGAGGGCAAAGATATTAAGAAAATGGAGAATTTGAAAGTTTTAGTAATGGTGTAAAGTATTCTTGATTTACAGGCATCCCAGCAAGTTGCAAAGCCGCAATTCGATGCAAAGGTGCAACCAACCACCTTGATACCAAAGCAAGTTGGCAACATGTACACCGCATCTCTTTATGCAGCTTTTATTTCACTTATTCACAACAAGCATAGCACATTGGTGAATGTTCTAAACACTACCTTAGTTAAATGTAAGTATCTTCTCAGCAAAGGTTCTGCCTTCTGATTAAGATCTACATTTTACAATTTGCAGGACAGTAAGAGGGTGATATTGTTCTCATATGGAAGTGGCTTAACTTCCACAATGTTCTCCTTGCAACTACGTGAAGGTCAATTTCCATTTAACTTGTCAAACATTGTCAAAGTGATGGATGTTGCTGGAAAATTGAAGTCAAGGCATGAGGTATTTATCACATAAAGAAAGAATTTGATTTTAAATAACATAATCGATTAATTAGTTCCTAAGTTGATAAAAATACACCGTTTTGTGAAAAATTGTCTTTTTATGCAGTTTTCGCCGGAGAAATTTGTTGAAACCATGAAGCTAATGGAACGGAGGTACGGTGCGAAGGAGTTTGTAACAAGCAAGGACACAAGCCTTTTATCTGCAGGCACATTCTATCTCACTGAAGTTGACTCCATGTATAGGAGATTCTATGCTAAGAAAAGTAGTGAAAATGATTTGATGAGCAATGATCACTGATGTTTACTTAGAGGATGTGTAATACCTAGAAGCCATTAAGTCAACTGTGTGTAGCATTTAGAGGTTATTATTGTTTACACTATAGGCTTTTTTAGGAACACTAATTATGACTAGAGTAGCAGTATATTGATTTGTCAAGTATGTTACTTTAAATAGGGGGTATAATATATTAAATTACTTTTTTAAAAGGGTAATGTTATCACTTGAAAATTGTTGAGAGAAAACAGTATAGTAATCTTGTTTTACCTTTAATAATATTTCAAAATTATAATACAAAATATATAATAAAAAAAACTGATGTAAAAAATCATAAAAAATTAAAAGATAGTGGAACAATGAAAAAGAGACTAATATATATAGGAGAAGTGATTATGAAAGGTTTAAAAAAGTATTTAATTAGATCTTAATGACGTATAATCATAGTTTCTTTTATTACATCATAATTTTAATATATTATTTTATTTTATTCTTATATAATAAACAAAATCACATAAAATAAAAAATAATAAACGTATATGTTTTTATTTATAAAAATATTATAAAACAACATAGTAATATATATATATATATATATATATATATATATATATATATATATATATATTTTGTAACGCCCCATTTAATTATTACGCGAAATTAAAGAAAACGTCACACAAAATAGTACTGTAGCGTAGTCCTGGGGTCCTTAACACAACCCCTACAATCCGGGCACACCACGATGCCAACGGAAACCAAGTACAAGTCTAGCAAAAGAGAAAAGAGTAGCAAGGCGTAAAACAATACATGGGCCATAGCCCTAACGAAAACCATGAAGAAAATAAAAAGATCCAGCCCTGATGGCTAAGCAGCGGAATCGCCATTTCCTTGCTAACCACGAGAACCTCGTCCATCTACTCCCATCAATCAAATTGATGATCATTGCAAGAAAGAAGAACCACATACAAGACAACCACACAACAACAGGGTAAGCTAGAGCCAACAACATTTTTATCATACAGTCAAATATATATTTTCACCATTCAATATCCATACAACATCCAAGCATGTTATGACTTTTCAATCAATACACTATGACTCGACTCGACTCATCCGGATATGTATAACTTGGTCGGATTCAGCGGATGCCCGCACTTGTGGTGGATACCTCTGCTCACTCCCGAGCTGCTCACCCTCGAGCTATGTGTTACAAGTGTTACAATGAATCAATTTTCCCTCACCACAAGGTTAGCCCTTAATGAATTTCAGGCCTCCTGCTACTCTCACCACAGGAGTCAGTCCGCTCTAGGTGAGACTAACTGACTCCTCAGAGTGTCAGGATGCAACCTTACCTTGAATCCTTACCTAGTTATACAGATGGGGCACCACCATGGACACCCACTAACAGGGGCCATGGAATTACGTCCCGACCACTGAAGCGCGACCCTGAAAGTCTCACCTAGAGACTCCAAGGAATTATGCACTGACACAGATCAACCATATTTACACAGCCAAAGAATATTCACCATGCATAGATAAACATTAATCGTACCAACCTTTAAAGCCAATGCCTTTCATGTTCCAGGATCAACCCATTTCAACTTATCATAAACCATCCATGCATAAAGGATTTCCATCTCATCTCATTATCATGCCTCTTTGATACCAACCATTTCATGCTCATTTCATGCCAAGGGTTCACTCAAGTTTGTCATTCATAAATCATACACTCTCTCACACATTCACAATACACCCCACATGCCATTATACGATAGTCCCAACCAATTGCACACCAAACACAAAAGAGTAGAGAAGTAAACACCCAACCAGCACGCACCTCGCCCAAACTGGTCGCTCAGGCCAAGGGGTCTCGCTAAGGCGAGAAGGGCTCTCGCTCAAGTGAGTTCCCCTTCGCTTAGGCGAGAATTCGATAACGTTGGCAGAAGCTAAAACACCAGCTCGCTTAGGCGAGCTCACCTCGCCTGGGCGAGGCAGTGTCTCGCTCAAAACTCAAGGCCACCCGCCTGGGCGACCGCTCGCGCAGAAGGTCTGGGCGAACCTCTGCCAGACTCGCTTAGGCAAGTCCGAGGCGAGATTACCAGGTCTCGCCCTAAACTCGCTTGCAACAGATATATTTCCCAAACCCACCAATCATACAAGGTATCCCAATCACCACAAACAACGATTTATTCATACCAACATCCAACAAGCTCAACAACAGATCAAAGACAACTCAAAAACAAATCAGAGACAACTCAAACTCGAAACCCTAACTTCCCGTACCTGGAGGAAGGGTTAACAGAAGCCTTGGCAGCACGATAGCGAGCACTACTGCCCTGGGAGTGGCTAAAGAGCTTAAAACAGTGGATAAACGAAACAAAGGGCCAAATTATTATGAAACCCTAACTGTCAAAGACGAAGAAGGCCGATAGAAACCACACAACCTAAAAAGAAAGTACTTACGTGGCGTAGGAACAACTTAAGCGAACTTGAAACGGTAAGGAGGCAAACCCTAGCAGAAGTGCGGTTGCAGCTCTTTAGAATTAGGAACAGTTTCTGAAAATGAGAGAAATGTTAGGTTTAGGACAGACTTAAGGACCTTATCTGTTGGGCCAGCCCTTAGGCCCACTTATAAGGACAACCCTTTTACTTTAGGGCAAAAAAGAAATCAAAGGGTTTTTAATGGGCCTTATTTATATATATATATATATATATATATATA
>Ga0214544_1011672_pt1 | contig 11992 bp, 8 predicted proteins | sample CNSS3metaG_FD_160074 | JGI IMG/M metagenome (GOLD analysis project Ga0214544, IMG submission 160074) | Root nodule microbial communities from cowpea collected in UCLA plant growth center, Los Angeles, California, USA - CNSS3 | ecosystem: Host-associated > Plants > Roots > Nodule | place: USA...
TTCAATATACTCACAACACTCTTTCTACACACTTCCTCACCGACTGTTTCTCTCACACACTCAAGGAAATATTGGATCAGGCCCCTAGGTAGGAGCTCTGATACCAATTGTTAAACACAGCAGAATAGAGAAATATATTTGTATGTACTGTCAACTCACATTTTATTAATCGGGAAAGATTGACTTTTAAAGCCATACACAACAGTTACAGATTTTAACTCCACTTCCACAATTTCATGCTAAATTCATGGGTGCGTGCTAACTTAGACTTCAAACCACTATCCCTAATAAATAACATATTAAAATAAATTTATTTGATCACAGAAACAGAACAGTAACTGCATAAAATAAGTTAGACTTAAAAATTCACTTCTAATACTTACTATATTCAATCAAAAGAAATATTCCAAATTCTCTTTATTCTTTCTGCTTGTTGTTCTAAATAGGAAATGCCTTGTTAATTTCCATATTCAATTTTTAAGTTTTAATTTTCTATTCATGACACTTGTGTGTTTTTTTTTTTCACAATAATCTTCCTTGATTTGAAACTTCATATAAAAATTGTAATTTTCCATCAATGAATTTTCTGACATGAGAAGCTGCTGCGTGTTAATTTACATGCCAAGTATCACCATAATAAATACATTTGTTCATTACACAAAAAGCAGTTAAAGGAATCATAAATTGACCAAAGTCTTTATGTTCATAAATGAAAGAGACGATAACAAGTTATGCATGCAATGCAACCATTGATGAGCACGTAGAAAATTCAGTTCAACTCTTCAACTTTCCTTTTTCTTCTTCTTATAAGATAATATTCTTATCAGCACACATTTCTACACAAACCAAAATCTTCTCTTCTTATCTTTTAATCAAAGGACAAAGGTATTTCAAAATCATTCTTTTTTTTTATTACTATTTGATATTATCTCTCATAATTATTTACTTTCTCTTTTTTCTAAAAATATAAAAATTAATTTTTGTTAAAACTATTTTATTTTTATATAAATTGTGAAATAGTATCAAATGACCTTTCTCCTCAAATATATGTTTTCCATTTTTCACTATTTATTTCCCACTAAAAAAATGGCAGTCATGTAAATATTTTTTATATTTCAGTCATAAGTATTTTCGTTCAAATTATTATATATATGAGTAATTGATACAAAATATATTGAATATGATAACTACTATTCTAATTAATCTGATTTTGTTAATTGAGTCTATGAGAGATGGAGAAGGTGGGTGAGAATGAAGGAACTTAGGAGAATATTTAAGAGAAGAAACGAAGAAAGAAGCTACAAGGTCATATAAAGTTATTTGAAACTAGTCTTGGCGAGGGCGCGTGAACCAGAGAGAACTCAGAGCTCGAAGACGATGGAAGTACTCAGAAATGGCCACCAAACACCTTGCGGCTTGGCGCGTGGTTAGCAGTTGCTGCAGACGGTGAATGGTTTGGTGCCTCAGATTATCAGCCTGCAAGTTAATCACACAAAAAAAAAATCAACTTTTTCCTAATACTCTACTAATAAATATCTTTGACTTTTTTTTATTCTTTTATTCCATGCATCAAATGCACTGTTTTCGATTATTAAATCCTTTAAATGCTTTTAAAACAAAGCATTCAATAATATATTTCATTCTATCACACAAAAACAATTCTTTCTAAAAAATTTATGAACGGATTTTACTTTATTTAAGGATGTTGTCCTTAAAATGTCTGAATTTTGATTAATACGTACTAATCCTTTATTTCATCATCATTATTTTGTAACTTTTTTTTATAAGGAGGTTTTAGGAAAATTATTGGAAGATTAGTAAAGTTTGATGCCCTTAATTAACCAATATGTGTAATAAATGGATTTTAATTTATTTATTTCAAATAGAACATATCAATTTTATGTCATACATTTTTCAGAGTTAATGAAACTTGAACAAAAAATTGAATAATATAAACTCGTTGTATTTTAGATTTATAAAAATAAAATATAAGTGAAACTTTGTTGAACTACTGAAGATATATAAGTGATTCTAGTGATCACACGTCATATGTGAGGAATTTAGAATTCTAATAATGATGCCTTTATTTGTTGTCTAATAGCAAATTATCCCCACTAATTTATTAATTAATATGATTTATAGTCTAGTTAGCTAAAACTTAGGCAAAAGAATACTTAAGAAGTTTTAGCATAAGGACAACATTGGATTGGGACCTTTTTCCTTTAAGAGCACTAGAAAGTGGAAACATAAAGAGGCTGAATGTTATTTTTCTACCTTATGACACGTTGGATTAATTTCTGAATCCTATAAATGACAACAACAACAAGAATGATAATCAAATCAAATCAATCAATCACACTAAAATCTTGGACCATGTTTTTTTTTTCTAGTCAACTTTGTTGCTAGTAGCATTAGATTAAACAATTAAATCTTCAGTTTTTGCCCCCGCTATATTATTGTTATCGGCACCCCTAATTAAACGTTATCAATTCATAAAAAAATTGCAGTCAACTAAGAAAAAGATAAAGAATACATTTTTTTATTTAATTATTTGACAGTTTTAAAGGATTGAAAGGAAACAAAATTCTTTAGTAATAGTTAAACAGAAACTACAAATCGGTCAAACTGAGACACAGATTAATTAATGGGAAAGGTTTCTTGTGACAAAATCTATTTTATAATCATGATGATGATGTTGTTGGCTACCTAAGGTGTTTTTTTTTTTTCTGTTTTTTTTCTTACTTTACCATAGTTTCAAACGTGTTCTTCGAAGACTTGTAATTAAAATCAATAATTAATCATTGAACTTAAGCATAGTTGGTGAACCGACCCAGTGACCATGAACGTCACAGAGAAGTTTTACACATCTTTTTCCTTTTTTCCCTTGTTTGTAGTGGAAATTTCAGGATCAAACATGTTCATACTTATAAACTCATTTTAAATATTTTATTTAAATATTCTATGGTAGGTCATGCGAGTGTGTGCGTGTGTGTGTTTTCATAAATGGCCAAAAAAGAAAGCTATGGTGAAGGGTGTGTATGTATGTATGTTGTGTCTTCAAGTTACAGTTACGACCATGACATCACATAGGTATGGAATTCAGAACGTATCTTTCCACGAGGAACATCAACGAGGGACCACATTTTTCCTTAGACTCACGTGTACGTGACCAATGCTACACTTGTTGATTAGTACTAACTTAGGAATTCGACGTTAAATGCATTTATATCTATTATTATCCTCACATTTTACCCATCAAAAACAATTTTTCAATACCCTAATTACTATTTTCTACACCAAAACTCTCAGTACTAAACCTTGTCCTATCTTTTTGTACAATAACCATAAATCAGTCTTAATCAACAACAACCAACTACAATATTAGCTATAGGGTTTTATTTTCCTACCGCTTTCAAGCAAAACTACAAATCTATGCTCATATATAATATACACGTGCACATACAATTTTGTTCCACATATATTAACACAAATATTTTCAAAATTATTTATATTATATATAACCACCTCATGGAGAGTATGGAGTATGGAGTAGGTCTCCCTATACCAATTCAAAGAGCTTACCTGATCCCCCACGAGATCAGTTACGGAAATTTTGTACTAATGTTACGAGGACCACAAAACCAGTTTACCAACATCACAAAACTTACCCAAATTATTAAATCAACCACAAATTCAACATGCATTCATTCATCAAACATTATTATTTTATGTAAAAACAAGATTCATATGTATGTACCTGTCTCGCAAAACTTTCAAGGGTGGAGAGTTTGTTCATTGCCACAGCCATCTGTCCCATGTAGTTAGTCATATTTGGAGGACACCAGAGAGAGTCTGAAGTTAAAGTGTCCGAGAGAGATTGGTTTAGGGCATCAAGCCCTTGTGAAAGAGCCTCTTCTGCCTCTTGTGTGGATTGTTGCAACCCACATATCCCAAGTATCTGTTGCTCTGTGAGAGGCTCAATTTGACCCAGAATAATCTAAAACCAATGCACATTAATAAATCAATAAATAAAGAAAGAAATGAAGAAAGAGAGAGAGAGGTTAAGTCATTGTCTATGAGTTAGGTTGGTTTTGTTTGTATGTGTGTGTCACACAATTTCATGGTCAATGAAAGGTTGTTAGTTTACTTGAGGTTATGGAAATTAGAGGAACTTAAATTCATCCATAGGAAGAAGACAGTGAGAGATAGAGACCCGTGTCATGCACTTTGCTATAACTCTTTTTCCTTTCTTAGTTGCTCTCCCATTCCAACCACAAAATTCAAGTGAAACCCAATGAAGCCTAACTCTACCCAATGCAACAAACCCTTCATCATAACTTTAACTCCATATTCATTGATGGCATTAAATTCAGCCCCACACCGACAAGTCAATGGATTCACATAATCATCTTCTTCTTCCAAACTCACATCTAACGTTACAAAAACATTCAACATATAACAACCTAGTGTATGCTCCTAGAAACAAACAAACAGACATCTAATTTATTACCTTGATGAGTTCGGAGGGTCTGAAACCACCGATCCACATGAAGCAACGTTCGGCTGGGGTCTTCCACATGCCGAAAACAAGGTGGAATACGTCTGTTTTGGCCACTATGCTCTTGAGATTCATTACTTGGTCGTAGTGAGCCAAACAATTGTCCACGTATAATCGAAGCTCGTTTTCATGGAGGTGTTCTTGCACTGCACCTCTTAGCTCGCACACTATACGCTGGTGCTCCTCTAACCATCTCGTATATTCCACGTCAAACATTGCAGCCTCTGCAATTCATGCACAAAACTATGTATAACTCGAGTGTTTTTAGTTCTAAACTCTACAAGTTTATTCCTTGCGTTTCATTTTACCCATATAATGTTTATGGGTGAAACAAGAAATGTAACAATTTTCTGTCATGATAAATACATAAGTCTAAATAGATGTATAATATCTTAAAACTATAAAAAAAAAGTGTTACGTTAATGATAATAAGAAAAGTTTTCTAAAAATATGAGAGTGAAAAAAGAAGTGAAGAAGCAGAATGATCACCTGAGCTAATGCCAGTCATAGCCATAGGAAAGCCTTGGTCACCTCCCAGAAGGGCATTTCCACCCATTAATATGCCCTAAAATAGAAACACGCATTGCTTGTTAATAAGTGCTATCAAGTTTGAACTTGCATTATTGAAACACCATCATGTCAAACACATTTATAACATTTTATATATGTATTAGAAAAGCTATTTTTCAAAAGCCTATAGCTTCAATATATATATATATATATATATATATATATACTAAGTGCGTGTGTGTCTGGTCTAATGTATTTAAGAGAAATAATCGTTTGTTCGTCAACTTTTTGAGCATATTTTAACAAAAAGTACTTTTCCAAAATTATTCTATTCAAAGAATGCACCAAGTCTTTGCCGTAGAGAAGAGGTTCTTCCTTACTTGAGCTCTTGCACGCTGCAACTCTTGTTCTAGCTGATTAAGCTTAATTCTACTTGACTCTAGCTGCTGAACGTACGCCTGAGAGAGACACACGGAGAGAGAGAAAGAGAAACACAAATAAATTCTTCATATTATAACAATTTATGGCTCAAACTTTAAATAAGAGAGACCCGTTGACAACTCTTGCCTAAAATGTGCATAACCACACACATTATTTTAGAGACAAATAATCTTTCAGGGGAATTCACTGCACCTTTTTTCTGAGCCTGCTTTTTCTTGCTGCTTCTCTATTCTGAGCAAGTCTTCTCAGTGTCTGTGCACACCGTTTTGAAACCACACATTAATTCGGCTTTAATTATGAAATCCAAAACAACAACGTACATGAAGGGACAACATATGTGACACCAAACAAAATTAATCATAGTTATGTCAACCTTAGGATCTGGTGTTTTGGGTGCTTCCTGCTCAGAACTTGAGGTTGCTCCCTTGCGATTTCCCTCTCGCTGATACAACACATGCATATTAAACAGGTGATTAACTGTTGAAACAAAAATGGAAGAAAAAAAATATGTCGAGGGTTCCCGGTTTTCGACACATTTTTCCAAAATTAAATATATAAATTTGTGTATCCATGATAAAAATTACATGTCGTGTACCTTTACAGCTTTCGGTGGTTCAGGTGCTGAGGGAGCTTCAGTGTGAGGGTTGGGCTTGGTTATGGATGACCCTGGTCTCTTGGAGCCACTGGTTTGCGTGGAGGGTAACTCCATGCTAACCTAACAAATAGAAAAAAATAAAATATTTAATGTTATATATTAGAAGCTAGCTAACACATGGATAATCTAGATCAGATGTGCATAGCATAGCATTAAAATTAACAATATACAAATGAGAGTGGGATATGATTATTATATTACTATATATCATAATTATATTATCATAGATTATTATTATTATCATGGTACCTTGGAATTGGGTGGTGGCACTGCGTGCATAGGCTGAGATGGGAAAATATTGAGAGTTGGTGGTGGCCTCATTCCTGATGATGAGTTCTCTGTCGAAACACATATATGAATAGAATTCAGCATCATCAATTATAAGTAAATATATGTATCAATACAAGTAATATATATGTATATATGTATGATCACAGAGAAATTGTGAGAACTGAAAGACAAGAGTTATGTTTTTGAAGTGAAAAAACAAATGATTGCAGAAGAACAGAAATAAGAAGCAAGAGAGGTGTGGGAAACTGTCATGCATTATTTGTAGCTCTGTCAGAAGAAGGAGAAAGCAGAAAGCATCCATGCCCTATGTGCGTATACTTTTTCAGTACATGTGGAGATTATGAATAAAATCAACAAGAAAACTAAGAGAGGATCAATTTTTCTTTTTCCTTTTTTGAGAAGTGCAAAAATGTCTCTACAACATTTTTTTTCACTTCTCTGCAAGGATTTGGTCAAACAAAGTACTATACGGCAGATAAGATATGGATCTCCTGAAACATGCTTTTGCTGTGACCCAAAACAAACCTTGCCTTAGAGAATCTTTCAAACTGAAATGAAAAAAAAAAAAAAAAAAAGAAAAGCAAGTGCTCTTCTTTCTGAATTGAAGAAGATCCGTTGAAATCAGAAACATGTTTATTTGTTGTTCCTTTATGTAAGAGCATTTGAGAGAGAGAGAGAGAGAGAAAAAGCTCACGTCTTTGGTCTTGAACACTAGAAGGGTCAGCTTGACCATCAAGATATAAAAAAAAGGCTTGATCCAATTCTCCCAGATCATAAGCTCCAGAATCTTTGCTTCTGTTGAATAATCATAAAGTGAATCAAAACAACAGCAGAAAGAAGAAACTAACACAAGAAAAAGGTGTGTTCTATTCTAAGAAAAACTTGATACTACGATGATCCCTGATCTTTGTTGCAGAAAGTGCAGACTCACAAGTAATTTGCAGGGATAGAGTGTGATGAGGAAGATGGCATCATCCCAAAGGAGATTTGTTGGTCTGGTATTTGATGATGATGATGATGATGATGAAAATGATGTGGTGGTTGTTGATGATGAAGATGTGGAGGGAGTGGTTCAAGTTGAGTTGTTGAGTTGGTGGTCTTAACAGTTGAAGAAGCCATGATATTCAGAGAGGAGCTTAAAAACTTTGTCTCTTGCTCTTGTTGTTGCTGTGCTGCTTCTAATTCGATAGCTATGGAGAACCCCATTAATGGTGAAACCGCCTTCTGGTTTTTCCTCTTAAAACCATTTCCCAAGAGAGAGAGAAGGAGTCGGTTATGAATTCTGGATGAATAGCTAGAGAGTAGTGTGTGTGTGAGGAAGAGAGAAAATAAGAGAATTGAATGCTACCAACAAAAGACAAACCTTCTTTTCTCTCTTCTTTTTACATCTATCCCCTTTTCTCTCTCATCTTTTCTGCTATTGCAATCTTGTTGGGACACTGTTGTTCCCTCATCACTCTCTCTCTAAAAGAGACCACATTTAAACTATAATTAAACACCCACAAATTATATTTCATTAGTTTAAGGTACAATCTTGGTTTTTTTTTTTTTTTTTTCAAAAGTTTTATGTTCGTTCATTAATTTTTAATCTTTATTTTATTTTTCATCAAACTCTATTTTATATTTTTTTTCTTTTTCTTTTTGTCTGAGTATACATACATAGGAACGAGAAAAAAATGGTTTTTGTTTAGAAGAATGAATTTTGAGTTGAGAAGGATGTTGTAAGAGATGGAAGACCAACAATGGCTTCCTTGGGTGGCTCTCTTATTCTATTGGTGAAAAGACCAAAAAGTCTTCTGTTGTGTTCAACACTTACTGTTGACGATTTCATGCAAACTTACACGTAGTTTCTTGAGCCACCTCTGTCCATTGGATCATAACATAGCCAATTCTGTTTTTAATACATATTTTTCCTTCTTTATCTCTATCTTTTACTTAGATACATTCTTAAAAATTAATAAATTCAAAAATAAAACATTCAAGGAAGTGAAAAAAGTATTCAAACTCATTCATCAAAGTTTAACATATAGATTTTGTAGTTATATAAATAGCATAATATATACTATGTTACTGGACAAGATATGTACAGTAAACTTCTCATAATAATAATAATAGATTATGGAGTTCTCTCTTATTTTTTATTTTAAAAGAATATAATATAAATTTAAAAGTTAGCTTTCATTATGTTTTTCTTCCACTAATAAAATTATATTTCATTATTTAACAACTTACCTTCTTCTTCTTCTTTTTTTCTTGTCACCAATATCTACTCTATCTTTTATCTATATGGATAAAAAAAAATTAACAAGTGTGACTCTTTTTTTTATGCAATATTTTTTCTGTATGGCTAATAAATAATAACATTAATTGAGTTAATTTTATGTACTCTGGTAATCCCTTGTTAACTTGGAGAGGTAATTAGCATTAGCCGACCCTCAATGATTTATATTAAATTATATTATTTGCAGATGTCTTCTTAATTAAGTCATTGAATAAATTTAAGAATGAAATATATGCTATTGATTTTCAAAACATTTTTGTCACAAGTTGAATCTTAGATGTCGTTTTTAAGGTTGAGGAATATCTATAGAATAATTACAGTCACAATAAACGAGCTTGCATACGTAAGTTATCTCTACATGGTAGATACGGTTGAAAATACTTTATTTTCAGCAGTGTTCTAAACTTGGATAAAATTGACTTTGAAGTAAGAAATAAATATGTTGGAATTACAACTTCATAAATCCCCACCAAAATTTCAAGAAAAAAAAAAATCTTACACTTTCTGTTTCAAGGTTCCGCACCTATATATGGATACTCAAAGACCAGTAAGTGAATGTCAATGAGAAATTGTATAAATATTATTCCCAGAAGATGCTTCCACTTTTCTTTAATAACAAGAAAAATCATAACAAAATGGAGGAATGTTTAATTAATTAAAGGCCACCGAATATTTTTCTTGGAAAATCAGGCTTGATTATTTAATTGGTGTAATATTTTGTAATGCTAAAGTATATCTTTTTATTTCAAAATAATCCACTATTATTAAAAAAAATAAAGAATCTTGCACACCCCACAAATTCAATAAAATTTATAATTATTAATCAATGAATCTTATTGAATTATTTACAAATTTGCAATTGCAAATAGGTTTCTTTATAATATCTACAAAATAAATACATAAATAATACTTTATATATATAGTCAATATAAATTTAAAAATAAAAAAGACGGGGCGGCGCGGTGAGGGCTGAGATGCTTTCAGGTGGAAACACGTGCGATGGACCAATTTGATATATTATGGGATTCAAAAAGTAGGTGAAAATTTTGAAAATGAAAGCTAAAATATACTTTTTTTATTTCAATAATATTTGTTCCCTTTTAATTTTTTATAATCATGATTAATTTTAGTGGTTTTACTCTTACCCGATAAAAAGTATAAAGTCTAACACCATTTACACCACTAATCTGTTGCTGCTTTCATGGTTTTATTTATCTTTTGTTACTTTAGTCTTGGAAAGTCATGTTTGATCTCTACAAGAGATAATTAAAATAATTATGAAATTGAAAAGTTAAAATGTAGCACTGCATTTAACTCGTACAGAATAATGTAATATAGTGCAAAAAAGAAAATGGGGTTGTGGTAATTATTTAAGATTTATTTGCTTTTAAATTTTATAAACTTATCGTATGTAAATACAGCTGTTCTCTCGTGTATTTAATTTCATTAATTTAATATATAAAATAAATTTATATTTATTAAAAGAAAATAATAGCTAATAAATAAAGAGAAATAATTACTAGAACAGTTTTATATTAAATATATAAAATATAACTGTTATTTTTAAAAAATTAAATAAATAAATTATTATAAAGAATATGAATAATAATCGTAGAGATATCAGAAAAAAAAATTTATATATAATTATATATTTTAATTTTTTTAAAAAAGAAATTGTTTTTCTGCTTGTGTTAGTATTCTTTTTTAGATTTGAAATAATGAATTGAAATTTAAGTAAAGACTTGGGATTTTCTGTTAAAGATGATATAATTGCGTATATTTAGGACAGTAATTAAATTTAGCATATTTTTATACTTTAAACTATTGAATTTGTGTGACATGTATTTGTACTGTATGAAAGATTGAAAAGATACTTGGATAGTCCTCTGAGTCGCATATTTTAAGAACTAATAATACCAGTTATCCATAGGCTAGGTGGTGAACTTAGAAAATAGGGGTGCAAATAGTTCATACTTGACTTATTTGAATAAACCCTCTAGTTTCTTCCCTATTATCATTGTAAATTTCATTTTCCCTTCCTTCTAAAATTTGAGAAATAGAATTCTCTTTCCTCCTTCTCCTATTCTGAAGAAATCTCAAAATTCAAATTAGTTAAAAATTTCAAAAAAACTAAATTTGAACAAAAATTAAAAATGATGATAAATTTTATAAAATAAATAATTAAATACTTAAAATTCTATTTTATTTACTCAACCGTGACTTAAAATTTTAATCTTTATCATTTTCAAAATCAACCCATTTAAAAAACAACGGTTAAATATGTTTTTGTCCCTTAACTTTCGGTGAATTTTAGAATTACTCCATTTCAAAAATTTTGACCAATTTAGTCATTCATCTTTTAATTTTTAAAATACGTGAATTTAGTTCTTTTAATCAAATTTTGTTAAATTTATTTAACAATTCAAACATGTTTCAAAATAGTATTTGACTTAACATTAAAGCAAAAATGTGTCAAACAATATAAACAAGTCAAATACAATTTTGAAATGCGTACGAAACATCAAATCTAACAAAATTTGATTAAAGAACTAAATTCATGTATTTGGAAAGATGAAAAACTAAATTGGTCTAATGCTTTGAAATTGACTAATTCCAAAATTCACTTAAATTTAAGTGACAAAAACATTTTTAACCCAAAAAATAAATAAACTTTTACATAAGTTCTCATAATTCTATTGTTATTGCAACATCTGCTTCAATAATCTTCCATCTCGAGCATAGGAACATGGAGAAGGTTATTGAATCCAAGATATATTTAACTACACAATTAAATGACATACAATTCCATAAAAATAAAAAATAAAATCTGTAGAAAAAATATTACTTCTCCTTATAATTGCAACTATAGCTGAACATGTAAATCTCTAACAAAATAAAATAGCTAATGCTAAACTTTTATAATTGTGATACGAAAAAACTCAAAACCTGTCAAAATTTAGTACATTTGTACCCTTAAATGCTTATTCCAAGTTAGTTTCTTTAGTTAGGTCTATTTCATATTTAATATTTTTAGATTATCATTTAATTTAAGATTATTTTGTGATAAAATTTTCAACTTTTATTTTAAATATTATAATTTATACATATTTGATAAAGATATTATATATCTCCTGCTTTTATTTATATTGATAGAGATATCATATATTTGATTCTCTTTTATTATTATCAAATATTTTTTTTTTTTTTTACTTTTCCCTCTATATGATGGAACATTGTACTCTATATATTGAACAAA
>Ga0214544_1011675_pt1 | contig 11989 bp, 5 predicted proteins | sample CNSS3metaG_FD_160074 | JGI IMG/M metagenome (GOLD analysis project Ga0214544, IMG submission 160074) | Root nodule microbial communities from cowpea collected in UCLA plant growth center, Los Angeles, California, USA - CNSS3 | ecosystem: Host-associated > Plants > Roots > Nodule | place: USA...
CTACATATATGAATATGAAGTTATGTTATTATTAATGTTCTCTCAAGGATAATCTTATGAAAAAAAAATTAATTCCATATCTTTTTATCAAATAATAATTATTTAGTATAATAGTCGGGGTGTCACAGGTTCCACTGGTGCTCTTTCTGTCAGTTTTGCAACCACAAAATCTGAATCGCTGTACCCTACTAAAAAGATATTTGAGCCATGAAGATACCACAGACCCAAATTTCTAGTGCCCTTAAGGTATTTAAAGATGCGTTTGACAGCAGTTAGGTGAGATTCTTTTGGACAGGATTGGAATCTGGCGCATACACACACACTATGCATAATATTTGGACGGCTAGCTGTGAGGTAAAGAAGTGATCCTATCATTCCACGATATTTAGTCTGCTCCACTACAGGCCCTGTTTCATCAATGTCTAGATAACAGTTTGTAGCCATAGGAGTTGATGATTCCTTGCAAGCTTCCATGTGAAATTTTTTCAGTAGCTCAGTGCAGTATTTAGATTGATGGATGAAGAGTCCATGCTTTCCTTGCTTAATTTGGAGTCCTAAAAAGAAATGCAACTCCCCTATCATGGACATTTCAAACTCATCTTGCATGGTTTTTGAGAATTCTTTGCATAAAAGAGGATTTGTTGAACCAAAAATGATGTCATCCACGTAGATTTGAACAAATAGGAGATCATTTTTAGCTTTCTTAATGAAGAGAGTAGAGTCCACCTGCCCTCTTCGAAACCTGTTTTGAATCAAGAATTCACTTAGCCTTTCATACCATGAGCGAGGGGCTTGCTTAAGTCCATAGAGAGCCTTTTTCAACTTATACACATGATCTGGAAACTCATAGTCTGTGAACCCAGGGGCCTGTGCCACATAGACTTCTTCCTTAATAAATCCATTTAGGAAAGCGCTCTTCACATCCATTTGGAAGAGCTTGAATTTTAGTAAGGATGAGATAGCAAGGAGGATCCGGATGGCCTCAAGGCGTGCTACAAGAGCATGGGTCTCATCATAATCAATCCCTTCTTCTTGACAGTACCTTTTGGCTACCAATCTAGCCTTATTCTTGATAATTACACCATAATCATCCAGCTTGTTGCGAAAGACCCACTTAGTGCCTATGATTTGCTGAGATTGAGTTCTTGGAACAAGATCCCAAACATCATTTCTCTTGAATTGATCCAATTTGTCCTGCATTGCTAGAAACCAGTGTTCATCCTTGGGAGCATCATTCACTGATTTTGGCTCAAGTTGAGAGACAAAGGCTACATTTAGACAAAACTGGCCTAGCTGCCTGCGTGTGGAAACACCTTTAGAGATATCCCCTATGATGTTGTCAAGAGACATATTTTTAGGCACTATCTAGTCAGCAGGTAAATCTGCCTCAGAGGTCGAGGTCTCTGCTGCTCCAGGTGATGAGTCTGCTGCTGCTACAGGCTCAGGTTGTGTCAAATCTGCACCTGTGTCATTTAATTCTGCACTATTTCTTGAACCAGAGGAATTAGCAGCATGATTATCAATATTCTCATCAAATGCAACATGAATGGATTCCTCTATGGTTAATGTTCGTTTGTTATAGACACGATAGGCTTTACTAGTAGAGAAATAATCTAAGAAGATACCTTCATCAGCCTTAGGATCAAACTTGCCAAGATTTAATTTTCCATTGTTTAGTATGAAACACTTGCAACCAAAGGCTTTAAAGTAAGATATGTTAGGTTTTCTACCTTTGTAGATCTCATAGGGAGTAAGTTTCAAAATAGGCCTGATTAACACCCTGTTCAGCACGTGGCAAGCTGTACTTACAGTATCTGCCTAAAAGTATTTTGGTAGAGAGTTGTCATTGAGCATTGTCCTTGCCAACTCTTCCAAAGATCGATTTTTTCTCTTAACCACACCATTTTGTTGTGGCGTTCTAGGGGCTGAGAAATTATGTGAGATACCATGATTTTCACAAAACTTTTCAAAAGATTCATTTTGAAACTCACCCCCATGGTCACTTCGAATGGATTTGATTTTCAAGTCTTTCTCATTTTGAACAATTTTGGAAAATTTCCTAAAAACTGAGAAGGTGTCACTCTTAGATGAGATAAAGAAGGTCCAAGTAAAGCGAGAATAATCATCCACAAGAATAAGAACATAATAATTTCCTCCTAGGCTTCTGGTTCTAGAAGGTCCAAACAAGTCCATATGTAACAGTTCTAATGGATTAGAAGTGGAGATATGTTGTTTTGACTTAAAGGATGTTTTTACTTGTTTACCTTTTTGGCATGCATCACACAACTTGTCTGACTTAAACTTTATATCAGGCAACCTAGTGACTAACTTCTTTGACACAAGCTTATTTAGGTGACCCATATGTATGTGTGCAAGTCTTTTATGCCAAATCCAAGGTTCATCATTTTTAGCAAAAAGGCATGTAATTGAATCAAAAGAAATGTTTTCAAAGTCCACCATGTATATGTTCTGAATCCTTTTTCCTACAAAAACCAGTTCATTTATGGATGCATGACAAATTAAGCAGTGATGAGCTTCAAAGGTTACTTTCAGATTTTTATCACATAGTTGGCTAATGCTAAGTAAATTGTGCTTGAGTCCATCCACCAACAAAACATCCTCAATTTCCACAACTGAGGATGACTTTACCTTACCAAATCCAAGAATCTTACCTCTATTGTTGTCACCATATGTGACATGTCCACTTACTTTGTATGAAATTTTGCTGAATTTCGAGCTGTCACCTGTCATGTGTCTAGAGCAGCCACTGTCCAGATACCACATTGACTCCTTAACTTCAGAATTGTCCTGCAAAACAGATTATTTTGATGAAGAAGGTACCCAAACAAACTTGGGTCCTCTTGTGTTAGACTATGTTGCAGTTCTCTTAGGCACCCATTTGAATTTTCCTCTAGGAACCCCACTGTTTTTAAAGTAGCAGGAAGTAGAGAAATGACCAGGTTCGGAACATAGGTGCATATAATGGAGGATGGTTTGCTAATGTTGAGAAAATTTTTGCACGATAATCAATTAAGGTTGCCACTATAACCAATTCCCTCTTTATTCAGCACACTCCTTTGGGATCCTAAAACAGCATCTAGGTTGGATCTTCCTAGAGTGAATTTTGATAGGGTTTTCATTAAGTACTCTATCTTCTCTAGCTGTCCTGGACAGTACCTACATCTAGACCTGGAGTGTTTTTCAGATTGTTCTAATTTTTCCAAGCAAGTTGTTAGATTCTCATTTTCCTCTTCTAACTACTTTATTCTACCCTCCAGCCAAATGTGAAACTACTTACACTGTTTTTGAATGATTATGCTTTAATGGATGTTTCAACTTTAGCCATCAGACACAGATTATTTTCCTCTTCAGTGCTGTCATCTGATTCACTGGATGTGTTGGAGTCATTTTCCTCCCATGTAATGTAGGCTATCTTTTTCTTCATGTGCTTCTCTGCCTCATTTTTCTCATCCAGTTTCTACTTCATCTTCAACACTGGACAATCAGCTTTGATGTGTCCTATCTTACCACACTCATAGCAAGTTTGAGTTCCAGATCTGGACTGCCTCTTGTTTCCTGCATAACTGTTGTTAGTCTTGTTCTTATACTTCAGAAATTTTGAGAACTTTTTCAGCATTAAGCTCAAAGCTTCACTGTCAGAGTTTCCATCATTGGAGTCGTCTGCAGAATCTGCCTTCTTCTGTTTTGCTACAGATTTCACTGCACTCTTCAAGGCTATTGTGTGTTTTTTTTCTCCATCCTCTTCTGCCTTGAGTCTCCCAAGTTCCAGTTCATGTTCTCTCAGCTTTCCAAAGAGTGTGGTTATGTTCATGCTAGTGAGGTCTTTGGATTCTGAAATAGCAGTAACTTTAGGTTGCCATGTCCTGTTCAAACTCTTCAAGATCTTGATGTTGAGCTCTTCCTTATCAAAGATCTTGCCAAGAGCTAGGAGGTGATTTACTATATGTGTAAATCTCTTCTGTACATCACATATGATTTCCTCAGTCTTCATTCTGAACATTTCATACTCTTGAATGAGAGTATTTTTCCTTGCTCTTTTAACCTCATCTGTGCCCTCATGTGTGACTTCCAAGACATCCCACATCTCTTTGGCTGATTCAAATACAAAAACCCTGTAAAATTCATCCAATGTTAGTACAGAAGATATAATATTCTTGGCTCTAACATCATAATGTGCCCTTTTATTCTCATCAGGGGTCCATTGTGAGAATTCTTTAGGAAAATTCTCTCCATCCACTTTTTTAATTGGTTTAAAAGGTCCATTCACCATTACATCCCATACCCCTTTGTCTACTGATTCAAGAAAGATTTTCATTTGAATTTTCCAGAAGGGATAGTTTTCCCCAGCAAACAAAGGGGGCCTGTTAATGGATGCCCCTTCAGCAAAGGTTTGAGATGTATTAGACATAACAGGATCTTTCTAATCGATTAGCGTGCAATTAACCAGCTCTGGTGCCAATTGTTAAAAACAGATCTGTCTAATTATCTTAACCACAAAGGGATCTGAATTGATTAATAAGCTTTTATCTAGTTTAAGATGAATCTTGAATAAATCTTTAGGTTTTAAAGCTCAATTAATCAATTTCACAGTTCTGGGTTAATGGACTGTTTAAATCAATCAAGAAAGATTAAGGGAGAGAAGAAGGAATCAAGACACACAATTTATACTGGTTCGATTCAAGGCAAATCTACATCCAGTCTTCTCATAAGTAACACACTTAGGATGATTCCACTAAACAGAAAGGATCCAAGAATTACAAGCACACCTATGTAATTCTAACCCCCAAAACCCAAGAACTTGATTCATCAATCAAGAACTCCCCCTAGGAGCAATGCATCCACACAATTGCACCTAGGCCTACACTTCAAACACTGAAGCAACTGTAATCAGAAATACAGAAAACAAAACAAGAAACGAATACACATATACTGTGCAGATTTGACAAGATGCTCCTTGATTCAAGCAAGACCCATCATGGTAGAGTCAACCATCAATTCTTCTTGGATCTGCACTTGAGTGATCTTCCAGAATATTCAGAAACTTTGTGACTCTCAGATGGCTCTGTTTCAGATGGAAAACTGTGTGATCTCTCCAATTTCTCCAGAACCAAAACAGATTCTAAAAACAGCTTTTATACAAAGATTTTTGCTGTCACTAATTTGATTAGCAATTTACCTAATCGATTATCGTGAGTATATTTTCACTTACTTTGTGTCATACTCACAGCTAATCCATTAGTTAAAAAACTAATCATATGCAGGATTACACAGTAGGCCTGAAATACATTTGATAAAGAGAAGCTATTTGCCTAATGCATATCCTAACTGGACCAAGCTATGTTTTATCCTAGACCAGTAGACATCATCAAAATTGTTCTTCATTCATGGGTGAAATAGCTCCCCCTTCCAACACCTTTGACAATTTAACGATGTCACAAAAAATGTTAGCAAAAAGGATGTCACCACTACCTCTTTGAAAGCTATAGATTTTGATGGATACTCAAGCAAAAATACTACAAGATTAAGGAAAACTCAAGATAAAGATATAAAATATTTAGGGTGTCAAGTCACTATGAATAAAGAGAAAGCATAAGAGGAATTAACAGTCAAATCATCTCTCTTCACAAGTGAAATAATTTTTTCACTCACATAATCAATTAAGGTTAAAACATAATTAAATTATGTTTCTACGGTTTTTTTCAAAAATAAAAATATCTTTTGAATTGAAACTGTTTTTTAAATCAAGTATTCTCTAACTATATCTTCTCTTAAAAATCATCTTTTCTGCAAGGAATAAAAATTAATTTTCAAATTTATTTGATTTTATTTAAATTAATTAAATTATGGTTGTATAGATTTTCAAAAATTAAAATATCTTTTGAATTGAAACTATTTTTTAAATTAAGTATTCTTTGACTATATCTTCTCTTAAAAATAATCTTTTATGTAAAGAATAAAAATTGATTTTTAAATTTATTTGTTTTTATTTTTGAATTAATTGAATTATTTTTGTTTAAGAAAACTCGAGTAAAACTCTTTAAATAATCCAATTTGAGAAAGAAAAAAAAACACAACACACTACTATTAAGTGGAAGCACAAAAATATTGATTAAGTTTTTACCTTTGTTATTCAAGTTGGTAGAGAAAATTCACTTGTGAAAAGAGGTGACTGCCGAACATTCTATCTTTGTACTCTTACTTTTTAGGTGACAGTGTTCCAATATTTTAATTGTAATTTTCATCATTTGTTTTGTACAAATGAGGTGTTTCATCCATTGTGTGATTCAAGGAAGGTGTTGTCATTTCTTGAAAGAGTTCAAGAAAGATGTTTATCCGTCTTTAGAATTTTTCTTTTACATATTTTACTAAGTCATTTTGATTCTAAATAATACTCTAAAAATAGTGAATTGGGATTATCATTTTCACATTCAGATGACCGGAAACTAGCGTTCACATAATATAGTCAGTGACATGCCTTTTTTTTTTCAATACTATTGAAGAGAATGAAAACGATCGATATTGATTTTCTTAACTAATTTCAGCAAAAAAACAGTATGTCCCACGAACTTAAAATATATTTAAAAACTTATTAGAATTCCCGCTTTAATAATATTTTTATATATTAAAGTAGAGAATAATAACGTTACGTGATGAATAGGTAATGCTTCTCCCATTCCTTTTTTTACTATTATTTTTGCTTTGAGAGTCAGAGAAGTTCAGCTAAGCAAAATTTCTAAATTCTAAAAGTCTTGAAAGTTAAGCATTTCCTTTTTTATAAATAAAAATGACAAAACAAAGCTTTCTAAAAATAATAATTTAAGTTTTATCTTGATTTTCAAGCCTTCTCTATTTCTTTCTTGCTTCCTCCATACTTTCCTCTCATTGTGTTCAGCTTCGTCAATTTCTTTGCTTTTTCCTTAATACTTTTTCGTCGTCTTTGCTTACTCTTGAGTATTCTTTGTTAAATTAATATAAATGAAATCGTTAAATAATTTCTACTCTATCTCAATCTTAAAACGTAAATCGAAAAGAATAAGATATGACATAATTGTTTAATAAATTTGTCTCTTTCATAAAAAATAAATACTTATACAAATATATCATTTTTTTTAAAATGGATCTCAAATTTAAAATATAAGATATTCACAATCGACTGAAAACTCCTTTGGTTTCAAAAATCAATATTGGGTTAGGTTAACAACGTCTTTAACATGTGAGGTGTTGATTATAGAATTTTATATATATATAGTTTGCCTAAAGATATTAAGAATTAATTTGGAAACAATATTCTAAATATTTATAAGAAATATTGTAGGAGCTAAATATGGTATTCCTAATTATATGAAAATATGATTTAGATATAGATGATATATTTTTTAAAGGGTTAAATATAATTTTAGTCCTTGAGATTTGACGTAAAATTGGAATTCGTCTTTGTCCGAAGTTTTATTACATTTTAGTTTCAAAATTTTAAAAGAGAATGAATATTAAAGTGAAAATGTGTCAAACGATGTAAACAACTCAAATACTAGCATGAATCGTGTTTAACGTATAAAAATATTAAGATAATTGGGTTAAAATTACTGTATCTATTCATTTTTAAAGCTTGATAATCAAAATGTATCAAAGTTTCAGATAATGACAAATTTCAATTTAACATCAAAGTTCAAGAACTAAACATATTTAACCTTTTTTTTAAATATGATTGTCAATTATTTCAATATTTTCCTTCATGTTGTAGTACGAAGATTTCCTCAATGTTCTACTTGTGAAAAGAATCTACATTTGTTGCATTCCAAGAGTCTTGGTTAAAAGATTGTTGTTAGCTTCAATCTCATTTCAAACAAAATAGTAATGAGCCTCGATATAAAAACCAAGATTCGTAGTAATATGGAAAGTCACTTGACTAGAAAAAATAGACGCACAATCGTTAAATGATTAAAAGTGAGAGACTTAAGCCAAGTAAGCTCATAATTAAGCCAAATGTAGAATGGCAAACATATTGGGTTTCTAGCCGGAAAAAATGTGAAAAAAGAAAACAATGGGTGAGTGTATTGAAAAGATTGTGCTTGTTATGAAATTTATGGATGTTCATTGAGTTGCTAGCAGGTACCTATGATTGATTGCTATTGATGTTATCATTAGTATTGTAACCATTAAGTTGTATCCCTTGAGTTGCCTTTTGTATCTATAAATAGGAACTTCTCTTTTGGAATGAATAAGGGTGATTTTGTGGTCCAATGCACTCATCATGTGGATCATTTAGATATTTCATGGTTTAATTGATGCATCAACTAAATGGTCACATGTTTGTTTATTATCAACTTGCAATCAAGCATTTGAAAAATATTAGCACAATTAGTTAAGTTAAGAGATCATTTCCCAAATTATTCGTTAAAGAAAATTTGTCTTGATAATGCTGGTGAATTTACATCTTATGTTTTTCATGAGTATTGTATGTCAATGGGAATTAAAGTTGAACATTCAGTAGAACATATGTTCATGCTCAAAATGAACTTGTAGAATTATGAATAAAACGTCTAAAGTTGGTTGCAAGACCATTACTTATAAGAGCTAATCTTCCAATGACTACTTGGAGATATGCAATTTTACATGCTACAGGATTGATTCGCATCAAGCCAACAAATTATCATAATTATTCTATTATGTAGTTGGTTTTTGGTCAATAACATAATTGTCTCATTTAAGAATTTTTTTAATATGATCGAATTTCCCCACCAAAAGGGACTATGATGAGCCTTTAGAGATGATTGAGAATATATGTTGGATAGGAGACATATTTACAGTTTGATTTGTCAACTGTCATTTTTTATGAATAGGTTTTTCCAACATTAGGGGGAGGAAGAAAACAATTGGATAAAGATATTGGTTGAAATGAATTATCATTATCTCTTTTGATCCTCATACAAAAGAATGTGAACTCGAAATTCAAATGATAATTCATTCACAAATTAGTCAATCAATTATCAAATATTTTTACTGACACAAATAGAGTAATTAAATCACATATACCAACTGCTAAATGCTCCAAATATAATTGATATTAATTCATAACACGATTAAAGCATGGTAAGCCTATTGATTCCAAAGATAAAAAATCCTCGAATGAGAAAAGGAGCTAAAAAGACAAGATGATTTAATCAAGGAGGTGTAAATCACAAAAAGATTCATTTGACATAATTAATAATTTGGTTCTAGAAGAACCTTGGTTTCAGAAGAACCACATGTATATGAAATTGTTGAAAATAATGAGATCTCAATAAATTATGTCATGAATAAGATAATATGGAACCAAAGTCAACGTTGACGATGTTTTAGCATATAATATAACGATGAATGTTGAGTGACAATGAGGATCAAGATTGTCGATAAAGAAATGATTGGCCAAATGGAAAGATGAAATATAAGCAAAATTATATTTACTTGTTAAACAAAAGGTTTTTGGACCTGTAGTCCGCACACCTGAAAGTGTAAAACTCATTGAGTAAAAATGGATTTTTCCGCAAAACAATATTATATAGATGATAATTATATGAAAATCCCTGAAGGATTTAATTTATCCAACAATGCAAATTCTAAAGTGGATGATTCAATAAAATTGAACAAGTCCCTTTTATGGATTAAAGCAATCAAGATGTATAATTGTCCTTGTAAGTACTTATTAAAAGAAAGGTACTAATCGTTGTATTTATGTGAAAATATCAAAGAATGAATTTGTCATAATTTGTGTTTATGCATATAACATAAACATCGTTGAAACTCCTAATGAATTCACAAAGGCAATTGATTGCTTAAAGAAAGAATTTGAGATGAAAGATCTTGGAAGTACAAAGATTTGTTTAAGATTACAAATTGAGTATTTAAATACAAGTGTTTTTGTACATCAAGAGGTTTATATAATGAAGGTGCTTAAAAGGTTCTATATGGAAAGTTATATCATTTTTGCACTTCAATTGTGAGGATATTAAAGGTTGATTAATGTCCTTTTAGACCTCACAATGATGAAGAACTTTTTGGTTAAGAAATACCACATTTTTAATGTTATAAGAGCACTAATATATTTTGCTTATTGTACTTGACTTGATATAGTATTTGTTGTAAATTTGTTAAGCGACATATAATTCTTCACCTACAAGAAGACATTGAATTAGTGTAAAACATATATTTCGTTACCTTAAGGGTACTTTAAATATAGGCTTATTTTTATCCAACTAATTCAAAATCAAATGAGTTATGTAGATGCGGGTTATTTATCTGATCCTCACAATGGTTGATCACAAACAAAATATTTCTTCACATGTAATGACACAATGATTTCATGGCGGTCAGTGAAACAAACCATAATAGCAACATCGTCAAATCATGCAACTTTTAGTTTTAACATTACATGAGGAAAAATGGAATCAACAACCATATATGAAAACAATAGTGTATGTATTGCTCAATTGAAAGAATGATATATTAAAGATTTATTTACAAAGTCTTTGTCATGGAGAATCTTTGAGCAATTGGTTCACAAGATTGAACTCGTCATCTTAAAGATGTAAATTTACATGAAAGGGAGAAATAGAATATGTAATGAATAATATTATATCAAAGAATGAAAAATGATGTACTATTTTTCCTTGAATAGGTTTTTATCCCAAAAGGTTTTTCCTAGCAAGGTTTTAATGACATGTTCTCTTATCAATGGACACCCAAGGAGGAGTGTTATGAAATTTATGGATGTGCATTGAGTTGCTAGCACCTATGATTGATTGCTATTGATGTTATCGTTAGTATTGTAACCATTAAGTTGTATCCCTTGGGTTGCTTTTTGTATCTATAAATAAAGACTTCTTCTATTGATAAATGACACACAGAAAATCAGTCTCTACTCTCTATTTTCTTTCTCTTAATTATTTTATAATAGTGCTTTATTTTTTTTTCTTTATCCTTTTTTCTAAGTTGGGTCAAACAAAATGACCAAGAATTTTATTTCTATTTATTTTATTTTGTTTTTGGGTTTCTTCCTCCTCATCCAAGTATTTTTTTTTCAGCACTCCAAATTTTTAAAAAATTTTTAGAATGACCTTTTAACTTTCACGGGTAGCTAGGTAAAAAAATTAATAACCCTCTCCCTTTTTTTCTCTTCATATTTTTCTTTATAATTCTTTATAATTTTTTATTTATTTTTAATTTGTTTGTGATTTGTTCTTAATTTGTTTTTTATTTGTTTTTATTTGTTTTTAAATTATAACTAATTCAACAATTAAATTATAAATAAAAATTGTAAATTAGTTATCAAAATAAAAATATGTAAAATTAAATACAAAACGAATTTTGAGATCCGAATTAAATAGTTGGTTAATTTCAAAATTAAGTTAAAATAGTTAACGGATTTAAGAAAAGACAATATATATATATATATATTAATTTATTTTATTTTATTTTATTTTTATATAATGTATTAAAAACATAAAATTAGACAAAAGTAACATTTAAAGAAAATAAAAAAATGTATAAAAAATTCAATTATATATATTGTTTTATTTTTTTAATTTAGGATTTATATAATTTTTATATAATGTATTAAGAAAAATAAATTAAATTAAAAAAAAGTAAGATTATTCAAATACAATAGCAAAGAAAAAAATTATATATATATATATATATATATATATATATTAGTTTTTTATATTTTTAACTACTCTTTCAATCGTTTTAAGCTTTTTTCTTATATTTTATTCAATCTTTTCAATTTTTTTCAATGTTATGTATAAGGTATTAAAAAAATAATAAAATATAAGAAAAAAATAACATTGAACAGATTTTAGAAAAAACTTTAAAAAATTGAAAATGTAATTAAAAAAAATAAAGATATATATATATATATATATATATATATATATATATATATATATATATATATATATATATATATATATATATATATATATATATATAT
>Ga0214544_1011678_pt1 | contig 11986 bp, 7 predicted proteins | sample CNSS3metaG_FD_160074 | JGI IMG/M metagenome (GOLD analysis project Ga0214544, IMG submission 160074) | Root nodule microbial communities from cowpea collected in UCLA plant growth center, Los Angeles, California, USA - CNSS3 | ecosystem: Host-associated > Plants > Roots > Nodule | place: USA...
AATATATATATATATATATATATATATATATATATATATATATTTTACTTTCTATCTTATTTTAACTTTAATTTTATCTCTTTTTTATTTCTATTTCTATTACGTATACATATTTTATTTTCATCTTGTTTTATTTTTTTTATTGTTTTTATTTTTACTTTATGTAACGTCCCAATAAAATAGATAAATCCAATTTAATGAAACGCCACATACATAATTATCCAGAGAGTACGAAAATGGGATATAAAGTACACAGTTCCCCAAACATATTCATAACAAAAGAAAAGAGACGCCACCTTGCCTAACACGGGTACGATAGTTCAAAAGTAGCACAAGTTCTTATCCAGAACAATAGAAATCTAACTAATAAGATTCTCTTAGTTGCGGCCCCATAGTGAGCCTAACACCCGTCCATAGACATCAAGCTGCAACATCCCTATTATCATTACCACTGTCAAGGGTTTTCACATCTGCTCACATCAATAGAATTGATGATCATCGCAAAGGAGTAAACCACACACAATCATATAAACAAGCAAAGGGTAAGTTAGTGCAGAAAGGTTCTTATATCATAACACTCAACATACGAGTTCATAGTCAAGCATAATTAGCATACATCCACATAAGAAGTACCAAACTACATAAGACACCAAGACTTGACTATCCGGATACATACGATGAGGCACCACCACCAAACTATGGAATTACGTCCTAGCAGTGAGGCATCAGCATGAGGCCTTCGCGGAATTACATCCTTACATGAGGCACCACCACGAGGCCTTCATGAAATTACGTCCTGACCTTGAGGCACCACCACGTTACCCTCGTGGAATTACGCCTTGTCGATGAGGCACCACCATGAACTCCCCCTAGGAGGGTCCACGGGATTACGTCCATTAGGTGTGGCACCACCATGAACTTTCCCTAGGAGGGTCCACAGAATTACGTCCATTAGGTGAGGCACCACCATGAATACTCCCTATGAAGGTCATGGGATTACGTCCTACTCGCACTTTAACCATGTTTCGCCAACCACTCTTAGAGTTCTCATGCACATCAATCTCATGCGAATATGTATATATATTTGCCAAACCAATCAAGCATATATCACACCAAGCCCATGCTAAACACATCAACTTACGATCCCAATATATCATATACAATACATATAGCATCATGGCTTGAACCGTCTTAGGCGTACATCAATCAATCATGTGAGACATACATATATACACTTAGAAATGCCAAATCTCGCTCAAGCTAAAGAGTCCTCGCTCAGGCGAGAGGAACCCCTCGCTCAAGCTACTTGCTCTCGCCTGGGCGAGATTGCAACAGGGAGCACGTCGAGGTCTCGCTCAAGCTAGCCCAACTCGCTCAGACGAGACTGCTCTCGCTCAGGCGAGTGGCCTTCGCTTAGGTGAGCCCTCGAAATAGAGAGGGGAGTGAGCTACTGTTGTTCTCGCTCAGGCGAGAGCTCCTCGCTTAAGCGAGAGCTTTCGTTTTGAGCAACCAACCCGCTCGCCTAGGCGAGTTCAACAGAGCTCACCACTCTCTCTCGCGCAGAAACATGTCCACATCATTATAGCAATACAAACCACACATTTTCATACAATTAATAATACATACCAACCATCCAGTACATAGGATCAACCGAACAGGCATCTAAAACGTAAAAACAGTAAAGCCCTAGCTTCCCTTACCTGGAAAGAGGCTAATAACAGATTGTGACCTTAAGCCAAAGAACAGAGCAGCTCCAAGAGTAGGGTTACGAACTCGAACAGCGGCACAGAGAGAATAACAGGGTTACTACTGTGAATCCTAACAGAAACCACAAAAACAAACTTAGAAAGGAGGGAGTAGGTTCAAGGACCAACTTACGTGAAACGAGGTGGGCTTTTGAGCTAGCACGAACAAGAGGGAACCAAACCCTAGCAGGGCTTCTGTTGATAGGGAAAGGGAGAGAGTAAGGTCCTGTTTTACGAAAGAATGCAGAAATGAGAGGGGTTAGGCTGCCTTAGGGGCTTTGGACACCCTATGGGCCAGTCCTTAGGCCCAACAGATAAGGCTGGGCCCCTTTAAATTTTAAGGCAGAAAAAGAGGGTTTTACACTTTATATATTCATTTTTATTTTATCTTATTTTTAATTTATATTCAAATTTTTGTCTTATCTTATTTTATTTCCTTTTTTTATTATTTTCGTTTTGCTTAAAAAAATAATAATAAAAAAATATATACCAATAGTATAAAATTGGAAGTCAAGCCTCTGCTGACCATTCCCTTCCATGCAAGAAAAACGTTCAGGTTTTACTCCCTCTCTACGTCTTAGCACAAAAACAAAAATGTTGGGTATCTGTGCATCCATGGTAGTCATAACAACTGACAAACGTAGCCAAACTGATAGGGTGGTTGGGAGGCATCTGCCTTGTGCTTTTGGTCACCACAAAATATCCTGACAGAAGATGAATGAAAAGGGAAAGATGGTAATGACTCTTTGGGGGGAACGTAAAAAAAAAGATGGACTGATTAAGAAAGGTGGGAGATTGATATGCTGGGGGAGCTCGAACAAATTTTCATCATAGAGGAGGAACAGAAAATGGGAGAATAGCGCTTGGAAAATAGAGGAGAATAACACTTGGAAAATAGAGGAGAAACAAGCGAGCCAAGGAGGAAAGAATCATGAGACGTGAAGCCAGCAACTGATAGAGACTGCAAAGTAGGTACTTCATCTGAATACTTGAGTGCTTGAATGTTTAAGATGAACCTGATGCAATTGTGTGCTTGAGAATGTGGTCGTATATTGATTTTTGCGTGTCATTTATTTGGCTCATTGAATCTCTTGTGTGCATTTCTACATTATTGTTGCTTGAATCCTCCATTATCACCCTCGTCATCCTCACACCCTCATCGTACCTCCAGTCTTTAACAAAGTTTTATCATCACCATCATTTCCCTTCCTTCATTCATTCACCTTTGTTGAAACCAATCATCTTCATATTACTTCTCCTGCAGCCTGTACTTTGAACAGAACCTTTCACCATTATTCATCCATCTCCTTCACCTTCATTACTCCATTCTCCTTCACATGTCCTTCACCATGATCAACCAAAGCCCAATGCAAACTAGTTTCATCCACCACCCCATTATCCTCTCTGCTTCACCATCGTTCCCAATCCACCAATACTTTCACCATTGAACCAGTAACACATACTCGCACACAGAACCAACTTCATCCTCAATTTCACAAACCTGCAACCCACACCCAAACAAGCCGAAACCCATCTCTACTTTGGTCTTCAAACCCAAGTCTAAACCTTTATTCACGTCACAATATAATACTTTCATTGGCACCCTCACACCAATTTCCAGCTCCGAAATCACTAATCATATGGTACCATCATCACTCAAAACCAAACCGTAGAACAATACAGCAAGGAGAATAGGAAAAAACAATCGTTAGCGTCGTTGTCGTCGGCGAGTCGAAGTCTCAAACAGGGGCGGTCTTGGTCACGGCCGATAGAGGGTTGGTTTTCGTGGTGTTTGTAACACCCTCTATTTTATATTAATTATATTTAACTTTATTGTTTAAATATATAGTATGATTTCATAAGTAACTTTATTAATTATATACAATGTAAAAGATGATTTTTTTTTTTGGGTGCTAACTACTTCTTGTTTTGAGTTGTGTAAGTAAAATTGTGATTAAGGCTTCATTAACCATTGGATTAGGTTGAAATTTTAATAAAGCATTCCTAAAACATAGTTCTTCAATATGAACGGTGAGATTTTGAATTGGAGGTGCATGCAAGGAGCAGTTACTTCCGCACTTTAGTGTAAAAGTAAGGTCTCCAGCTCCTGTCCAGTTCTGAGTTACCTTGGTAAATATTTTATTCCTGCTTCGTTAACCGTTGGATCAAGATAAAACTTTTATACAGAGTTGCTAAGACATATTACTAAAGGTTGACCATTTGGAATTGTATTTAGAGGTCTGTGGTTAGAGAAATAAGTTTTGCAGTTTGACCTAGCATCAGTTACGTCCTGTTTTGGGTTATTTTAGTAACCATTTGATTTCAGTTTTATTAACCGTTGGATTGAGCTCCAATTTGTTCGCCCAGTTCTAGAGACATAGGTCTTTAGTTTCACCGTTGGGATTTACAAATAGAGTTGTGTGTTAAGAGATATGAATTTTACACTTTGGAGTGAAAACAAGTCTTCTAGAAAGTCAACAAGTCTTCTTGCAACTACCATGAAGTCTCCTACAATGGGAATTTCGACCAAGCTTCTCTCTATGGTCAAAATAAACTTATCCTCACTAAGGAATCTCATAAATTTACCATCAATACATCCTTATCCCTTTGTCCAAGATTTTTCCTATAAATAGTACTTCATTTCACACATCTTCTTCACAAAAATCGAAAACAATAGAGAAGGAGAGGTCTAAACTCTTGGGAGAAAATTGAAGTAGGAGAGGGAAATCCAGAATCTTGAGGTCTTCATTTTCATCTTAGAGTATATTTAGCATCTTCAAGGTATGGGGGGTCTATCTCAAATCTCTAAGTCTTTATCTTAGCAAGTTTTCTTTAAGTATACAATCTATCTTCTTGATTCTGAAATTTTCATACATTATCTTGAAATCTTGAGTTGAAAAATGGATTCCTTGGGTATGAAAACCTAGGATTAGGTTCAAGAATCACCTTATTTGAAGCTTTACACAAAAAATTATAAATAAAACAAGTTTGCTATTTTACTTATAAAATTTTATACGGAAATTATGTTTTAATTATGATTACTGTTTTGATCAATTTTCTGTAAAGTTATTGTGAGAGAATGATTCATGCTTGGTTGTTAATTTTAAATTCTTTTTAACTTGGTTGATTTTACTATTTTTAAAATTGTGACAAATTAGAAACGTTGTTGTTATGCTGCCAAAATTTTGTGAAAGTTTCAAGAATTATAAAGATAATGCGAAAGGATGATTGTAAATTAAAGTACAAAAATAAAGAATAAAAAGGACTGTATGGATAGTACAGAGATACATTGGGTATAGAGTCCAGAGAAAGGTCTGATAGACCTAGGAGAATCGAGGGTGGTGATATAGATACCCTGGATTGACGTATACAATTAGCCGGGTATTCGAAAATTCACAGGCCTCACACTCTATTCTCGACCGTCCTCTTGACTATACTTTAAGACCAGGAAGCTGGAATAACGTACATGTTGTATCCGTGAGAACGTTTAGCCTGCTGGCACTATCCATATTGGCGTAAGACCATTATGATTCGGAAAAGTCTAATGGCAGTGTTTGGGACCCAAAGTATATAAAGAAAGAATATGAGATGAATATACTGATGAGTTGAAACTCGAAATTCTACGAATATGATTATTAAAAGATTGATAATGAGGATTTTGATATCCTAAATTTAAAACATACAGAAATGATTATTTTATTGATTAATTTGATTTTAATATTTTTGGCATGGTTAGTTATGACATTATGAATATTTAAACTTTTGTGAAAATGTTTCATTCAATTGAAAGTTTATTCAAATGATCATACTTTGAAATGTTATGATGAATTTTTGGAGTTAAAGGAAAGACTCACCCTTACTTTCTTTATTTTTCAGAGGAAGAAATTGGAGACCTAACATGTAACAATGAGATTGTTTAGCCTAACTTTTCTTGTAACCTTGGATTATGTTAAAGCTACAACTGATATGGTGTAACTTGTTTGTTATGTATTTCAAACTAAAAGTACCTTTAGTTGGTTGTAAAAGTATAAACAAACTTCTGTTACAAACACTTATATGTATATTAACATTTTATTCGCATAACTATCATGTATGTCTAACAGATTATACATTCGAGTGATGTATTATTATTTATTTTTTGTTTGGTATTTGTTAATTGAATACAAATAAATTTTTCCTTAAGTAAATGATACATTTGACAAGTAAAGAACATCTAGTAGCACTGGATTTTAGTTGGGGTGTTACATTAGTGGTATCAGAGCCTGGTTCATTCCAAGAGGACTAAGTATGGACTAACTTTGCTTTTGTTGTGTGTTTCTAGATTCTTTGACAATTAAGAATGTAGGAATATTGTTCTGAAACCTACATGGTAATATGTGATTTATTGAAAATATTTTTTTTTCTTTTAAAATGAAAAATAAGCGTGAAAAAAAAGGGTATATAAAACAATTCTTTATGAAACTAATACACTAGTTTCAGGGAATCATAACAGGTAGACCCAACAACACAAATGGTGAACTCTTAGTTAGAATGACACAAATTCTGGAAAATTTAGTGTGTGATAGAGGAAATGAACCAATAGAATATCGGGGTTTGTCCGCTTTCACAAAACATCACCCACCTAAGTTTGAGGGCAAATTCAACCCAGAAGGAGCTCAAAGATGGATAACTGAAATAGAAAAGATTTTCAATGCCATGGGCTGTCATGAAGAACACAAGGTTACATATGCGACATATATGTTGATCGGGGAGGCAGAGAATTGGTGGAGGGTTGTCAATCAAACCTTACCACATGAAGAGGGAATAGTTTCATGGGAAGATTTCAAAGCTAGTTTCTTAGAAAACTATTTTCCAAAGGATCTTAAAAAACAAAAAGTTAGGGAGTTTTTGGAGCTCAAACAAGGGAACATGAGCATTGGAGAATATGCTTCTAAGTTCCACGAACTTATGAAGTATTGGCCATACCATCAAAATAATGGAGAAGAACTTTGTGCGCATTTTGAGAATGGGCTAAGAGCAGATGTTCGTACAACAGTCAGTATCTTTCAAATTACTGATCTTTCAACTTTGGTAAGTAAATGTAGAATTTACGAGTCTAGCCTGAAAAGAAAAGATGTGGATATGAGAATAGGAGGACCAATGAGAACTGATAAGAAATATCAGGTTCATGTTAACAAAAGGCCATATCAAAGACCTAACACTTTTTATCTTGGTGGAACAACAAATCGTAATGGCAACAATAACGTTGATAATGACATAAAATGTTATCGTTGTGGAGGACCACATTTGAGGAAGGATTGCAATCAAATCTTTCCTTCTTGCAGCCATTGTGGAAAAGCTGGACATCTTGCTAGCAATTGTTGGTTTGCACAACAAAAAGTTGACAGTGACAAGGGAATTCTGAAATCTACACATCATAATGGCACTAAACCAAAAATTCAAGGGAAAGTTTTTGCCATGAGTGGAGCTGACACAACAACCTTTGATGATCTCATTCGAGGTAAGTGCATCATAAGTGATAGAGTTATTGATGTTCTTTATGACTCTAGAGCCACACATTCATTTATATCTTTGGATTGTGTAAAAAGTCTTGATTTGCCTGTCACAACTATGCCTTATGATGTTGTGGTGTCCACTCCTACTGATAAACCAGTTACTACCTCTAATGCATGCTTGGGATGTTCTATCATCATACATGGTAGAACTTTCTTAGTGGACTTGATTTGTTTACCATTCTCTTGTTTAGACATAGTATTAGGGATGGATTGGTTGTCAACCAATCGTGTCCTTCTGAACTGCAAAGATAAAACTTTGATCTTTAGTACACCGTCACAAGAAAACTCTAGATTTATAACTACAGAGGACTCTAAACCTATAAAAGATGTCAAAGCTTTTATGGTCCTATTTTCTTCTATTGTAGAAGAATCTCTTGATGTGAGTAGCATTCCTGTTGTTAACATTCAATTGAAAGTTTATTCAAATGATCATACTTTGAAATGTTATGATGAATTTTTGGAGTTAAAGGAAAGACTCACCCTTACTTTCTTTATTTTTCAGAGGAAGAAATTGGAGACCTAACATGTAACAATGAGATTGTTTAGCCTAACTTTTCTTGTAACCTTGGATTATGTTAAAGCTACAACTGATATGGTGTAACTTGTTTGTTATGTATTTCAAACTAAATGTACCTTTAGTTGGTTGTAAAAGTATAAACAAACTTCTGTTACAAACACTTATATGTATGTTAACATTTTATTCGCATAACTATCATGTATGTCTAAATGATTATACATTCGAGTGATGTATTATTATTTTTTTGTTTGGTATTTGTTAATTGAATACAAATAAATTTTTCCTTAAGTAAATGATACATTCGACAAGTAAAGAACATCTAGTAGCACTGGATTTTAGTTGGGGTGTTACAGTGTTCGCAGACCTAATCGCGGTGGTGGCGAGTTGAGGGAATCATGGCGCTTTTCTCTCTCGTAGAAGATGATAAGCAAGAATCGGAGATGAATGGACGACCGACGACGGTTGGAATCATCGACGGTAGTTTCTGGCGGGCAAGGCTGCGCAGCTGTGAAGGGGTTTGTTGTAGTTGTGTGGTCATGCGAGAAAGAAGTTGGTCATGTCTTGCGCGAGAGAAGCAACGACAATGGAGACGATTTGGGGAGTTGGGTTCTCGTCGGCGATGGTTCCGGTGGTGACTGGCATCGACAACGACGCCTCTCGTTGTCCGTGGGATGTGCGACGGCAGCACCTACCGCTGGTGTCGTGATGGCTTGCGTCAATGAAGAAGAGAAGGTTGCCATGGTGGAAGGAATAAACTTTAGTTAATTAGGGTTTTCGAAAATAAAGAAAAGAGCTTCAGGCCTTCAACCCTTCATTACCACATGCACCCCTGTTTTATCTCATACACCCCTATGTGTTATGTTTTGTCCTTTCTTTTCTTCTCGCACCTCCAATTTCTGATAGCTTTACACTACTATGTTTACTAATCTGCACTACTATGTTTACTTACCCCACCCCCTCTCCATGTTCTATTGTCACTTTTGGGCATGTTTTATATTTTACTTATTGCACTCCCATTTTTACTATAAACACCTGATTAACTTCATGCACCTCCCACGTTATTCATGCACCATCATATTTTTGTATTTCACTTTTATCCTTCTTAAATAATTTCATCCTTTTATTTATTTATCTATTTTTTTATTATTCATTTTTTATTTATTTTAAAAAAAATAAAAATAAAAAATATATTTGAAAATTATCAAAATTACAAAAATAGGAAAATCTAAAAATTCTTTTTTCACTTTATTGTGTCTGCCCGGTCGCTCGCACCGCGTGACACTCATTTTCAAAAATATCAAAAATAGTTTTCTTTCTCTTTTAGTGTCTGTCCGACCGCCTGCGTCGTGTGACACGTATTTTCAAGTAATTTAAAAAATACAAAAAATATAAAATTTCAAAAATATAAAAATATCAACATTTTCAAACAACTACATCTCTTAAGAACTACGTGATCCTTGATTCTCCGCCGTGAGATACGTAGGAGCAAGGCCAGTCCTTGTCAAGTCCACCTCCAAAAAAGCAAATCATTTTCTCTATTGTTTTCCAAATATCTTTTAAAGAACTTCGTAACCCTGATTTCTCATTTTTAATGAGAATACGTAGGACCAAGGTCAATCCTTGTCCGGCCCAAAAAACTAAAAAATATTTTGTTTCTTTTTAGCATTTTTGTCTTATTATTTTTTGGGAAAAATAACATTTTGAAAATCACATCAACTTTGCATATTTAATTAAAGGTACCGCCCTCAAGCGGGTGTTGTAGGGTGCTAACACTTTCCCTACGCGTAACCGACTCCCGGATCCAAAATCTAGTCTTTCGCATACTTGTCTTATCTTTATGGTTTTCCATAGTTTTCCAGAATAACTATGGTGGCGACTCCTAAAATCCTTTTAAATCCGTTTTCTTTTTTGGTTCGTCGTCCGTCGCCATTCCAGTTGCGACATAGACAAAATTGGGTGTGGACATTAAGGATAATGAAACAATTTGACACATAAAATAGAACCTATGAATGACACTAGAATTGAATGACAAATTAAAAATATAAAGAAAAGCTTAATGAAATGAAAGGAAGCTTATTCTAATCTCAATATTTGATAAAAAAACAAGTGAATTATTCCACCTTTGTTAAGGACAAATTTAAGATAGACTAAACAACCCTAAATTGCACTTTTAAATGATTTATCACAATGCTCTCAAGAAAAGTGTGAACAGATGCCTTCACTTCAAACATTTATCATTTTTTCATTTCTCAACATTTATCTTTTATTCGTTTTTTTTTTTGTATTTTTCATGAAGCTCTTACGCACAATATGTTCAAAACATATATGGATTTACACTTATCAATTAATTGTGATAAATAAAACAAATAAAGTGGAACAAAATTATGAAACCGAAACATATTTGAAAAATAGTTTGGAAAAACTACTTTTAAGAACTTGATAATGATCTAGTATCAAGCATGAACTCAATAGAGCAAGTTAAAACACTCAAAGTATAGCCAATCGGTAAAAATGGCATAGAATTGCAATAAAAATATATTTAACATACAATAGTAGATTTGCATACAACATATTGCATTGTTCAACATTTTAATCAAATATATGAACTTTTAATTGGTTAAACTCATGAATTGTAACATTTAAATGAAATACATGACTAGGGCAACATGGAATAGATGCTCAAATGAAAATTAAACTCAATCAAACATGATTTCACCAAACAAAAATGATTAAAGACTCAATAAAATGGAAAAGCACATCAAAATGAACATGTATGGAGTCCTAATCAAGTTTGACTGATTGATTTATAGAGGAAATCAAAATGAATCATCATCCAAGAAATTAGAAACAAAATGAATTGTGTAAACACATAAGACAAGCAATGAATGTATGAAACAACATTGAAAACAACAAAGGAACTGAGAACTTAGCTCAAACCTGAGGCAAACATGGCTTGACATGACTCTAATACCACTTGATGAAGCTCCTTTCATGAGATGGCTGGATCTATAAGACTCCCTGGAAGAGTAGCAGAAGCAAATGTAACAGAAAAGTGTTTTGGTGGTGTTGAAATTGGTTGGTGAAGGTTGAACTCTAAGAAGGTTGGGCCAATCTTAGAGAAGGAAGGCTAAAAGAGGTTCTTAAAGGAAGCTCTAGCAAGTGACTCTCAAACGCAAGGTGTGGAATCTTAACAACATAACACTAGCATTCAAAAGTTATCTTTTACAAAGGATGGGACTGTAACATCCCATCAGGATATTACGGGTTTAAAATAATAAAATAAAATAAGAAAATAAAAACTCATTAATTATAAATCTGATGAGTCTATATTCAAGAGTAAGCCATGCGGAATTGATGAGGCTTCCATGGAGAAGGATGAAGGTACGGAAGCTAGAAGATGAGAGGAGAGGTGTTGCGGCAATGGTGTTTGGAGAAGCTCTCAAGTGAGGTTGGGCCAACACTCAAGGAAGGGGACTAGAGGAAACCAAGAAGGAGAACTCTAGCCTAAGTTGATTCACAAAAGAGGGGAGTCTGGAGTCATCTCAACAGAATTTCTCTATTATATTCATGAATGAAAATACAAGGGTCCTAAGCTCTCTATTTATAGGCTAAAATGAGACCAAGGAGTCTCCAAAAAGTGGAGGGAAAAAAGGAGTCTAGAAAGTTGAATTTTGGAGCCAAAAAGGAGCATGTGGGAGGTGTGACTTGCCACCTAAGCAAGTCACATTTGTCTTGCCATGGGAAGCTAACTCTCATCCTTGGAGAGCAAGTTTGAGAAGCTTCCAGGCTTTTCTAGAGTAGACACACTACTCTTGGCCCATTTGGCCCAATTCCCCCTTTTGGTCCAAAATTACTTCTAAAGCCCAATTTCCTCTAAGGCCCAATACATGGCCCAAAGAAAACCCTATTCTACTGGGCCCAAAATACAAAGCCTAAAATAAAATCCTAATCTAGTATTTACAAGCAAAGTGTCCTAGGCTAGGTCTTCACATCTTCCTTGGCCCATGTGAAGTTCATCTTGGGCCTTGCATGCGCATTTAAGGCTCATTCCTCTTGTATTCTCCTAGCCATAAAAAGAATCAAGACAATTAAAGATAGCACAAAAGAATGGCCCAATAAAAGTATAAGGCCCAAAATGATTATTTATTTAATGACAAAGAAAAACTAAA
>Ga0214544_1011680_pt1 | contig 11980 bp, 7 predicted proteins | sample CNSS3metaG_FD_160074 | JGI IMG/M metagenome (GOLD analysis project Ga0214544, IMG submission 160074) | Root nodule microbial communities from cowpea collected in UCLA plant growth center, Los Angeles, California, USA - CNSS3 | ecosystem: Host-associated > Plants > Roots > Nodule | place: USA...
AGACAAACACGGTACAAAAAAAAAAAAAACTAATTTAACATCTAGTCTGTGAAGGGACGTGATGATCCCACTTACTAAGAGTCAGATCCGATAGATTCTGATACTGGAAGTATTCAACCAAATCTTTCTCTAATTCAAATCATAATGTAAGATGTCTTAATTGAAAATCTATTAGAGAACTCACTGTTTTTGGCTTGCACACATTGATCATGCTTCATACAACAAGCATCAAGGCCATCACAAGGTTTTTCACCAGGGCATCCACTATACAAAAGTCCACAGTATTTGCCATATCTCAATAATGGAGGCACTGTCATTCCAAATTCCAAAGTGTTATTAAACAAATTATACCTTAATCCAATCAGCCAAATCTTAAAAATAAGAAGAAAAACACTCATAGGATCAGTCTTGTACCTGAGCAGAAACTTGACTCACATTGTCTACTGCACTCTTTGCTCTGCAGATGAAAGATAAAAAAAGAGAGAATTAGGAAAACTACTAGCCGTATATGTTAATTTAACGCTTAATAAATTTGTTTGGAACTGGACGCTGTAAAAATTAAACAAGAAGATTACCACAGAGACAGCTACTCCAGTGGTTTCAGCTCCTATGTTGAGGGCACAGCCAGGAGTGGTTAACAAGTTAAAGGAAAAAAAAGTACAATAAAAGAGGAGAAGAACATACTTGAGTGAGGAGGTTGGTAGCATTTTTTGACGAACAAAGGGGAAAAGTGAGCTTACTTTTGAGTTTGGGAAACTTGGTTTTGCTTAAAGGCTCTGATTTATGTGATGAAAAGGTGTGTTAGATTTGAGAACAAAGTTTCAAACACATGGCAGGCACAGTCTCAGCCAGAGCCACAGAGAGAAAGAGAGGAAGGTAGGTGATTTGTTTTGTAGTGTCTCGTGACTGTATTGTTTGCATTATTTTAATCCATTGTTTTTTAGCTGCATTACAAACTTTAAAGCATTCCCATTATGCAATTTTCACAGCCAGTACATAGAAATCTCTCAGCATATGACGATATTGCAGAGAAAAGGCATTTACAATGTCAACACATCGAATTAAAAATCTTAAATTAATGACAAGAAAACAAACCCTTATCTTGTGGAGGCTGCTTTCATTGTCTCTCTCAACAACTCGTGAACTAATTGCTTATTAAGTTATTATATTACTTCCTACCTATTTCTCTATTCAGGGCCAAACAGGGATCAGTGATCATCAAATTCTACATCATATTCATATATTATTATCAAGTACTATTTACCATCATTTTAATACTCAAATAAATTATCTTTTAAATTCTATTTTACTTTATTCAAGAAAAATATTCTACCTGACTTTCTGGAAACCTCACTCACTACCAAGTACCAGACATGTATATTACATTACTATTATTAGTTTTATCTATAACAACAACTTATTATCTATAGAAAACTTTTAAAGAATAACTATTAAAAACTAAACAATCTTGAGGGCACTACTTTTGTTAAGGCTACGTTTGGCAAAAGTAAATTACTTTCATGTAAAGCGATCTACGATATGTATATACATCGTCGTAAGATTAAATATTAATAGATGATTTCGATAAAATAATAAATTTTGTTAGAATATGCTCTGATACAATGTTAAAGAAACAAACTTTAACTTCAATTTTACAAAATCATCTTATAAAATGAAGTTTATATCTACTGATATATTATAAATTTAAATTCACTTTACTTAAAGTTTACAACAATATAACTATATATAATGTAAGATACCCCTTTAAGTAATTGTTTCTACCCCATCTGATTTGGACACTCTACCAATTTTTCGTGCAATCTCGTAATTGGTTATACGTCCCACAAAATTCAAACATGCATGCAGGAGACAAGTTACCTACAAATATTTAAGGATATGTGATGGGTATAAATTTAATTAAAATGTATTAACAGTATAAAACAATTGTTAAACTAATATGTTATAAGTGATTAACAGCATTATATTGTTGAAAGTTAAACTCAACGAGTCAGAAAGACCATACTTAAAAACAGAGAAAAAGAGGGAGAAATTTGTTTAGTGTTCTGAACAATTTGCCTCTTCATTCAATTGTCGTTTCCCAGAAGAGTTGTTTACATCATACACATATATGTTTATTATACACGCATGAACAAGTTGAACAAAAGACAAAAAGATTCCATGTTAAAAGAATTAATATTGTTTTTGGTGAGAAGCAAATGGGCTTTTGGGTTATGATATAATGGATATTACTTTTTACACATCTTTTTTTGTTACTAGCAATTCCATCAAGTGTAAATTTAAGGGTTAAATATGTTTTTGGTACCTCAAGTTTTAGTGAAATTTAGAATTAGTTACTCTTCAAAACTTTTGACCCAATTTAGTCATTCATCTTTAAAAATACGTGAATTTAGTTCTTTTAACTCGATTTTGTTAAGTTTATTTGACGTTTGAAGCGCATTTTATGATAGTATTTAAATTGTTTACACCATTTGATACACTTTCGCTTCAATGTTAACTCAAATATTATCATAAAACGCGTTTAAAATGTCAAATAAACCTAACAAAATTTGATAAGAATGACTAAATCCACGTATTTCTAAAGATGAAGGACTAAATTGGTATAAAGTTTTAAAAAGGAAATAATTTCAAAATTTACTAAAACTTGAGACCAAAAACATATTTAACCCTAAATTTAATGTGACCCCTTGGACACTTATCACTTTCTCTTTTCATGTTCCATATAAATTTGAATAAATCAAACTTTAAAGCTCTGTTTTTTTTTCTTTTTTCATATTGAGTTCCTCATCGAGTGGCATATTAAGTTGATACATAACCAATACATTTAGATCTAATGGATCTTTTGAGAATTATTGCTTAATATTTTTTTATTTAAATTAGTTTTTGGAAAATTTTTCCGTTTTTTTATAATATCATTTATATGAAGAGTAAAAATGTATTTACTTATTATTTATATTTAGAAAATTAAAATTGAAATATCTAAATATTTTATATTTTTTCACAATTTACATTAATAAAATAAAATGACAAACTCTTACATATAATACCTATAGCACATCACTTATATATTTTATATGTTCAAAATATATTTCTATAATTCAAAATATCATCAAGTCTCAAATCATGAGTAAACTTATGTATAAGAAACCTAATAAGTTAATAAAACCTCTAATTTATAACATTAAAACTTTGAATTTGTAATTCTTTTTTCATTATATGTTATTTATCTCCGAGTAAAAGTCTTAACTCACATGAATTTTTCGCATTTCCACCTTCTAAAATGTTGAATTAATTAGACACTTGAGTTTGTGAAACAATGAGGATGCAAGTTCCAAAATCAACATTTTGAAAGTATTTAATTTTAAACATTTGTTACACGCAAATATGAAAAAGTAAAAGATAAAATGCAATTATGTGACACTTAATAATTAATATAATATTTGTTATGTTTTTGGTAGTTTCAACAGGAATAGAAGTAATGCATGGGAAAGAGTATCCAACATAACATTGTAATTGATGGTCGCATGAAGGCGACATGACAACCAATTGTATATAAAATAACTTGAGTATAAACAAGTAGGATATGTTGTATGTGTAAAAAAGATCGTGTGTTGTACCAATGTATTCAAAAAGCCTATTGAGTGGTGAATTAATATCTCACCTAACTTTTATTTTATAAATTGCAATTTTTCCATTACAAGATCACCAATTGAATTGGAAATAGGCATATGGGAAAAACGATTCGTTGTCATCGTCATTCTGTCAGAGGAAGTTTATGAAGGAAAAAGAAATTAATTTGGGGTTGCGAAAAGTTCAAATAATGCAACTGATTTGGTACGTTTAGAAATAAAAATGTTGAATGCAGTTGAATAATAGTAATAATAATAATAATAAGCTTTTAAAATGGTGTGAAGAATCCTATATTCACACTTATATTTACAATATTGAGTTATTATACTATTTCACCAATTATAATTGGGCCGTTTTTATTTTCAAATCGCAACCCATTTTCTTCTCTAATCCCACAAGAAAAAACCTACCATGGATAGAGGAGAAGATCCAAGGAAAAGTGAAAGAGTTTCCAAACAATCCTAGTAACCTTCAAGAGGCTTTCAAGTTAGAGGTGGCAAAATGGGTTGGGCTCAACAGACCAGTCCGTCGGTCCAAGTTAAAAGGGACGGGTTAGGTTAAAGGTTTCAACCCGTCAACCCATTTTGGCCCGTCTCGTCCAGTCCGTCAACTTGACAGGCTAAAGTATAGGTCAACTCATCATGGTCGTTGGCCCATCTTAAAAAAATAAAATAAAATAAAAGTAATTAAAAAGATTAATTTTTTATATTATATTTTTTAAATGTGTAAATATATAATAGTATTGTAATTTAAATCATTAACACCTACAAATTAAGTTTCAATTATTAGTTATAATTGAATAATTTAGTATGTAAATTTAATAATTATTTTAGTTTATCTAATGAAAAACATTAACTAATCAACTAAAAGTTAAAAAAATATTTTATTTGATTAAATATGCTTTTAATAATAATAATTTATATCTAAATATAAACAAATTAAAAAAATTAAAAAAAAAAATTGAAAAATTGAAAACAAATTAAAAAAATTATAAAAAAGTGGATGGGCCAGCCTAACCCGGCCCGTTAGCCCGTCCTATACGGGACGGGTTGTGATAATTGACCCATTTTTGTTTGACGGACCAACCCGACCCGGCCTATTTTTTACGAACCACAAACGGGTGGGGCCCAAAACGTGCCAGACTGGCCCATTTTGCCACCCCTACTTCAAGCACCCAAAAGTGAATCTCTACCATGCAACATGAGGAAATCCCCCAAAACCCCGAAGAACATGATTAAATACTCATTTTTGACACATTAGCATCGTTATCACTTAACCCCATTTTCCACAGGATAACCCGAGTTCTTTCAGATGAACTGAAGCTTAGTGCCACTTTTCCACCACTCAGCGTTGTGGTGCTCAACCCTATACAGGGAAGTGATCCAACGTGAGTATTTGCTTCAAATTGATATTTTCTTGTCCAAAACATACTTCCTTGAGTTCTTGCTTGTTTTCCTTCACTAGAATTGATCCTTATTAACTTATTTCACATACTTAAAAGAAGAGATTAGAGGTAAAACAAACATAAAACAACTAAAATACAAAATAATACAAAACACAATAAACTTGAGAATAAAATAAAATAAAAGGTAGAAAGTAGTTGATTTATTTAGGACAACAAATACAATAGGTAAAAATGGACATTATGGACCATCACCATCCAACCATTAATGTAATCATGCCTCATGTGCAAGATTTGGTTAGAGTGGGGATGCTTCATAGTCAAATCCCCATTGCTCTGATGCCACTATGAGGCGTTCAACATCAAGGTGGCACCCACCATGCCATATTCAAGCTCCAACATGAATACCACGATAGCTGCATGTAGGTGCACTCTTGACATGCTGAAGTAGACATCTGAGACTTCATTGTGTGGAGAAGATATTAATGAAGTATGAATGAGATGAAAATCAAGGTAGAAAGTGAGTGGTGTGATGAATAAAAGTGATAGGATAGTTAAAGGTGATAAGAAATCACCAAAGTTGGAAACCACATGGAGATTGTTCTGCTTCTGAGCTACCATGCACCACATACAAGAGAACTTCACCATAATGCTTGGCAACGTTGACCATATTTATTACCCCATTGTCATCCTTCATTAGAAGCAACATTTTCTCTACATAATACCACAATTGCATAATAGCAACATACCCTATATCCCTAACAACACCTAACACTCCAAAATAACTCCAACGATCAAGGCCACATGACCAATTACTAATTTCCCCACCAGTACATGCAAATGCACCATTTTCTTCAAACTCTCCACCATGGTGGACCCCAACTTCGAATTTACCATCACACATCTCAAACACCAATGCATACAAATATGTAACAATCTTGTGAAAAATAATATGCTTAAATTACCGGGGGACCACAAAGGAAAGCATTAAAAATGAATAAAGAAGAAAAGAAGTGGGATAAAGAAGTCTATAAAAAATTACTCAACTAACAACAAGGACATTAATCAATTCATCAAAATCTGACAGCAACAGAACACACTTCAACACCGAACCCTTAAAAGAAAACGAAATAACATGATGCAAATGAAACTCACCTCTAAGATGCTTAACCCCGTCTCTCGTCACCAGAACTCGCCAAATATTTGTAAATTTATGAAACTAACTTTTTCTTCCTTTGATATAAAGGACATTCAAATTCTGTTTAAGAAAGTAGATTGAAAATGCTCATTTTTTCAACTCCAATAACAACACTAAATGTCATACATGTTTCACAAGTTCAATAACAATGCTATTGTCAAGCAAGTTTCACAAGTTAAACAATGAGTGAAACAAAAAAAGAACAGAAACAACTCAATGAGAGCAAGTGGGGAAGCAATACCGACAACAGAATACGCAAAATAGAAGACAAAGTGGGATAAAGAAGTCTATAAAAAATTACTCAACTAACAACAAGGACATTAATCAATTCATCAAAATCTAATAGCAACAGAACACACTTCACCACCGAACCCTTAAAAGAAACCGAAATAACATGATGAAATTGAAACTCACCTCTTTGATGCTTAACTTCGTCTCTAGTCACCATAAATCGCCAAATATTTGTAAACGACGACGAATTCCACCACCTTCAGCTCACCAAGTTGCTTTCTTCTAGAACCAAAATGCCTCAATCTCGCACTCGTGTATGAAACGCTAAACGCACCAAACATTAGAAACAATTTCTCACATTTTCAATTTGAAAAATAATAATACAAATACATTTAAATTAGTTCAAACAACACATGTCACATTTATCATTGCCACGTAACGGTATTTTGCCGACCTGTACTATTCACCATTAATTATTTTAACGCTATTAGGGAAAATGACTCTATTGAACAAAGTTGACGAATATTAGGATCAAATTGAACAAAAATAATATTAGAACCAAATTAACAGAACTTAACAAATATATGGAAAAAATTAGATATTAAACCTTTAAAATAATTAGACGTAAGGTTATATTTGCTTGTTAAAAAGGTCTGGGTGGTGTAGTTGGTTATCACGCTAGTCTCACACACTAGAGGTCCTCGGTTCGAACCCGGGCTTAGACATTTGCTTCTTTTTTCACTTTTAATATTAGTGAAAAAGGTGGGGAAGCAATACCGACAACAGAATACGCAAAATAGAAGACAAAGTGGGATAAAGAAGTCTATAAAAAATTACTTAACTAACAACAAGGACATTAGTCAATTCATCAAAATCTGACAGCAACAGAACACACTTCAACACTGAACCCTTAAAAGAAAACGAAATAACATAATGAAAATGAAACTCACCTCTTTGATGCTTTACTCTGTCTCTCTTCACTAGAACTCGCCAAATATTTGTAAACGACGACGAATTCCACCACCTTCAGCTCACCCAGTTGCTTTCTTTTGGAACTAAAATGCCTCAATCTCGCACTCGTGTATGAAACGCTAAACGCACCAAACATTAGAAACAATTTCTCACATTTTCAATTTGAAAAATAATAATACAAATACATTTAAATTAGTTCAAACAGCACACGTCACATATATCATTGCCACGTAACGGTATTTTGTCGACCTGTACTATTCACCGTTAATTATTTTAACGCTATTAGGGAAAATGACTCAATTGAACAAAGTTGACGAATATTAGGATCAAATTGAACAAAAACAATATTAAAAGAACTTAACAAATATATGAAAAAAATTAGATATTAAACCTTTAAAATAATTAGACGTAAGGTTATATTTGCTTGTTAAAAAGGTCTGGGTGGTGTAGTTGGTTATCACGCTAGTCTCACACACTAGAGGTCCTCGGTTCGAACCCGGGCTTAGACATTTGCTTCTTTTTTCACTTTTAATATTAGTGAAAATTTATGAAACTAACTTTTTATTTTTTTGATATAAAGAACATTCAAATTCTGTTTAAGAAAGTAGATTGAAAAATGCTAATTTTTTCAACTCCAATAACAACACTAAATGTCATACATGTTTCATAAGTTCAATAACAATGCTATTGTCAAGCAAGTTTCACAAGTTAAACAATGAGTGAAAGAAAAAAAAGAACAGAAACAACTCAATGAGAGCAGGTGGGGAAGCAATACCGACAACAGAATACGCAAAATAGAAGACAAAGTGGGATAAAGAAGTCTATAAAAAATTACTTAACTAACAACAAGGACATTAGTCAATTCATCAAAATCTGACAGCAACAGAACACACTTCAACACTGAACCCTTAAAAGAAAACGAAATAACATAATGAAAATGAAACTCACCTCTTTGATGCTTTACTCTGTCTCTCTTCACTAGAACTCGCCAAATATTTGTAAACGACGACGAATTCCACCACCTTCAGCTCACCCAGTTGCTTTCTTTTGGAACTAAAATGCCTCAATCTCGCACTCGTGTATGAAACGCTAAACGCACCAAACATTAGAAACAATTTCTCACATTTTCAATTTGAAAAATAATAATACAAATACATTTAAATTAGTTCAAACAGCACACGTCACATATATCATTGCCACGTAACGGTATTTTGTCGACCTGTACTATTCACCGTTAATTATTTTAACGCTATTAGGGAAAATGACTCAATTGAACAAAGTTGACGAATATTAGGATCAAATTGAACAAAAACAATATTAAAAGAACTTAACAAATATATGAAAAAAATTAGATATTAAACCTTTAAAATAATTAGACGTAAGGTTATATTTGCTTGTTAAAAAGGTCTGGGTGGTGTAGTTGGTTATCACGCTAGTCTCACACACTAGAGGTCCTCGGTTCGAACCCGGGCTTAGACATTTGCTTCTTTTTTCACTTTTAATATTAGTGAAAATTTATGAAACTAACTTTTTATTTTTTTGATATAAAGAACATTCAAATTCTGTTTAAGAAAGTAGATTGAAAAATGCTAATTTTTTCAACTCCAATAACAACACTAAATGTCATACATGTTTCATAAGTTCAATAACAATGCTATTGTCAAGCAAGTTTCACAAGTTAAACAATGAGTGAAACAAAAAAAGAACAGAAACAACTCAATGAGAGCAGGTGAGGAAGCAATACCGACAACCGAATACGCAAAATAGAAGACAAAGTGGGATGAAGAAGTCTATAAAAAATTACTCAACTAACAAGAAGGACATTAATCAATTCATCAAAATCTGACAGCAACAGAACACACTTCAACACTGAACCCTTAAAAGAAAACGAAATAACATAATGGAAATGAAACTCACCTCTTTGATGCTTTACTCCGTCTCTCTTCACTAGAACTCGCCAAATATTCGTAAACGACGACGAATTCCACCACCTTCAGCTCACTCAGTCCTTTTCTTCTGGAACCAAAATGCCTCAATCTCGCACTCGTGTATGAAACGCTAAACGCACCAAACATTAGAAACAATTTCTCACATTTTCAATTTGAAAAATAATAATACAAATACATTAAAATTAGTTCAAACAGCACACGTCACATATATCACTGCCACGTAGCGGTATTTTTCCGACCTATAATGTTCACTGTTAATTATTTTAACGCTATTAGGGAAAATGACTCAATTGAACAAAGTTGACGAATATTAGGATCAAATTGAACAAAAAAATATGTTAGAACCAAATTAAAAGAACTTAACAAATATATGGAAAAAATTAGATATTAAACCTTTAAAATAATTATAAGTAAGGTTATATTTGTTTATCAATAAAGTTTGGGTTGTGTAGTTGATTATCACGCTAGTTTCACACACTAGAAGTCCCCGATTCGAACCTGGGCTTAGACATTTGCTTCTTTTTTCACTTTTAATATTAGTGAAATTTTATGAAACTAACTTTTTCTTTCTTTGATATATAGGACATTCAAATTATTTTTGAAAAAGTAGATTGAAAAATGCTCATTTTTTCAACTCCAATAACAACACTAAATGTCATACATGTTTCACATGTTCAATAACAATAATATTGTCAAGCAAGTTTCACAAGTTCAACAATGAGTGAAATATTGTTGACATTTAAGGAGATTTTGACATGCACCTAAGACTTGGAAATTTTTTCAGATTTGTCATTCCACCTACCACAAGAGTAGAAACTAACTCTGCATTTCTTAACCTCATTCTTCACATTTGCTTTCAGGAACATATCATGAAGATCCCTAAACTCACATCGAGACATTCAATGAACGTTGCACACAACAATGGGAATTGGAATAAGGGGCTTTGAATACTTGACTAGTACTTAAAAAACACAACTAGCCAATACTAAATCTGGCCAAATAAGTTAAGGATTTGAACCAGAAACACAACTTACCAGTACTGAAGTTGATCATCAACTTGCTAGTCCTGAAGTTGACCATCAATTTGTCAATACTGAAGTTGGTCAAACAATTAATAACTAAGTCATAAAAGAGAGGGAGACCTCTAAATTTAAAGATGATAAGTTCTTTGACAAAGTGGTTCAATCTAAGAGATAAATAAAAGATCTTGATGTAGAGAAAGTTGAAACCACAAAAAATAAAGTTGTTTTAAATTTTTGCACATTTAGTTTTCTGCACTTTTTAGTTTTTGGCATTAAGTTCAAGTTTTAATTTCTTTGCACGTTTTGGGATATCATAGTAGTTGAATAGTTGAATTATGTTTAGATATAGTTATTAAACCCTTTGAAAATATGTTTTGAAAGGTTTAAAGAAGAACCAGGAAAGCAATATTTTTTGAAAAGAAAAACCATATTTTGGATATGGAAGAGTAGAAAAAATTTTAGAAATCCTAGTGCTTAAATGACAAACTAACAATACTAGTGAGATCATAGTTAAAAATCAACATGAATGAATGCACCTAATAAGTGTAAAAAGCAGTCAAACACTAAATTGAGAACCGAGTGAAAACATATATATATTTGTTCACTATGATGGATGTAGAAAATTTTCTCACTAAGGCCACGCTTCTTCCGAAGTATGGAAATGCATGCACAAATTAACTATTTATTGAGAAAGTAATAAATAGAAAATAAAAAACTCACAGTAATAAAAAAATTACTTGGGTTTTAAGTTTCTCTTCAACACAGTAATAATTTTATTTTTAGATAAAGTTAATTTTTATTTAAATAATAATAATAATAATAAATGCAATATAATAATAATATAAATAATGATAATGAATATAAATATTAATAAATAATAATTTTATATTTTTTCAATTAAAATATTTTTTTAATCTATTAAATTTGTGACATCATTCACTAACTTTTATAAATTTTTTCAAATATTCTCATTTCTTACCATTACCATGTTTCTTTTAATCAAAACAATTTCACATTCATTTTTGTTTCTTACAAATTCACTTCTTCAAATTCATCTTCAAATCCAAACATAATTTAAATATTTTATAGCATATGATTTGATTGTGAACTCTATTTTCCCGTCTATCATAACATGTTTCTTCCGGTGAAAAACCTCTTGTAATGTAATTTATTCAAACATATAATTATTTCATTAGTGCGTAAAACACATTAAAAAAATACAAATAACTTAAAAGACATGTTTACTTTCAATTTTTATATATATATATATATATATATATATATATATATATATATATATATATATAAGAACTTGGTTCAATGCGAAGGGAGCATTGGTCTTCACAATTATTTTTTTTTCACACACATAAATCAATATATAAATAAAAATACTTTTTAATATATTTTTTCAAAATCTATCACTTTTATAAATATAAATTTTATCATCTTCATTTATATCGTTGGGTGGATTTAGAGAACAATCTTTATTTATATCGTTGGGTGGATGTAGAGAACATTCTCACTAAGTTTCTAGCAGAATTTGCTCAAACGAAAATAC
>Ga0214544_1011683_pt1 | contig 11979 bp, 10 predicted proteins | sample CNSS3metaG_FD_160074 | JGI IMG/M metagenome (GOLD analysis project Ga0214544, IMG submission 160074) | Root nodule microbial communities from cowpea collected in UCLA plant growth center, Los Angeles, California, USA - CNSS3 | ecosystem: Host-associated > Plants > Roots > Nodule | place: USA...
TATGTTGTAAGAGTGTTGTTGCTTTATATTTGTTTGAACATACATTATTCATAAGTTGGAATTGAATGCTAGCATGGATTTAAAGGGTGGAATATATATATATATATATATATATATATATATATATATATATATATATATGTGTGTGTGTGTGTGTGTGTGTGTGTATATGAATATTTGGGATTGATGCATATGATATATGGTGATACTTGTGTGCGCGTATGATAAAGCCATCTAAATTGAGATTGTACAAGGGAGTCGTATTGATTTCTGGAAGCCTATATTCTTGATTGTGGATATGCATAATTATAAGAGTATGATTGATTTTACTTTGTTCTAGGTGCTTAAAATCCATTACTGTGCAAGTACTGGTGTAGCGCCTGGCGATGGTGTTTGACCGCCAAGCGATAGCTACAAAACTAGTGGGGTATTGGCGGCACGTGTCCCCCGCTAGGCGGTCTGGAAGCGAGTTTCGCATGGCGACTCCGGAGCAGTGCCAGGCGATGATACAAAGGCATAAGCTTTGTTTGCTTTGGATGTGCATGATATACAAAGCTTTGGTGATGCCTCGAAGGTCGACTTGTTGGGTTCCTTGAGTTGTGGCTCGGAACGTATCCCCTGAGTTGTGGCTCGGGATAGGGGTTAAACAGGTGGCATTCCTCGAGTTGTGGCTCAGAATGACATCTCTTGAGTTGTGACTTGGGATGGCAAATGAACACGAGGAACTCTTGAGTTGTGGCTCGGGTTGGCGAGTGTTGTTGGTGTGAGTGTGCGTGTTGTGGCGCATACGGATGGGTCTAGTTAGATTGCCCTCCTCAGTATTAAGCTGACAATTTTGGCAATCTTGGGACGTTATGAATGTTATTCGTACTGGGAACTCCACCTAGCGTTACAGAGTGTGGTCTGTAGCATGGTTTCCCGCACGTGCTCTACCAGTTGTGGCTGGTAGGTGTGGCAGCAAGACATCTTGACGTACTCATCAAAAGACGTAGAACACGGGTAACATGGTGGTGGCCATGGGACATGAAATCATAGGATGAAATTCCTTTGGTGTGCTTGTAATGATATATATGTTTATGTATGTATGTATGTATGTATGTATGTATGTATATATATATATATGTATATTGTTTAACTGTTAGCTCACCCTATCTGCTTGTATTTGACGATGATCGTGTATGTGGTACACGAGAGCAAATGATGTTGCAGGTGGATCTGGTGAGGCATAGAGCTGAAGCGTGGCTAGCTTGGGGAAATTTCTACATAGTTTTATTACTACTTTAAGAATTTTGAGAATTTTGTAGTCATTGGATTTTGGACATAACCTTGTAGTTCAAGTTTTTTTTTATAAATAATGGAATTGAGGTATTTTATGATGAATTAAATGTTTTAAATTTTGCACGTTATTGGGAAATGCAGTTTAAATAAATGATGGTTATTTATTATTTTTTTATTTTATTATTTAAATCTGTAATATCTGAATGGGATGTTACAATACTCATTTTGATGCAATTTAGCAGAGTTGAAAATCCTTCTAATGTGTTTTGATCTATACCAACTCCCCCTGTTTAGTTTTATAGAAGTTTACTTTCAATCCTTATGTTATTTTAAAGAAACAAAAGATATTTTTGATTGTCATTATACTTTGAGTTTCATCTTGACACATAAACAAAGTATCATCCATAAATTATGACATATTCACCTTTATTTCGTTCTTCCGAACCTATATCCCTTTAAGTTTATATTTTGAACCACTTGTCTAACTAATCTAGCTAAACCTTCTACCACAATTAAGAATAAAAGCAGGACTAATGGATCTCCTCGTCTTAACCCTTTAGTTGGTATAAATGTTTTTGTTGAGCTTCCATTCACTAACACAAAGATTGAAGCAGAGTCCAAACATCCTATAATTCACTTAATCCATTTGGGATTAAATCCTAATATTTCCATCACGTAAGATAGAAATTCCAAATTTATTCAATCACAAGCTTTTTCAAAATATACTTTTATAATGACCTCACTGTCTTTTCTATTTAATTTCATCCACCACTTCATCGGCAACAACTACATTGTCCAATAATTCTCTTCCTTTAGTGAAAGCTAACTATTTTATTGGTAAACTTATGTAAAACCTTCATTTTATTTGAGAGAATTCTAGATATTATCTTGTACACACTACTAACTAATTGTATAAGTCTTCATTCATTTAAATCTTGTGGATTTTCTACTGTATAGGTATAATGTAATGAATGATGCATTGCAATCCCTTGGTATTTTTCTCTCTCAAGAAAGTAATTTACTAATCCGAACTCCTAACATCACCCTTGTGTTCATTCACATGTTTCTATCCAATTAGATCTAGATTTTTGTTTCTGAATAGTCTCTATTTTTTTTTTCAATAATCAAATAATTGTTTTCTCTTTATCTTACTTTGATTGCCTAGGTCATGTTCTTCATCCCATTTTTCTACATTGCTTATATCTGAAATATTTGATTGGTCAAGTTTAGGTGTCCGACCCTTTTGAAAATTGTTTGAATTGATTGAAAATGTTAATATTAATCTTTGAAATTGAAATTTCTCTTTTGTATAACTTGATGTCCAATTTGGAGGTGTTATGCTATCAAATGTTTGGGAAGTTGAAGTGCATGGATTACTAGTTGTGCGTGTTTATGAATAATCGTTCCATTATAAAAATGTTTTAAGAAGTAAATAATTGTAATAAAACTTAGGTGGTGACATAAAAGTTTGAGTTCACAGTTTAGTGTTCAGCTCAATTCAAATATTAAATTGTTGTAGTAAATCGTGATCACCTAATAAATATACTGGAGTGAAAAAAAAAAAAAACGTGCCACTTGTAAAAAAGTTTCCAATATTCTCGTGTAGACCTTATTTTCTGTCATGCTAAAAAAATATCCCGAAACAATAATTGTGTGATGAGAGTGACCCAATCGCATATGCCCACAGTTCCTTTTTGATTCCATGAAGTCCCCCCATCAAAAGAAGAATATCCATAGTTAGAGTCTCTTGCGTCTTAGATTCCTCCCTTTGCACCCACTCACACACGTTCTCTCTCTTCCTTCCTTGCACAACCTACAACTTACCATATAATTAACCCAAGGCTGTAACTTTATATTATTCTTCTCACGCATTTGCAATCATCATGAACAACTCTACAACGTTGTCTCTCTCTATAAATCCTTCTCTCTCTCCTCCTTTTCCTTCACCTGCCACACTCATCACAACCCCCTCTTCTTTTTCCACATTCCGTCAGAATTCTTTGAGATTTGCGTTTTATCGATCCTTTGGGTCAAAACCCATTGCTTCCTTTTGCAGAAAAGCAAGATTGTGCTCTCTTCAGGGGTCATCGAGTGCGAAAAGTAGAAAAAGTTTCGCGCTTGGAGCCACCGAAATGACTATAGCAGAGGATTGTTTGTTGGAGGCAGTGGAGGAGGAAGAGGGTCCTCCTGATTTTTCTCTGCTTGATCCTGAGAGCAATTCGAGGCCTCGTAGAATTGCTCTCTTCGTTGAGCCTTCTCCTTTTGCGTGAGTTGATTTCTTATCTGAATCTGCAATGTGCGCTGTTTGTATGTAGAAATCTAACCATAATGCAACCCCTTCTCCTTATTTAGTGTTTTTCTTTTAAAGATGAAATGCGGGAGTTGGGTTAGGACAGCGTTGAATTTTAGTTTCTGATGCAGCTGACTAGTCTTGTTCTGATTCAGTATTGACTTTATGGTTTTTGATGAATTTGCTGCTGACCATTAAAAGATCAGATGGATTTGAATTTGGTTTTCGTGGACATATATTTTTTTGTTTTAATAGAAATAGAAAGTTTTTGTTTTATAATGCTTTTTTTAATCATTTTTTTTTTATGATTTAACTAAGCTAGCTTTGTCTATGCATGTTTAGGAATAACCTTTTACTAGGTTAAAACTAATTCTTTTGATCACCATCATAAACGTGCTTCTGAGCTGTTTTCTGCTTATTTGGAATGTAAAATTGGATGTTTTGCAACTTATGAATGCTTGAGTGACCTGACATAAGGTTTAGGTAAAGTTGGTGGGTAATTAACCTCACATGTTTTCTACTTTGTGCGCATTACATTCCCAATAAGTTCTGTGATAAACATTCAGTTTAAATTGAAGAAGAGGTGTTCCTGTTCCCTTCCACAGCAGACACCACACATCAATAGTACTAAGTGTAATGCAATATCTATTTTGCAGATATGTCTCAGGATACAAAAATCGTTTCCAGAATTTTATAAAATACCTTCGTGAAATGGGAGATGAGGTAACTTTTCTTCCCTGTTGTTTACTCATGTCCTGTATTTTACTGTGACACAGTAAAGCAAATGTTTGGCATTATTGGTGCATGTTGTAGGTAATGGTTGTGACAACACATGAAGGAGTACCCAAGGAATTTCATGGAGCCAAATTAATTGGATCGCGAAGGTTGCGGCCTTTGACTTCTTTAGTTTTGTTATAATATTTTTGCTTTTAGGCCATAAGGAACTTGAATTTATGTTTCTTCATTGTTGTCGTTCAATGCTTAAATTTATAAATGGCCATCGTATTCATATAGATTTTAGATTCCATATATTTATTCATATTCATAAGTTTTTAAATTTGACTTTTATACTCAAAATTAGATTTTAGAACGGTCTTATTTAAAAGCTAATGTTCTTTGAAAGTTATGGTTGCTACCACTGTCATTGTTTTGAACTAATAGTCTTCATTTAAACAAAAAAAAAAAAAAACAATTGTAAAATGCAGCTTCCCCTGTCCATGGTATCAAAAGGTACCCCTTTCTTTAGCACTTAGTCCAAGAATAATTTCTGCAGTTGCTCAGTTTAAGCCAGACATAATACATGCATCATCACCAGGCATAATGGTTAGTGTAAAATTCCTCTATTTCTTTATTCGTTATCTACAGCATTGGAAAGAACAATGTTGTTGTAAAAACTCATTTATATCATTATTGAGGCTGGTTGAATTTTCAGGTGTTTGGTGCCCTTATCATCGCAAAACTGCTAAGTGTTCCTATTGTCATGTCCTATCACACGCACGTACCAGTGTAAGTTACATATTTTAGGTTAGTTTGGATAAATTTCTCATTCATTAAAACCAACTTGCATTTCAAGTTTGGAGAAGTTTTTATTGACATCGTTTGGAAAAGTTAGATGACAAAACTTGTAGAAAAAATTGAATTGGTTAATTTGATTCATTTTATCTCTGTATTCTCTTCTCTTCTAAGGACTAGTTGAAGTTTATGCAAACCGAACATTACTCACATTTCATATTTTCTGAATGTATTCACATTTTCGACGCTATGATGTTTATACTTCAGATTGAATCGTCTACTCATTGTGATTGACCTTAATATTTTTCCAGATACATTCCAAGATACACCTTTAGCTGGTTGGTGCAACCCATGTGGTGGGTCATAAGTATGTATATGCGCTCGTGGTTTCTTTTTCTCACTTTGACTCATTATTGTGAAATAACATGATTTTACTGTTATACACAGAATTTCTGCATACAGCAGCTGATCTTACTCTGGTGCCATCAGCTGCCATTGGAAGGGATCTTGAAGCAGCTAGAGCAACAGCAGGTGAACTCAAACACCCTTATCAAGTGATTTCTTGGAGCTGTGCTCTGTTAACATGAGCTGAGCAATAACATTTCTTTATGAACCTTTGTCAATGCTGCAGTCTTTTTGTCTTTAACTCGAATCTTCTGTTGATGTCCAGCTAACAAGATTCGTCTTTGGAACAAGGGTGTTGATTCTGAAAGTTTCCATCCACGATTCAAGTCTCATGAAATGAGACTAAGACTGAGGTACTGACCATTTGTCATTTTCATGTTTCCGGAGTTTGACATTCAATGGTGTTTCCACTTATTCTAAATCTTGTTTCATACAGCAATGGTGAACCTGATAAGCCCTTAATAGTTCACGTGGGACGGCTGGGAGTCGAGAAGAGTTTAGATTTTCTCAGAAGGTAGAGAACATTGTGAAAATTTCAGAAAACATGAACGTATGATTTTGCAGTCCATCAAGTGGAACACTGTCGAAAAATTTTCGTTAGTTACTAATGTCCTGAAGCTTAAAGATGGTTAGAACTTTTTGAAGATATGTTTTATAAATTTTTCTTTAGAAAAGTTCCTGTTTGTTTCTTCTGTTTCTCAGTTCTTTAGAGTCCATGCCAAACCATTTGATGAATATTTATCATATGTAAAATTAATATTTGTATCCTTCGTTTTCAAATTTAAACATGTTTTGGCAGTCTCATGGATAGCCTTCCTGAAGCACGAATTGCCTTTATCGGAGATGGACCATACAGGTGACTTGTGATGTGTCCTTGTTTTCTTTTATCTACATCAATTAATTTACTTTGATCCCTTTTGAATAAACTTTTAGTATGGACTAATAGAAAAAGAAAATAATAGGTAAAATGAAACAAACCATGTCAGAATTTAAAATTAACTTATGTACTTCAAGGTAGACACTTAGACGAGAGTTTATAGAAAATTTGACTCTTGTTTCATCCCTGCCTATATCATAATTTCACTGAAATGATGAAACATTATGATCTCCTATTTTAGGCATATTTTATTAACATGAATTCGAAACTCACAGGGAGGACTTAGAGAAACTGTTTGAAGGCATGCCAGCAGTCTTCACTGGAATGCTGGGAGGGGAAGAACTATCTCAAGCATATGCAAGTGGAGATGTGTTTGTTATGCCTTCGGAGTCAGAGACACTTGGCCTTGTTGTTTTGGAGGCCATGTCATCGGGGATCCCTGTGGTTGGAGCACGTGCTGGTGGCATCCCAGACATAATCCCTGAAGACCAAGATGGAAAAATTGGTTTCCTCTATACTCCAGGTGATCTAGAAGATTGTTTGAGCAAACTGAAACCTCTTTTGGATGACAAAGACTTGAGAGAAACAATGGGAATAGCTGCACGTTTGGAGATGGAGAAGTATGATTGGAGGGCAGCCACTAGAAAGATTCGCAATGAGAATTACAATGCTGCCATTTGGTTCTGGAACAAGAAAAGGGCTCAACTATTGAGACCATTTCAATGGTTGGCAAAACGGATTTTCCCATCATCTCCTGATCAGGAAGGAAACTCACAGGGCTGTTGATGCAAAGAAAATGCTTCTTTCAAGCTTTGGATGGTTCCATAAATAAATGATTGAATTGCTTTGGCATTAAGTAAGCGTTGCATAGGATAGACGTGTGGTTGGTTGTGTAATGCATTCATTGGATTGATGTATATATGGGATCAAAATTATGGATTCTGCCTTGTAGAGTAGGTTAAAGGCTTACTTTCATGCATATTGAGGTAATGGATAGTGTAAGATACATATGATGCAACTAGTTAAGGAAGAATCCATTCATGTTTTAGAGCACAAACCCGCAACAACATACTAGAAAATTAGTAATTAACTAAAAAAAAATTACAATTATTAGTAAGATCTAATATGCATGTTAAAAAAGTCATAAGACATGCAACTATGTGTCAAAGTGTAGTTTTCATTACTTGAAATTGAGTTTTTATTGTTTCCCATGTGAAGACAAATTAGTTATTTTATTGGTGGGCAAAAAATTTCATTTTTGTCAATTTGATCTATTTTTCATCTAATTCATTTAAAATTCATTTTATTAAACTTGGATTTTAATATAATTTACATCTTATATTTTTTTTTTATTGGATATCTATTCTTTTAATCCAAATTTTCAAATATGGAAAACTTAAATTTTCAATCTAAATTTTTAGTTGGTTCAAGCTGAAGCTCGATAAAGGTCAATATGGACTGACCAAGAAGAAAGGTCGAGAAGGATCGACTTAGGTCGAGCTCGAGACGAGCTGGCTCAGGCCAAAGGTCGAGACAAGCTGGCCTCGAATGAAGGTCGAGATAGGTCAAGTCAACCCAAAGGTTGAGATATCCTGGGTCAGATTGAAGGTTTAGATGGGTTAGGTCAGGCCAAAGGTCAAGATAGGTTTGGGCGAAGATCGAGATAGGTCGGGCAGGGTTGAAGGTCGAGATGGACCTAGTCGAAGTTTGAGACGGGTCAGGTCGAGTGGAAAATCAAGACGAGTCAGCATGGGTGATAAAGCCTTTTTGCTGCGTAAAAGACTCGGTCAAAACCAATTTCTCCTTAAAAATGTAGTATAGGGAGAACCTTGGGAATCAATCTGTGGACATGGCTAAAGTCAAATGCAATATTTGTGCTTGAATTGTGGTGGGGAAATGTATTCAAAATCAACACTTAAACACAGAAAATTCAAAATCATCAAAAAATGATATGAACTACACATGAATGCATGACTTGCAATGCACAAAATGGTAGGGAATGATGAATTAGATAATCATAAATGTTCAAAACATGTTTAATGATCAAAACTAGGCTAATGCAATAGTTAAATTAATCCAAATTCATCAAACTCAAAATCTGCCAAAAGCAAGAACATGTTCATGAGCAAAGTGCATGGTAACGTCGCATTGGGATCTTTTAGTGATCTAATTGAAAATGTAATGATGTAGAATGATTATAAATGATCTTAATTGCATTTAGAAACTGGAATCACTCGATTTGGTGCACTACACGCAAAGTTCCCAATTTCATGAACCCTAATTCCCAAATTTGAGCAGAAACGCGATTTCGATCATTTCAACCAACTCGTGCAATGAGAATTCAATTAAATATACAAAACGCTCCGTCATGATATAGTGAATGAAACCCCCCAAATCAATTTACATCAACAATCCTTAAAATCACGCAATCATTGAATTATGCAGAAACATGAATTGATGAAATGTAGAAATTCGAATTCAGTAATTCATGCAAGGAAATGCGAAATTGATTATTCAAATCGCTTGGGAAACATTAAAGGACGGTGAACGAAGCTCAAGAACAAATCAAAAAGCTTAAATCGCGTGGAATTCAAATGGAACAATGGTTATGAGTGAGTGTGAATGAGGAAAAATTGCAGAACATGTGAATTGATGAAATAGTGATGGAATTGGGTGTGTGATGGCTCGAAATGCTTGGGAATCATCCTAGGAGTGTGCATGAATGTACGAAACTCAAAATGATTAAGAAATGAGTGAGAAATTCAATGAAATAGTAAGTATGTGTGTGTGTGAACGTGAAAATGGTGCAAAAATGGGGTTTTGGTGATTTGGTGGCAGAAACTCAAAATTAAACTTGAAAACAGTTAAAGAAACTTACAAGTGATGTGTGTGAAGTGGTGGAATTAAAAGAAACTCGAAATTGTAGCAAGAGTGCAATGAAACTACCATTGTCTTGAATCCAACCCATTGGTCTTTTGGACACACTAATTCATAGGTCTGGTTCCAAAAGTTAGATTTGGTAAGGTAGGTGGAGTTCAAGCTCAAAAAGTGGTAGCCAAGGTGGTAGTTTAGTGAAAAATGATGATGACCATTATGGAACCATAGACCAAATGAATAGTACTGAAATTTTCATTCATTAAAGTTCAAATCCATATTACAATACCAAAAATAAGTACAAGGAGTTGCCCCAACCTTCCTCTCACCAAGGCTTGAGCTATTCAAGCTTCCAAAAAAAATAAAAAATGGAGTGAAAATGGGTGATTTTTTAGGGAATTTCGGGTTAGCTGCATGAGGTGGTGTGATGTTGTCAAAAACTCCTCTCCATTTTTCAGAGAATGTGCAGAAACGTGTTGGAAGGCTGTTGGGTCGTGTCCCTATGCCACCTCCCCAAATCTACCTTAAAACCTACCCTACACTAAATCATTTATCACCAATTCATCTCAAACTCCAATTGCAACCCCCTCTAAGATTTTTGGCAATTTCAAGGCCCAAACTAGTCACATTTAGTGTCCTAAAGTGCTCCAAATGATTGGCTCCTTATTTGGGGTCCAAATGGCAAAAGTCAACTCTAAGGTCAAACATGCCAATTGTTCCTGTAGAGAACAAACAAGATAAGTTAGGCACAAGCGTCACCTTACCCATGTACTCCGCTATCTCCTCAGTTGGCCTCTTCCCGGTTGATACATGTCGGCTTGGACCCAGGAGGGGTTACCTGCAGAAGGGACTCCGAAGCTTAAGTGAGTCAAAGCTCTCAAAGGTCAAACCAGGTGATTAATGGAGTAATGAATGCGTACCTTTAATTACTGGGGTCCACGTGTATTTATAGAGTATTAATTATGTCTGGTTATGCCATGGGCCGGGCCCTGGCTTGGGCTCTAGTTTGGGCTGCAGTGGGCCTAGTCCTAACCCAGGCCCTTAGATTTGATTATTGTGGGCTTATTGAACATAAGGGGGGTTTTGGTAGGCGTGTTAAGGTACTCAGCCTAAACCGACTACTTCCCTTGATAGTTGTTCTTCTGGATGTTATCGGTTCAGGCCGGCTAGGCTTAGACTGGCTTAGCCTAGGTCGGTTACCTGAATGTTTTAGCGTATAGGTATGACGATCGTTTTACTATTATTTCGTTAAGTTGGCTTGGTGTGGTACACCACTTTTGCACACTTCATGCTTTTCCAATGCGCAGCGCCCTCTCAAATTTTTGGCAATCCCAAGGCCCAAACAAGTCACATTTAGTGTCCTAAAGTGCTCCAAATGGTTGGCTTTTGATTCGGGATCCAAATGCAAAAGTCAACTCTAAGGTCAAACATATCACTTTTGCACATTTCATACTTTGCAACCAACTTGACCTTGCTACTATGTGAACACCTAAGCCTTCTAATCTTCAATTAAGCCTTGCCTAAGGATAGAGGACCTCCAAATTGATCAAAAGCTCAAGTGAAAGGATTAGCTCTACCTAGACACTACTTGAACAACTAAGCTAAAATGACTAAACATGAAAACTATGAATTTTGCTCAATTGGCCCTAAACCTCAAATTTAGGTGTTTGTTCACTACTAATTTGGAAATACTGAAGTTGCTAAAGTTAAGTAGTGGTAATTTGATCGCCTAACGACAACAATATTGTAAGGCCCGTTAAGATTGCTCCTTATCTTTCAGCCCTAAACTAAAAGGGTTGCCCTTGTAAGTGGGCCTAAGGGCTGGTCCAGTAGATAAAAATCAATCTTAGTTGCCCTAAGTCTCATTTTTCAATTCATTTTAGAGAACCTAAGACTGCAGCCGTCAACCCCCTCCGCTAGGGTTTGCTTCCACTGTCACGTTGAGCTAAGAGGACTTGTACTCCAGTAAGTAACCTTCCAAACCGTGCTTGTAGCTCTGCTACGATTACGCTGGGTAACTCATTCTTCCCCTGTTTCTCTTTTCTTTCCAGTACCTGGAGTCGCCCCTTGTGTTGTCGTTCTCCGCTGTTTAGGGGTCGAGATCTCGTGCTTGTCATTTTCTAGGTAGGGAAGCTAAGACCTTACTCATATGCCCCGTTCCTTTCATTGTTTGGCTGTTATTTCGAGTTTGTGTGGTTGGTGTGTTGTTATTTTGGTTCTGAACGCTTGAAACTATTGTATGAATATGTTGTTTGGGCTGGAGCGAGGAACTGTTGCAGGAAAATAGTGGCGAGACCTGTGAATCTCGCCCAAGCGGGCCACTCTCGCCTAGGCGAGATGAATAGGGACTCGCCCAAACCTTTTTACACGAAAGGTCGCCCAGGCGACCCACTCTTCATTTTGAGCGAGCGAGTATCTCGCTCAAGCAAGAGGGGTCTCGCCTAAGCGAGATCCCGCGTTGATTCCTAGATGCCTTTTCGAGCCCTCGCCTAGGCGAAAGGGGCTCGCCTGAGCGAGCACGTCTCGCCTGAGTGAGACCCTTCAGCCTGAGCGAGGTGTTGGGCGAGACAGTGCTTTGTTTGGATGCTTGTTTATTCTTGGATGATTGGAATTGTTTGGGTATGATTGCTATGATGAGATACATGTACATATGTATATATATATATATATATATATATATATATATATATATATATATATATATATATATATATATATATATATATATATTATTTTTCTCTAT
>Ga0214544_1011684_pt1 | contig 11975 bp, 6 predicted proteins | sample CNSS3metaG_FD_160074 | JGI IMG/M metagenome (GOLD analysis project Ga0214544, IMG submission 160074) | Root nodule microbial communities from cowpea collected in UCLA plant growth center, Los Angeles, California, USA - CNSS3 | ecosystem: Host-associated > Plants > Roots > Nodule | place: USA...
TTAAATGAAAGTAAAAAGAATAATATATGAGTCAAAATAAATAAAAGATTAATATAAAACCCATGAGCTTATCAAGATTAATATATAAGAGCTTAACCTCACTCCCCCTTACCTTATTGATTGAAGATCACACTAATAATAGTTGTAGAAGACTAGGATCTCTTTCAATCTTTGCTCTAAATTTTCTTTCCTATTTTTCTCTTTCCCTCTCTTCTTTCTCTTTCTCTTTCTCTCTCTCCTTTCTCTCTCTCCTTTCTTTCTCTTTCTTCCTTCCTTTCTTTCTTTCTCACTTTCTCACCTCCTCTAACCTTCATTCCATATGTATATATAAGCAAACCATGTGCTTATCAAAATCATGATTACTTAATTAATGAAGAGATAATGTTTATCTCTTCACCTTATCCTCTCTTTTTTTTTTTCTATATTATTTTTTTTATCTCTTTTAGAAAATTCTTCATATTATTTTTTTACACACACCTATTTAATAATATTTTTAATGCTTAAACTACATCATAATAAAATACAAAACGTAAGTAAAAATATAATATTTTCTAAATGTTTTATTTAAAATAAATAATATAGTTTATTAAAAATAGGGATGTTACAGACCTTATCAAATTTAGCTTGACTTGGATCCAACTTAACCTAGATCCAACTCCACAAACCTACTCGACTTGGACCCAATCAAACTTTATCCATCTTGAACTGGGGTAGACTCGAACAAACTTTATCCCTACCCAACTCAATATGACCTAACTGAGACCTGACTTGGTCAACATAGGTTCAACCTAACATAAACATCTCAAGCTCTCAACATATCTCAACGTGTCTTGCCTACGTCAACCATCTTTAAATGATATCAACCTAATTTAATTTGACCTAAGTTAACCTGACTTTGTTTTGTTTATATTAGTATGAAATTGTGTTGGGTAAATATTTTTTATTGGTATATTTTTTTTTTCATTTTCATTTTAAATAAGATATTTTACTTTAAAAATTAAACCATGGATTAGTCCTTATATATTTTCGTTGACATTTTATTTTTATATGAACTTTTGATCTATGAATTTTTTAAATCTTGACTCGTGTTTCAACCCAAATTATATGGACTCGGCAAATTAATTTGAACTTGTACATGTTATACTTTTACTTTAAGTCAATGACCTAATATTACCTCTTATTATCTTAAATATTCATTCAAAACCAAGAAATTATGTATTCTTAATATAAAATTTTCATTAGGTTAATTTTATTTTATTTTTTTTGTATTTTTTTCTAACATCTCGTTTTCGTATATTATAAATATAAAATTAAAATTCATTATTATTTGAACATGTATTTTTCATAAGACAAGGGAGAATATGATTCAATTCAACTCTTACCTTTGGTTCAAAGTTGATGCAGAAAAAAATGAATTTAAAAATAGATTCCACTTAATCTTTAAAACAAATTCGAAATGTGTTTTAAACTATTCTAATCTAGTTTTGTCTTGCCATTCCCAAAATATTATTTTTTGAAATATTTAATATTAATAATAGGGTTAAATATGTTTTTGGTCCCTCAAGTTTCAGCAAAATTTGGAATTAGTCCCTCATCAAAATTTTTGACCAATTTAGTCCTTCATCTTTCAAAATGCGTGAATTTAGTCCTTTTAACCAAATTTTGTTAAGTTTATCTGACGTTTCAAGCGCATTTCATGATAGTATTTAAATTATTTACACTGTTTGACACATTTTTGCTTCAATGTTAATTTAAATACTATCATGAAATGTGCTTGAAACGTCAGATAAACTTAACAAAATTTGGTTAAAAGGACTAAATTCACGCATTTTGAAAGATGAAGGACTAAATTGGTATAAAATTTTGATGAAAGATTAATTTCAAAATTCACTGAAACTTGATGACAAAAACATATTTAACCCTTAATAATATTATATTTATAATGAGACACCGACTATGTATAAAAAACCCTAATTTCAGGTTTCAATTTTTCAGAGAGTGTAGGTGAGAGAAGATGATGAGAGCAATGGAACTATTCGGGGAGATGGATGAGCAGGTATCGTCGATGGCGATGGACGTCGACGACGTCGACCCTCTCGAGACCTTCGCCGAGGGTGTCATCACCGCCGACCTCAAACTTGCGGATGTGAATTTCTTCAACAACTTCCAAGACGATTTCGATGATGCTGATATCAACTAATCATTACGTAGGGGTTAAATAATTTCCGGGTTAGGGTTCCTTTATCTTGTACTTTCCTCTCTGTGATGGTGAAGGGAATCGAAAAATAAATAACAGGACATGTTGTACTTTATTTCTGGGATTTTCGTGTTAATATGATAATTGTGTTTGGTTATTAACTGTACCTTGGTTTTATTTGATTATTGTGTGGTTTTTGTATCAGTTTTCTTTAATTGTTGTTTGTTTTAACGGTCTTGTAGCCAAAGCTTAATCTATCTTCGGAGGGAATTGGTTCTAAATTTCGAGTATCGTGCTGCTGCATTGTTTATTGCAGTTGCAGCTGTATGAACTTATTATATGTTTGCACATAACAGAGAAAAAGGATTCCACAATTATTTTCACTATTGATGCATCTTTTTACAATTATTCGTCGATGAATCATGTAGCTTCCCAAGGAACCACATAGAAGTGCCTCCTGCATTCTTGCAATATCTGATACAGTAGCACTCATTCAATCTCTAGCATTTAGAAGTTAGAAAAGAAGATTGAAATTTAATTTGTGTCTTTATAAACTGTGAAATAAAATGGTGTTGATTTTCTTTTGCGACTTTGTTATGGTTGCATTACAAAGTTGCCAATGCATTTTAGTTTTGTGATTTAAATTCGTTTAGCAATTGTGCACAGTTGCTGTTGTGAGCAGTTCCACAATGACAACATCGTGATCGCATTTGTTGTTGTGAACCAAAATTTAAATTTATGAGAAGTTCTTTGGATTTCTTTTAAGCGAGTAAGTGAAAAAGTATTAAGGGGGTATTCATTACTGAAATTTAGTGAGTTGAGATTTCAATGTACTTTTGAATCAAATGAGTGGGAGATAAATCTTGCGTGGTGTTTCTTGCATCTGCTGAATGTTTTAGCTGAGGCACTGTCATAGATGTGGGGGATGGGAAGGATGCTTCTAGCTATTTGTTTTGAGGCTTCCTTTTAGTAAGACAAAGTTTACATGGAGTGTATTCTTGTAAATTAAAGTAAAATATATTAGTTATTCATGAAAAAACTAATTTGATAGTATTGTAACAGATTACGAGTTAAATTTATAAGCAATATTTACCGTTGGTTTTCTCCCCTTGACTAGTTTGCTCTCTCTTGTAAATTTGTATCTAAAGCAATTATTACTGCCATTTATACTGGTGATTAAGTTTTAGTAATGTTACAATGCTTGATTTGGAAGATCTAACGAGAATAAGCACATTTTTTATGTGCCAAGAGAGCATTATAGCTAGCAGATGGAAGGTCGCAATTACTAACACAAGACTTGGTGGTTAGATGGGAGGGAAAGGTTGTGTGTTCGATCTCGGGCTAACAATTTGAAGGGAGAATGAGAGAGGTTGTAAGTTCGACTTTCACACTAATAAAATCTAACCACTAACATTTGCCTATAAAAAAAAAAAAAAAAAAAACAGAATTGGTTGGTGTGGTTTCTGTTCTTTATATGAGACAAGAGACATTACTAAAAGTACTATCCATCCTCAAGGTTAATGTCAGTTTTTTCTCGGAGGTTTAAAGAATGTTACCAATTACTTTCAATTTCACGACATTACAACACTTTGACCTTTGGGGAATGAATATTTCCACACTAGCCTTCACGAGTACGAACAAAATTATGTTTAATGAAACATCATAGGATTACAAAAATTATATCTAGTGAAACTCTCATAGTGAAACTGATCAAATTTTATATTTTGTGTTTGCATCTTCTTTCTTTTATAGACTTTATAAAGTATTTGTTGCGAAGACAATCTTTTATCTTTAAAGCAGATATTTTGATCTTCGTATATTAGACAACAGATAGTTATTGCAAAATAGCTTAAATTCTAGCTCAATATTATGCTTTGCTAATCTTTGACATCTTTTGAAGAATAAATAGTATATTCCATTTGTATTTGAAATTATTGTTGACGAATGATTAATTTTTAGATTAAATAAGTAAAGATATTATTTCTCAGTTGAAATTAAACCCTTTCATATAATAGTGTGTTGGATGCTACTATTGATAAAAGGGCTTTTTTTCGTAGATGATTCTCCTAAAACTATATGTAAAAACTCTTGAATTATAGATTTTGGCGTGACCAACCATACGACTCTTCATTAGACTCTTTTGATATTATATGTTTCTCTTTCTAGTAACCATATTACTGTTGTCGGTGACATTTGTATCACATAACTGGACTGAACAATGTTTCTCTTTTTTCATCCCTCAACTTTAAACATATTCTTCATGTTCCAAAATTTTGTAATAACTTTATGTTAAAAGACTTACTTACGACCTAAGTTGTTTTGTAACCTTTTTTTCTTCTCCATTGTATTTTTCAGGATCTTGCCACAAAGAGCAATTGAAATTGTTAAGGAAAAGGGAGGGGGGTTTTATTGCCTTGAAGACTTAAGAAGCAAGGATAGTTCGAGATGACAAATGATTACCTTTTGCCTCCAATCTTAAATTACTATCGAGTTCTCCTTTGGTTTCTCCACTGTTGTTTTAGGCATACCTTTTTATGTTTCATTTATTTTTGAAAGAGTCTATTGAATCATTAAGGATGATGTATGGCAATTTACAAAGCATGTCGCATATCCTCTTAGTAATACAAAAATTGTTTATCCTTTTGATTTGATGGGTAAATAGTCGGTTCAATATTTGTTGTATTGACATATTTTATTATTTTACTTTTAGTACAGTAAGAAAAAAAGAACTTACTATAAGTTTTTTTTTTCTTAACTTTGTTAATGGCTAGAATAATTGAAATGTCTTTGGTTTTTTAGTAATAATGATTTATTAGTGTTAATTATACCAATTCCTCTCGAGTGTGTTATAAATCCATAGTTTTAACTACAGATTAATGAAAAGTTAATTATATATTAATATTAATATTCCTTTTTAATAAACTCACGACAGTTATTAAAAATTAAATATATTTTTAATTACCTCAATCATTAGCATACTTTAAACAAAAATAAGAAAATTAAAGTTTTTGCAGTTATTTTTTTTCTTATTGTACTGCAAATAAAATATATGAATAATTATTCAATTGAATTGATTATTTAATTTGATTCACGCTCATGTCTGAGGGACTACATCCAATTTTAGTATATATATGTGAAATGGTTTGTCATTTGATGACTATACTAGTTTCACATGATTTTTCTTCTTGAAATAAGACTTTTTTTTTTTTATTTGTCAAATTCTTTCATATAATAAACAAAACTTAGAAATCAATTACATGTTTACATTCTAGTAATCGGAGGAAATGTTTAAATCATGACATGTCTGACTATATCTTTAAAAATAAGTAAAATAAGTAAAAAATAATTGTAGAATCTGAAAATTAAAAATAACTCTTAAAAGTTAAAGATTGTTAAGAGGAAAATAACTTTTGAATCACCTAGATTATACAATTTAGAAATTATTGTTAACTTTTAAATTATATGAAGTCTTTTTTGTTAAGAAAAAAAAAAAGACTTCCGCGAAATCGCGGAAGTCATTTTATTGTAAAATTCAGAAAGGGCAAAAGTAGATTCTTTTTGCATGGGGTAGGAAGAATTTGCCTTTGCTATGTCTATTAGTTCAATTCAAAAGCTCGACTCAACTCCTATTTTTAATTCACCTCTACTTTTATGAACAAGTAATCATAAACAAAATCATTGTTCACCGTCTATCTTTTACATCTTCACTGAATGGTAATGTGACTCTTAATCCAATAAAAACTAGCAATGCAAATCAATCTATAAAAATTTGAGTCGCTCAACCACCATAACTGAATCTTTGAACAACATAAAATGTTTGTATAAGCATATTTACAACATAAATTACATTCTGCATGAGGCTATAGATTCTTAAGATCAGAACAAGGATTAGATATGTCTTTGAATATTTGACATGCATGCTATGATATCAATTTCACAAGCCAAATCAATATAATACTTAAACAACAGAAGCTGTAAAGAATTTTTGTTCTTCAGTCTCTAGTAACTCACCATTCCTTGTCGGTTCCATTTGCAAAATATACAGGACATACTGCATTGCTTCCATTTCCTTGGCTGCCAATTCAAGTAGGTTTTATTAATAAAACAGAAAATCTTCTTCCAGAATATTAATCATGCAACATACAGCCACATTCAAGTTCATTACTGAGGAAAAGAATAAATTACAAGTTTTACTGTCTTCTTACAAGTTCTGGAAAATAAATTCAACCATTTTAAAACTATAGAATGAAATTAAAAAACTAAATGAAATCTGTTTCCTAAAGAACACGTTACACAAGGAATACTGTAGAGGATGGTAACCTTTCATTAGTTTCCATTAGCATTAAATAATGAGTGTTAAAAATTGTTGAAAAAACAACGGCGAGATTGTAACACTGCCATATAATTTTTTTTTAGCAGATGCATTATCCTTCAAGTTGAAATATGGCAGAGTTGGGAGAATGACGTACTAAAACAACTAATAAGGTTCAGTTATTTCACAGTAAATCAAAGAAACAGGTTTTTATACAACTTTTGCAATCCAACAAATTGATTATCTTAAATATTTTTTAAAAAGGTAAATAAAATGTATGTATAACAGTTGGTTAACATAGTAAAGTCTACTATACCTGAAAAGAATTGGCTGCAAGCTCGCAAGCGATCTCAAATATACATGTATGCTCTTCTCAACACCTATATACAACTTTATCAAGTATACTTCTAGTTGGGTACCGGAGACTGAAGCTGGCCAGCCATAGCAAACCCTTGTTGCATCATTATAAGCTATAGTTTTGATCTTGTTCTGACCTTGGGACTGCTTGGTAATTTGATCTTACATTCTGAATTAAATAATAATACAGTACCAAACATTAATAACAGATAAAATGAATGAACGAACTAATAAGAAAAGGAAACTGCATGATAAACATTAAAAAATTGAGTCAATAAATATTTTAGTCCCCCTAATAAAACCGATGTTAATTTGATCTTTAATCATAGAAAAGGAGGTCAATTTTTTAGTTCTTAAAGAATTTTCTTTTGTAAAAGAAATAATGCAGTAAAATACAATTTCCAATTTGTAAATTTCACTCTTTTAATATCACTATTGTTAGATGTATTTTCAATATATGAACCTAGGCCCATCTCTATGTAATGCAATGTAATGAACAGTTTATATATAATATGTTCATTTGTTTTGCTCGTGACCCAAGTATTCATTCATATGAATACTATCCTACATTTCTACAACTATTATAATAGACTACTTCCAAAAAAAAATAAAAATCCGAAGTATTCTATTACCAGTAAGACTAGACAAGAATGACAACAGCAGAACAAAAGAATTAGGCAAGTGATAAATTGAATAGTTTTATGAGATTGCACTGTACCTCTAGTAATGTGATGTAATAGAAATCCTCCATATGCTGCATCAGAGCACTCCCATCTCTGATTGAGCGGAATATATTTATTTCAGTTTGCAACAACTTCTCAATAAGCTCCTTCTCACCCTTCAACTGATACATCAAGGTTGGGAACGGTGAGCATGTAAGAAAGACCAACTCTAGATTCTTAAAAGGAAGAATATGCCAACGGTGCAAATAAACATAGCCCATTTTGATAGGTTGAGAAGAAAAAAGTACTCTATGGTACAATGAATATCTACGATGTTAGACCCTTCGGATATGTGCGTGTGTATCCTATTACAGGGGATGACTTGATGTGTACAGTTTCTAGGTGCCAAAACTACACATATTTAGGCCAAATTATTAAACAACTTTTTCATGCAAAAATTGGAAACTGCCAGAAAAACTGTTTCTGATATTATTCATAGAGAAGCACTTGCTCTTAAATAGAATACATGCACATAATAACTAAAAGTCCTAATTTATGATGGATATAATCTATCCCTACAAATCAGGATCAAAGATATTGTACATTAAATACGAAATGCAATTAAATCTCCTAATAATGTATTAACTGCAGCATAAATGATGGAATTCTGACAATCACTTTGATTTCAACTTTATGGCACCACAACACTACCCAGTCAATGTGAGAAACAACTTTAGTATTTCCCCTCAAAAAATAAAGACTTTGAGGGTTTGAGGGGAGATTAGTATCTAGAGAGTTGTTTTTGAGTAAAGGGGGAGAGGTAGAGGAAGTGAAAGTACGATAAGGGTTGGGCTGTGGAGGACAGATTATTGGTATATGTAGCACAAACTAATGCTTTTTTATTTAAGAAAAACTCAATTATCATAAAAAAATTTAAAATGCTTTTTTTAATTAATTCCTTATATGTAGCACAAACTAACAAACCCTTAATATATTTGGAACATAACATTTAGTATTCATGTGAAATAAAAATTAATGACTATTGTTGAATATAGAGAAAATAGGGTTTGAGATTAATCTCTCTTATGTAGAAAATACACATAGGGGCTGTATTTATAATAAAAAAAATATGGACTAAACACAAAATACATATGAAGAATAAAAACAATAGAAATAGAAAATAAGATATTAATGATATCTTAACAACTATAATTATAAGTGAATTTGTGAATAAATCAGAATAAACATTTCCTTCGAAGTTAGAAAAGAAGAAACTTACAAATTCGCTGACTATAACATCCGGTGTTGATTCCCCAAGAACATCACCTTCATAACCATCTCCCAAAATATCTTTGTTTTCCTGGATGACACGCATTTGATATATTAGTAAGAGTAGGCGTTTGGAAACGCACAATTCTTCTAAACTTCAAGAAATTATTCCTCTTAGCCACTGACAACTGACTTTCACTTCAAATATAATGCCATGCTTCTGATAAATTACATTGTATAACTGTCGATGCTAGGGTGATACCCAAAATAATAGCCATTTTAATTTTGGGGCTAATAAATGTAAGTATTTCATGTCAGTCATTTCCCCTAATAGCCATTTTAATTATTTCATTTCAATCATTTTCCCATATAGCCAAGCTCTTGATAATTAAATAGTAGAACTATCAAGACTAACAAATCTAACCATACAATTTCAGTCAATTTTCCTAAATATTGCCATTAATAGCCAAATCAATTAGGCTGGTAAAATTGTCAACAAAAAAGCATGAGTGCCTCAAGACAGATAAAGAAAATAGTATGATTTTTAAAGGAGAGATTCACGAGTGCAAAGAATTATAATAACCACTCACTAGGGCATTTCCTAAAACCCCTGCAGCAAGAAATACAGGTCGCTCAACATGACAATAACCCATTAACCGTGGAACGGTAGGTATAATATCTCTGTGATTCACAACTCGCCAGCTATCTTTAACTCTCTGCATATACAGGAGGAAAACAATATGTTGTGTTCATTCAATAATAACAAGAAAAACACAAGAACAAGAATGAAAGAAAGCAATTGTATTATAACATAGAGTTCTACACGGTACATTCTCAATGCAACGTGCATAGCATACACATAGCAGGCTAATACAGGTGCTACTAGACATTCTCTATGGTGCACTTCTTCAGGCGATTATGATTCAGAGCCAATACTTTATAATTCTCCTCCACCTTGACTCAAATCATGGAAGAGATCCCGCATCACCTTATTTTAATCTACTCCAAGCAACGTTTGAATCTTGATCTTGGTATGGACTTCGTTAACACATATGTAGGAATCTCCTCCAATGCTACCTCCACAATCCTAACCTCCCCAAACTCAACAACATCTCTAACGAAGTGCAATCTAACATCATTGTGTTTAGTCCACTAATGGTATATCTAATGATCAACTAGATATATGACACTTTGACTATCATAACGAATAATTACACAATACCCAGCTCTTCTTCCATCCCTTTCAACCACAAAGTCTCCTTCATCCCTTCTGTGAACGTGATATACTCAACCTGGGTAGTAGATAAAGCTACCACTGGTTGTAAATTGGCTTTCCAACAAACTGCAATACCAAATAGTGGTAAAAAAATAGCCAAAAATCAACTTACTGATATCAACATTCCCTACATAGTCTACATCTACAAACCTTTCTATAACTTCTTTGTTATGGGTAGAGTATCTATACAATGGTCCATATTCTTATCATATATCTACCTCCCCATGAACATGTCCAAGATCTGCAATGAATCTGCTCACCACACTAATGGCATGTGCCGGATCTAATCTGTTACACACCATCCAACCCATGATTATCCCTGCTCCATTGGCATATGTAATAGTCTTCCTTTCCCTCCTACTTTCCTCAAACCTAAAAGCTTGGGTAACTGAGAGCTTCTGTGATGATCCAATGGTGTACCCACAAGTTTAGATTCATGCATCCTAAACCTCTTAACAACCTTCTTCAAATATCTTTGCTAAGATAGATATAAAACTCCAATTGTTTGATCCCTCCATATGCCCATCCCCAGTATTTGCCTTGAGGGACGAAGATCTTTCATTTCAATCTCTGAGATTAATTTTCTTTGATTTCTTTTGTCTCATTTTTATACTAGCTAACTATAAATATATCATCTACATAGGAGTAAGAATAACACACTACTTCCTTCTCTTTTCAGATGTAGACACAACTATCATAATTGTTCCTCTGGAAACTCGTCTAGCTCGAGAAATCATAAAGTCTCTTGTACCATTGCCTTGGACTTTGCTTTAAGCCAAACAATGATTTTTGTAAGAGACGCACCTTTCCTTCGTCTTCAACAAATACCTTTGGTTGTTGCATGTAAATGGTCTCCTCCAAGTTTCCATGCACAAAAGTTATCTCAATATTCAATTGTTCTAATTCTAACGCCATTTTGTACTAATTAACAATTGATATCAATATTCTTATCAAATCGTGTTTTGCCATTGGTGAGAAGATTTTATTATAGTTTCTCCCCTCCAATAGTGTAAAACCTTTTTGAACTAGATCTCTCCTTGAATATTTCTTTCACCACACCTGATCTTCCTTCCTTCTTCTTGAATATCCACTTGCATCCAACCACCTTTTGATTTTTGAGTGGATCAACAAAGTGTCCACATTTGGTTCCTTCTCAAAGATTCAACTTCCCTTCCATGACACATTATCAATTGTCAATTCTAACCTTCTAAGCCTTATACGGCATCGATTGACGCTTCTAGGCTTTGAACATTATATCTCTTCAATAGCAGTAAAAGCATGCCAAATAAGATCAACATATTTAAACCTCTGTGTAAGTTTGATCGCCTCTCTGTATCACACATAAGTTGATAGCCAGAGTCCAAATTCACATGTCCTAGCCTTCCTGAGTGAGAAGAAAAAGGTTGATTCTTGTTGTTTGATACTTCATCATCAAACCCCTCTAGACGATCTGATCGAACACCAGAAGACTTCACCTCAACATGAGCTATCTTGCCTTAATCTAAATCTCTACACATCATAATCATTTCTCATTGAATGTGACGTCCTAACTAATGAAGCATCTAGTTTCCCCAGGATTTAATCTACACAACTTATAACCCTTCGTTTATTCAACATATCCAATGAAGATATACATCTTTGCCCATGCTTTAAGTTTATCTCTCGTGACATGTGCAAATGCCAAGTTTCCAATGTCACGAAATGGGCTCTCTCTGTTTTCGATGCCCTTTACTCCTCTATTCACCTCATTAAATAATACATAACATATCACCCTTTTAATGATAATTGATTCTAATTCCTGATTTTTTCAACCTAAATTAGGAATCCTAAATATATGCAATTATTACAAATATGCCATATTATATAACAGCAGATAATTGTCCAGCAGATTTATTGCCTAAC
>Ga0214544_1011690_pt1 | contig 11968 bp, 8 predicted proteins | sample CNSS3metaG_FD_160074 | JGI IMG/M metagenome (GOLD analysis project Ga0214544, IMG submission 160074) | Root nodule microbial communities from cowpea collected in UCLA plant growth center, Los Angeles, California, USA - CNSS3 | ecosystem: Host-associated > Plants > Roots > Nodule | place: USA...
AACTTAGGGAATCAAAAATAGCAAACACAAATGAAAGGGATGAAGGATTAGTGAACTTCCTTTCTAAACATGCTTAGTCTTCTTAAGCATTTGCCTCCATCCTTGGTTGGGGTCAATCCTTCATCACCGTCTAGGATGGCGGCTAGGTCAGGGGTGATGCCAGCAGGTCCTGAGGGACCAGCATCCGCCTGCTTGTTCACTCCAGCTTTGCTGCGGGTGGAAACCATCTTTAGAGAAAAACGGGTACTAAAGGTATTCGTCTCGTGCCCCACGGTGGGCGCCAATTGTTCATGCAGAGAACAAACAAGATAAGTTAGGCACAAACATCACCTTACCCATGTAGTCCGCTATCTCCTCAGTTGGCCTCTTCCCGGTTGGTACATGTTGGTCTGGACCCATGAGGGGTTACTTGCAGAAGGGACTCCGAAGCTCAAGTGAGTCAAAACTCTCAAAAAGGTCAAATATGTGATTAATGAATGTGTATCTTTAATTACTGGAATCCACGTGTATTTATAGAGTATTAATTATGTCTGGTTATCCCATGGGTCGGGCCTTGACTTGGGCTCTAGCTTGGGCTGTAAGTGGGCTTGAGCCCTAACCTAGGCCCTTAGGACCTATTGAACACGGGGGGCTTCCATTTTACTAAGTATATTGAAGTTGTCGGCCTAAACCGACTACTTTCCTTGGCGGTTTGTGTTGCTCATGTGCCGTCAGGCAGGTTGTTCCTCTAGACATCTAGGTTACCGGTTTTGACCGGTTAGGCCAGCCTAGGCCGGTTACTCGAATGCTTTGGTATGGTGATCGTTTTATCATTATTTTGTTAAGTTAGCTTGGTGTGGCACATAAGCTATGTCTAGTTCTCCTTTAAAACAATTTCTTAAGAAGTTTCATTAATCAAATTAAGGATTAGAAGTACAAACCAATCGTGGTTATAACAAATATGAAAATCACTTATGGTTAACCTGTCTTAATCTTCCTATGGTTAACCTGTCTCAAAACAAGTAACAATGAATTGTCAAAGAGATGACAATGTAGCTACTCATTATCATTTACTTGGTGATGATGTCCATTTTGATAGGTCTTGATACTTAGTCATCCATGTCATTGTGGGACGTAGTCCGTAACTGACTTGCCCATTAGTATCACTATCCCTATATTTGTGTCATAAGATATAGAGGTAATTAATGTAATGGCTCAATCATGGGCTAGGTAATCGCGTAAAGGATGCGGAAAAAAGGAAGAGTGAGTTTTATATAAATAAGGGATATTTTCACAAAATAAAGGTAAAATCAGAAAAAAAGAAAGCATAGAACTTGAATACAAAGAATTTAGAAAGAGAGACTTGTTCATAACTTGAGTGTCTTTGGTCTAAGTTCCACTTCAACTTAGGCAGAAATAGTGTTACTTCACATACTAAAGAAATACAAAGGTTTAGCTCCCCTACCAAAAAGACTTACCAACTTATGAATACTAAAAAATTGTAAAGGACTTGTGTATTCTTCAATTCAACTTGAATATTTCAAATAGATCTTTGATCGGTTCAATCTTTGCTTTAATGTAAAACTTTGATACTTAGAAGCTTTATCTTCTTCGTAAGGAAATAATTCTAAAAAAATGCAATAAAAAATATATATTTGTATTGTAAATCGTAGCACATTTTCTTTTATTTCCCTTTTTATGTTTTTATATGAATGTTATGTAACACTAATTTTTTACATAAAAAGAAATTTTGATATTTCATCATTCAATGAATATATGTAATTACAATATTACTAGTCTTGTTTTATTTTTATCTTTTAAAAACATTTATTATTACGACTTTGATTATGTAACAACTTAAAACAAAAACATTAGAGTGTGTTAACTAGATTGTCCAGTGTTGGGATGGTAAATAAACGTATCCTATGGGTATTGTCCAAACTTGTTCCCATTTTTATGGGAATTTCCGCATTGACTAGGTACGATTATGGATATGAGTAATATCAAATTTTTCAATAAGGATGAGGATGAGGATGGATATGTACTTATCTGCCTTACCACATCCTCATATCTACCATACTATCCATCCCCACCCTCATTTTCGGTCCCATTTAAATTATTAAAATCCTTGTAGTCTATTGAGTAACCATACATATATATATATATATATATATATATATATATATATATATATATATATATATATATTACACACTTTCTATTTTTTATTTCTTCTAATTGTTTTTTGTGTCATGAAATTCATTCACATCTCTAATATATTTTCCTTATTATCACAACATTTATGCTATTATGTTCAAATAATGCATGTCCATTAAATTTTTGTGTGTCTCATATCTGAAGATTTCTACTCCTTTTTAATATTTTTATTTATTGTTTTTTTTTTCACATGAGAATGTTTAACTCTCAATTTAAGTGTTTAATAACATAAACCTTTTATCATGTAAAATACTGCTATGTTTTATATAATTATTTTATTTTCCAACTTATTATCATAAATGTAATTTTATCACTATAATTGTGTAAATAAATTTTATTTACTATAATGTAATTGTCATGATTCCTTTTTATCACCATTCAACATATATTGAAGTTTAAAAGATGAAATATTTATGTTAAAATTCAATTATTATTAGTTTAATCTTTGTTCTTTGTATGATTTTGATTAATTAATTTTATTAATGTATACAAAAATAGATTTCATAAAAATTTAGAAAATTGAAGTAAAGAGACATTTAAAATATTTTTTAATCTCAATATTTGTTTTTCCTTTTATATTTTTTTAGAAATATTTTTAAATTTTATCAATTAGGTTTCATTAATGTTTGCAAATTTAATAAATGTTATGGTTGTTATGAAATTTTACTTCATACTTTATTTTAAAATGTAAACAATTATAATTTTTTAAAATATTTGATAATAAAGAAACCAGAATACCATACTATTAATACCGAATATTTGATTATATTATATTTTCTTTGCCGTACTTTTTTATTATTTAAAAAATAATAATTAATTGATATTAAAATATTAAGAAAGCGGATATGAGTAGGATACTAAATATTTACTCGTTATCCGGTGAAAATGAGAATAAATAAAAAATTTGATATCATTTAGATTTGGATATAAAAACAATAATAAATTTTTACTTTTTTGAAATGAGTATATGATAGCAAAATTCATTCGTATCCTATCTTCATCTCGTTGTCATGTCTAATAGTGATTTTTGGACAGCGGGGTATGTGTGTTTGTGAATAAAACATGTATTATTTATTATTCACTTGGGTCATTCGAAACTCTTAAAGTGCATTATTGCATGAAAGAAATGAAACTTTATTTATTTAATATTCACTTTTATATAATTCAATAATGAACCATTTAGCTCACAATATTATTTTGGCTAGAACCATACATTTATTTAAAATGTTTCATTTAGAATCATTCACTCCTGCCTCTCCCAGTGGTTCTCTCGGAAACGAATTACCTGCAAAATTGAATAATTTTTATGTTAATAACTAAATCGAATAAAACATTCAATGTAGAATACACACTAGAAAATAGATAGAATAACACGCTTTTGTCACAACAATTACAATTTTAATTTTTTTTATTAAACTCATGCTAAACGTAATATTTTTACTTGAAAAATATTATTAAAAGAAAAGAAAATAAAAATTATGGGTAAGACTTTTAACCATATAAAAAATACTTAGTACTAGAGATTAATATCTATTAGGAAAGGAATAAAAACAAATTCTAAATAACATAAAAATGCTTTTTATATATATTTTTCTTCGAATCTTATAAGAGTCAATTTATCCACATAATATTATTTTCTTTTAAAATATAAGAACACTTAAATTTCATACGAGAATAGTTCGTTACGGTTTGAATTTAGACTTTGATAAAATTTTATAATTTCAAATGTTAAGATCTGAAGATGAAATGAAATCTAATATCCAAGCTTTTAAAGATAATTATATTCCTTTTAGAAAAATATTTATAAGATTGGCTGACTGCAATTTAAAACTATCAATCGAAGTTTGGATGTTCTGACCATCAATGAAATGAAATATTAGAAATCAAAAAATTAGAAATAGCTTCATAATAATTTACAATATCATTGCAATTTTACCATCCAACTTTTGAAATCCGAATAAACAAGTTCAACACACTCAATTTGACAAAATTATATATTTGTTTAACGTTTATATCAACATATTATATTTAATTGTAAAAAATAAATAAATTTGAATACCTGACATATGATTACAACGACAATATCCCTGGGAACAATAAACTACCGATGCACTGCATCCTACAGTACGAATATGGCGAATACAATCTTGCTTTGTTTTACATGGAGTTATAGTTATAACACCATCTTCTGCGTTTGTTTCCATTGAAAATGAATGACCTATAAAAATAATTGTACGGTTTTATTATACGTATGTACCAGAAAAAAAAAACATTCAGAACACATAAAATAAAGAGAAAATAAATACCATAATAAACTTCTATGGCAAGAATTACAAATAAAAATGCTAATATGAACGAATTCTTTGACATATCTCTCATAATGTTTCAAAATTTGAAATGTTTATGTTTGCTGTAATAATTTAAGGTTGATCTCTTTTATTTATAGGAAAAGTGTGAAGGTCATATTAAATGCAACGTACTGAACAACAACGAGGTAGTAATGTAAGCAGTTTCGTAATAAATACAGTATTTAATATAGTGTATTAATAATAATAATAATAATAATTATTATTATTATTATTATTATTATTAGGATTTGTTTGTTTCTAATGATGAAATTAAGGAAGAATGAGTTCATGAATTTGAGCAACATAAATAAGAGAAGTTGAAGTTCTTTGTTTTAAGAGATGACTACAAGAAAATGTTTCATTAGTTACCAATTTGAGTGACCAAAAGTGGCTAGTCATTATAGTGATCAATTTAAATATCAATTTACAACATAAAAAATTATTGGTTACTAAAATAGTTACTATTATAAATAAAAAATTATAATTGGTTACTAATTAACTAAAGACCAATTTAGTAACTAAGTCATCTTGGTAGTCAAAATCTAGATAACAAATTTTTAGTGACCAGTTTTCGTTGGTAGCCAAAACCATGGTAGGTAATTTTAAAGACCAACTTAGTGACAAAATATAATTTTTATTCATAATAGTAACTATTCTAGTAACCAATAATTTTCTACTTTGTAAATTGATATCTAAATTAATCATTATAATGACTAACAACTTTTGGTCACTAAAATTGATTACTAATGAGATATTTTCTTGTAGTAGATAAAGGTGGAAATAAAGATATTTGAATGTAAAATTTATGAAATAAAAAAATATTTTAATGGATAAAAAAATGTAATTATTATTATTTTTATAAGTTTCAGTGTTACTAAACTATATATTATTATTATTATTATTAGTAAATTATATATAAAACTACTTACTCCTAATTTACCATTTACAATATTATTATTTATTTATATTTTAAAGACTAACCATTATTTTTAAATATCTAAAATATAAGAAAATAATAACCTCTGGAAAAGACCCAAATATCCCAACTTAAACGAGTGACACATGTCCAATTTCCAGATTTTTTGGTAACTTTCCCTTCTGGATATTACCTAAACACCCATTTCTAAGTTTGTAACACGTGTCATTTTCTTTGGTTTTTTTGTCTTTGAAGGTTTAATTGTTGGGCTTCAACACGTGACCCAAAACTAAATCTTTTCAACTTCTCTCCAGAAGCTTCAGCACCACTCACACACTCACATACCACTATGCCACACTGCTTTTCTCCGTTCTCTTTCCTCTACTTTTTCTTCCTCACACCAGTGCAGGAAGGGTATTTGGCTGCGGTTATTTTTGCTATTCTACACCGGTTTTAGAGCCAAGACATATAAGACCAAGGCCAAAAAGGATTAACTTTTGGCCTCGGGTGTCACCCGAGCCAGATAAACCCATTTTATGCCCTGGTTCTACTGAGAACCGAAGTCGTATCTCTATATTACTGCCTCGTTATGATGGAACCGAGGCCTAAGACATTCAAAATTAAAAAGAAAATTTAGAAATAATACAATTGAATGGGGTTCTGGAATTCTCTTCAATCCTCTGTCATCCCCAACAATGGCATTCTGGAACGACTCCACGACCCAACCCCATCTTCCATTCCATTTTTCATTTGCAGAAAGATTAATCTTTCCAACATCATGAAACACTTCATAAATGTATCCTTCCATCACCGATTGTGGTTCTTCACAAACCCCACGACCCAATCTCAATCACCTGCACAAAATCACCAAAACAGAGGCTATCAAACCATCACAGATTCATCTTTATCAATTAATTTGTGCCAATACATAGAGCCCACTAGTGCATTTTAGAGCTTTTACAGTGCTGTATATGCCTCTGTTCATGCGGACCCACTGCATAAAAGCACGCGATGGCAGTTTTGTAATTAAATTCAACTTTTATGCCTCGGTTGTCATAATAACCGAGGCATATAGCTAAAAAAAATTTGACTCAACGCGTTGACCACTAATTTAATTTATTTATTTTTTTCACTGATGCAATATGCCTCGGTTCTCTCTTAACCGAGGCAGTAGAGACACGTAATTATTTTGACCACTGCGTTGACCCCTAATTTGAATTTTTTTTTTACTGAAGGAATATGCCTCGGTTCTGTAATAACCGAGGCAGTAGTGGTAATATATGCCTCGGTTCAGCGCCTACCCGAGGCAGTAAGTGTAGAATATGCCTCGGTTTCGAATAACCGAGGCAGTATCCCTTCGTAGGGTTAAAAAACCCCAATTTCTTCACTGTAGCAGCGGCGCACCCACGTACAAATCCCCTCCATTCACGTTTTCACTTCAAACTCAAAGTCATTCTCCATTCCAATCCTGCAGCATCCCATTCCAATCCCGCGGCATTCTCATTGATAACCATCACCTTCAACCTGCACTCAGAAGATCAAATAGACGCACGGAAGCAGGCCTTGGGGTTCGCGCGGAGGCAGACCGAGTCGCGCCTGAGAAGAGGGAGAATGGAGGTCGCATGTCTCGAGGCTTTCGTCGTCAACGACCATGGTGGACACCAGTGTCGCCTGCGACAACTGTTGCCGATTGCGGTGAGGAGACGAGCTCTTAGGGTTAGGGTCGATGTGTGCGTGAGAACGAAGTGGTTGGGCCGTCGAGAGGGATGGCGACGTCTTCGGCGTCGATTGGTGTCGCCGGCAAGCTAGCTGCGCGGTGGCGTGGTGAAGAGGAGATGGGGGCGTGCGGTGGCAGATTGAAGTTGTGGTGGTTTGAAGGGGAAAGGAGAAGAGGCTGCTGGAAGAAGAAGCTTTATTTTTTTTTTTAATTAGGTTTACCCATTAGGCCTCGGTTGTGAAAAAACTGAGGCAGTAAATATTAAATATGCTTCGGGTTTGTAACCGAGGCATAAAGTACTACCTTTTTACCTCGGCCGTATATGCCTCGGTTACGGACCCGAAGCCAAAAGCTGGAAATAATCGCTGTCATTTCTATTTCCTGCACTAGTGGCCATATCTAGTAGTCCCACTATTATCCTCCTTTCTTCTCCTCTGTAAAAGAAGAACAAAGACAAATAACCATTAAAAAAAACAAGAACAGAAGCAATGAGATGTGTTGAAAGCTCGGTGGCTACGCATTTGGAGAAGATGATGGAGCAGAAAAACCCAAACGCGTAGGAAATGGCGTTGCCAATGTTCTCTCTGGGAATAGTGGTGCAGTGCGACTGCCACGATGCGACGTAGTGCGATTGCGGCATGGAGGCTAGTCGTGCAAGGAAGAAGCCATCCAACTCTAGTGTGGAGAGGAAGATGGAAAGCGCTAACAACACCAATGACGTCGCCAGTTCCGACGATTGCTCCAGCGACAGCTTTGGTTGGCGGCAGGAAGGTTCGTCTACGGTAGCTCTTGGTGGAGGTGTCGTTCTCGCATGAAGGATGAAGAAGAAATGATTTCCTGCAAAGGTGGGGGTCACGTTCGTCTACGGTTAGGGTTTCCTACAAAGGATTGAAGAAAGGGATTTGGGCTTAAGGTTGGCCATTTTAACCAGTTATACTGCCTCGGGTTCAAACAACCAAGGCATATAAGGCCTTACTACCTCGGGTCACTATCAACCGGTGCATAAAACTTTTTTTTTTAAAATTTAAAAATCCAAGTGGCGGGAGGAGGGAAATTTTGGATTGGCTTTAGGCCTCAGATCCGTTAGAACCGAGGCATAAGACCAGTTTCTGCCTCGGGTCAACTAGTAATCGGGACAAAAAATGTTGCATAAATTACAAAACTGCCACCGCGTGTTTATATGCCTCGTTTCCACTATGACCGAGGCATAAAGTCTGAGTTAAAAAGCGTAAAATGCACTAGTGCTCTCAGCTTCTTCTTCCTTTTCATTGCCAAGCTAAGTGTTTGCTTCTCTAAGTGTAACCCAACACAAATGTGTATGAAGGTATTTTTGTTGTTGTTTCGATTTCATCTTATAAACCTTTGTTTTGGTTTTCCAGGTGTTTCAAAACATATTTTTGGTTGATCAAAAGGTAATAACTTTCGATTTTTTTGTTCTTCTTTTTTCATATGCATTATTACCCGTGTTGTTGTTTGAAGGTGTTTTTTGTTGTTTCAGTTTTGTTTTCATAAACCTTTTTTGGTTTTTTCAAGAGTTTCGTACACCTATTATTGGGTGAAGAAAATGTAATAATTTTCAAGTGTTTTTTAATTTCTTCTTCGTCTTGCATATGTATTATTGTCTGTGTTGTTGTTTGAATGTATTTTTTGTGTTTGTATTTCATTTTCATAATTTTTTTTTCAAGTTCTCAACTTTTCTCCATAAGCTTCAGCACCACTTACACACTCACCTACCACTCTACTACACTTCTTTTCTCCGTTCTCTCTCCTCTACTCTTTCATCCTCACACTCTCAGCTACTTTTTGAAGCTTCTTCTTTTCCTCTATTCTTTCATGTTTTCTTCTTCTATTAAAAAGAAGATCGAAAATTTTTGAAGATCCAAAACGAAGTTCTCAAGCAGGATGAAAAATCATTATTAAGAGGTTGTTTTTTAGAAGGTTTGATTTTTATTATTTTTCCATTTTTTGAGTTTGATTTTAATTATTTTTATTTTGTGAGCCAACCCATCCTCCTGGTGGTGTTCCAATGGTGTTCCTCATATGTGGGTCTACGAGGTTAAACTTGAAGGATCTGTTGTTGGATCTGTACGTTATTCATGGAAGTTTTTTTATATGGATTTTGTGTATATATAATTTGTTTGGTTTATATAATGACGTTATTGTTCAATAAATATTATACTTAGGATGCCGATGAGGTTTTGAAGCAAGTTCTTGAAACTGAATACTTTGGATTTTTTGAAAAGATGAATGACTTGCTTAGTTAAGTTTCTTCAACACTAGATGGTAAAGTTTCTTCAATAAAACCTCTAGATGTTTCGGTCTCTTCAAATCAGTAGCATGGAAAACATAAATTATTATTGAAGACCATTTAATAGCATGAGAAACATAAATTACTATTTAAGACCATTTAATGCAACTAGATGGTAAAATTTCTTAAATGAAACCTCTAGATGTTTCGGTCTCTTCAAATCAGTAGCATAGGAAACATAAATTACTATGTAAGACCATTTAATAGCATGTGAAACATAAATTACTATTCAAGACCATTTAATAGCATGAGAAACATAAATTACTATTTAAGACCATTTAATGCAATAACTTACTCTATAAATAAATCTTACGTTCAATAAAACCATGCACAACTTCTAACAAAAATCTAAATTTATCACTGCATTGGAAATCTAAATTTATCACTGCTCAAGAAACCCTGCAAAAATTCCAATGCAATTTTTTTTAAATATATTTGCATAACGTCTAAATAATGAATACGAAATCTGAATAAACGTTTGTATAAATTTTTGTAATTATTATTTGCACTGCTCCAGATAATCATCATTGCACCACTGGTATAGATAATTGAACTGCTCCATTAATTTGAACTACTCGGAATAAACGTTCTGAAGATTCAATTGATTGGGATTCAACTATTGAAGTAATTCATTAATCTCTCTTGATATCCGAATATGGTGCACGTTTGTATAAATATTTTTTCATTATTATTTGCACCACTCAAGATAATCATCATTGCACTGGTCCACATATTTCAATTGCTTCATTTATTGTTTCACCTCCAACACGCTTTCATGATTCAACTTATTCAGATTAAAATATTCAAAAGATACATTTACTTCTCTCATCTACATTTCACACTTTCTTTGTTTGATCATTAAGAATTAGTTATTATAAATTTAATGTCTACATTGATAACAATACCTGCATTTATTTTTGTTTAAAAATGTTAACAACAATCTTACATTATGTTTGCATTTTTTTTAAGTTAATTATTCATGTGTGGACATTACTTTTGCACGAGACCAAAGTTCTCAATATTCCTATATTTTATTTTAACAACAATATGTACATATGCATTTCATTTCAATATAATATATAACTCAATGTACATTTTAAACAAAAATAAAATAAAATGTGTGTACCCATCAAGAATTAGTTATTATAAATTTAATGTCTACATTGATAATAATACCTCCATTTATTTTTGTTTAAAAATGTTAACATCAATCTTACATTACGTTTGAATTTTTGTTTAAGTTAATTATTCATATGTGGACATTACTTTTGCATGAGACAAAAGTTCTCAATATTCCTATATTTTATTTTAACAACAATATGTACATATGCGCATTTCATTTCAATATAATATATAACTCAATGTATATTTTAAACAAAATAAAATAAAATGTGTGTACCCATCAAGAATTAGTTATTATAAATTTAATGTCTACATTGATAACAATATCTGTATTTATTTTTGTTTAAAAATGTTCACATCAATCTTACATTATGTTTGAATTTTTTTTAAGTGGATTATTCATGTGTGGACATTACTTTTGCACGAGACCAAAGTTCTCAATATTCCTATATTTTATTTTAACAACAATATGTACATATGCATTTCATTTCAATATAATATATAATTCAATGTACATTTTAAACAAAAATATAATAAAATGTGTGTACCCATCAAAAATTAGTAATTATAAATTTAATGTGTACATTGATAACAATACCTGTATTTATTTTTGTTTAAAAATGTTAATATCAATCTTACATTACATTTGAATTTTTGTTTAAGTTGATTATTCATGTAGGGACATTACTTTTGCACGAGACCACAGTTCTCAATATTATTATATTTTATTTTAACAACAATATGTACAAATACATTTCATTTCAATATAACATATATCTGAATGTACATTTTAAACAAAAATAAAATAAAATGTGTGTACCCATCAAGAATTAGTTATTATAAATTTAATGTCTACAATGATAACAATACCTGCATTTATTTTTGTTTAAAAATGTTAATATCAATCTTACATTACTTTTGGATTTTTGTTTAAGTTGATTATTCATATGGGGTCATTACTTTTGCACGAGTCCAAAGTTCTCAATATTCCTATATTTTATTTTAAGAACAATATGTACATATGCATTTCATTTCAATATAACATATAACTGAATGTACATTTTAAATAAAAATTAATTAAAATGTGTGTACCCATCAAGAATTATTTATTATAAATTTAATGTCTACATTCACTACAAAAAAATATATATTTAATAGAGGTTATTTTGGAGAGGTTACGAAAATCTCCATAAATAAACATAACTTAAGGTAGTTTTGATAGGTTCTGTAAAACATTAACAATAACAAATAATAGTAGGGGTTTTAATGTTTTTCTTCAGAGGTTTATGACCTCCTCCACTGCTTATACTATATCTTTCACGTTTCACTCTTTCCCTCACTTTTTTCAACTTTCCCTCCCA
>Ga0214544_1011691_pt1 | contig 11967 bp, 1 predicted proteins | sample CNSS3metaG_FD_160074 | JGI IMG/M metagenome (GOLD analysis project Ga0214544, IMG submission 160074) | Root nodule microbial communities from cowpea collected in UCLA plant growth center, Los Angeles, California, USA - CNSS3 | ecosystem: Host-associated > Plants > Roots > Nodule | place: USA...
GAAGTTGTCAACACTAAAAAAAAAATATTGCCTATATTTCAATTCATAGGTCATCTCTACACAGATATGAAAGTATCCTCTCTTCATAATCTAACGAATAAACAACGGTGAATAACACTAAATTCCACATTTTTTTGTTTTGATTAGATATGCACATGAATGACTTTTAGAATATACATTGTTATTATCAATGTTGTTAAAAAATCAAATTATTTTCTAATTTTGATTTTGTCCGTCATACTTCTTATGAAATTATTTGTGTAATTATTTTGTGTTTCCCTCCTTCAGTGAAGATTATTACTAAATGTTTAATGTCAAATTTCTTAATTAGTCTTTTTTGTAGCTTTGGGTTAATTTTTTATGCGTTGAGAATTTTACCAAGTTGTCAACACTAAAATAACATATAGCCTATATTTCAATTAATAGGCCATCTCTGCACAGATGTGAAAGTATCCCCTCTTCATAATCTAACGAAGAAACAATGGCTAATACCACAAATTTCCGCTCTTTTTTTTTGTGATTGGATGTGCACATGAATGACTTTTTGAATCTACATTGTTAGTATCAATGTTGTTGAAAAGTCAAACTATTTTCTCATTTTGATTTTGTCCGTCATACTTCTTGTGAAATTGTTGTTGTAATTATTTTCTATTTTCCTCCTTCAGTGAAGATTATTACTAACTGTTTAATCTCAAATTTCTTATTTAGTCTTTTTTTTAGGTTTGGGTTAATTGATTATGTGTTGAGAATTTTATGAAGTTTTCAACACTAAAAAAAAAACATTGCCTATATTTCAATTCATAGGTCATCTCTACACAGATATGAAAGTATCCTCTCTTCATAATCTAACGAAGAAACAACGGTGAATAACACTAAATTCCACACTTTTTTGTTTTGATTAGATATGCACATGAATGACTTTTTGAATATACATTGTTAGTATCAATGTTGTTAAAAAATCAAATTATTTTCTGATTTTTATTTTGTCCGTCATACTTCTGATGAAATTATTTGTGTAATTATTTTTTGTTTCCCTCCTTCAGTGAAAATTATTACTAAATGTTTAATGTCAAATTTCTTAATTAGTCTTTTTTGTAGCTTTGGGTTAATTGATTATGTGTTGAGAATTTTATGAAGTTGTCAACATTAAAAACAACATATAGCCTATATTTCAACTGATAGGCCATCTCTGCACAGATGTCAAAGTATCTCCTCTTCATAATCTAACGAAGAAACAATGGTTAATACCACTAAATTCCACTCTTTTTTTTTGTGATTGGATATGCACATGAATGACTTTTTGAATCTACATTGTTAGTATCAATGTTGTTGAAAAGTCAAATTATTTTCTCATTTTGGTTTTGTCCGTCATACTTCTTATGAAGTTGTTGTTGTAATTATTTTCTATTTTCCTCCATTAGTGAAGATTATTAGTAACTGTTTGATCTCAAATTTCTTATTTAGTCTTTTTTTAGCTTTGGGTTATTTGATTATGTGTTGAGAATTTTATGAAGTTGTCAACACTAAAAAAACATATAGCCTATATTTCAATTCATAGGTCATCTCTGCACAGATATGAAAGTATCCTCTCTTCATAATGTAACGAAGAAACAATGGTTAATAACACTAAATTCCACACTTTTTTGTTTTGATTAGATATGCACATGAATGACTTTTTGAATATACATTGTTAGTATCAATGTTATTAAAAAATCAAATTATTTTCTGATTTTGATTTTGTCCGTCATACTTCTGATGAAATTATTTGTGTAATTATTTTGTGTTTCCCTCCTTCAGTGAAAATTATTACTAAATGTTTAATGTCAAATTTCTTAATTAGTCTTTTTTGTAGCTTTGGGTTAATTGATTATGTGTTGAGAATTTTATGAAGTTGTCAACACTAAAAACAACATATAGCCTATATTTCAATTGATAGGCCATCTCTGCACAGATGTCAAAGTATCTCCTCTTCATAATCTAACGAAGAAACAATGGTTAATACCACTAAATTCCGCTCTTTTTTTTTTGTGATTGGATGTGCACATGAATGACTTTTTGAATCTACATTGTTAGTATCAATGTTGTTGAAAAGTCAAAGTATTTTCTCATTTTGATTTTGTCCGTCATACTTCTTATGAAATTGTTGTTGTAATTATTTTCTATTTTCCTCCTTCAGTGAAGATTATTACTAACTGTTTAATCTCAAATTTCTTATTTAGTCTTTTTTTTAGGTTTGGGTTAATTGATTATGTGTTGAGAATTTTATGAAGTTGTCAACACTAAAAAAAAATATTGCCTATATTTCAATTCATAGGTCATCTCTACACACATATGAAAGTATCCTCTCTTCATAATCTAACGAAGAAACAACGGTGAATAACACTAAATTCCACACTTTTTTGTTTTGATTAGATATGCACATGAATGGCTTTTTGAATATACATTGTTAGTATCAATGTTGTTCAAAAATCAAATTATTTTCTGATTTTGATTTTGTCCGTCCTACTTCTGATGAAATTATTTGTGTAATTATTTTGTGTTTCCCTCCTTCAGTGAAAATTATTACTAAATGTTTAATGTCAAATTTCTTAATTAGTCTTTTTTTGTAGCTTTGGGTTAATTGATTATGTGTTGAGAATTTTATGAAGTTGTCAACACTAAAAAAACATATAGCCTATATTTCAATTCATAGGTCATCTCTGCACAGATATGAAAGTATCCTCTCTTCATAAGCTAACGAAGAAACAATGGTTAATAACACTAAATTTCACACTTTTTTGTTTTGATTAGATATGCACATGAATGACTTTTTGAATATACATTGTTGGTATCAATGTTGTTAAAAAATCAAATTATTTTCCCATTTTCATTGTGTCCGTCATACTTATGAAATTGTTGGTGTAATTATTTTCTATTGTCCTCCTTCAGTGAAGATTATTACTATCTTTTTAATCTCAAATTTCTTAATCAGTCTTTTTTTTAGCTTTGGGTTAATTGATTATGTGTTGAGAATTTTATGAAGTTGTCAACACTAAAAAAAACATATAGCCTATATTTCAATTGATAGGCCATCTCTGCATAGATGTGAAAGTATCCCCTCTTCACAATATAACGAAGAAATAATGGTTAATAAAACTAAATTCCACTCTTTTTTGTTGTGATTGGATAGGCACATGAATGACTTTTTGAATCTACATTGTTAGTATCAATGTCGTTAAAAAATCAAAATATTTTCTCATTTTGATTTTGTCCGTCATACTTCTTATGAAATTGTTGGTGTAATTATTATCTATTTTCCGCCTTCAGTGAAGATTATTACTAACTGTTTAATCTCAAATTTCTTAATTAGTCTTTTTTTAGCTTTGGGTTAATGGATTATGTGTTGAGAATTTAATAAAGTTGTTAACACTAAAAAAAACATATAGCATATATTTCAATTCATAGGTCATCTTTGCACCAATATGAAAGTATCCTCTCTTCATAATCTAACGAAGAAACAATGGTTAATAACATTACATTCCACACTTTTTTGTTTTGATTAGATATGCACATGAATGACTTTTTGAATATACATTATTAGTATCAATGTTGTTAAAAAATCAAATTATTTTCTCATTTTGATTTTGTCCGTCATACTTCTTATGAAATTGTTGGTGTTATTATTTTCTATTTTCCTCCTTCAGTGAAGATTATTACTAATCGTTTAATGTCAAATTTCTTAATTAGTCTTTTTTGTAGCTTTGGGTTAATTGATTATGTGTTGAGAATTTTATGAAGTTGTCAACACTAAAAAAACATATAGCCTATATTTCAATTCATAGGTCATCTCTGCACAGATATGAAAGTATCCTCTCTTCATAATCTAACGAAGAAATAATGGTTAATAACACTAAATTCCACTATTTTTTGTTGTGATTGGATATGCACATGAATGAGTTTTTGAATCTACATTGTTAGTATCAATGTTGTTAAAAAGTCAAATTATTTTCTCATTTTGTGTTTGTCCGTCATACTTCTTATGAAATTGTTGGTGTAATTATTTTCTATTTTCCTCCTTTAGTGAAGATTATTACTAACTGTTTAATCTCAAATTTCTTATTTAGTCTTTTTTTAGCTTTGGGTAATTGATTATGAGTTTACAATATTATGAAGTTGTCAACACTAAAATAACATATAGCCTATATTTCAATTCATAAGTCATCTCTACACAGATATGAAAGTATCCTCTCTTCATAATCTAACGAAGAAACAATGGTTAATAACACTAAATTTCATACTTTTTTGTTTTGATTAGATATGCACTTGAATGACTTTTTGAATATACATTGTTAGTATATATGTTGTTAAAAAATAAAATTATTTTCTGATTTTGATTTTGTCCGTCGTACTTTTTATGAAATTATTTGTGTAATTATTTTGTGTTTCCCTCCTTCAGTGAAGATTATTACTAAATGTTCAATTACAAATTTCTTAATTAGTCTTTTTTGTAGCTTTGGGGTCATTGATTATGTGTTGAGAATTTTATGAAGTTGTCAACGCTAAAAACAACATATAGCCTATATTTCAATTGATAGGCCATCTCTGCACAGATGTGAAAGTATCCCCTCTTCACAATCTAACGAAGAAACAATGGTTAATAACACTAAATTCCACTCTTTTTTTGTGTGATTGGATATGCACATAAATGACTTTTTGAATCTACATTGTTAGTATCAATGTTGTTGAAAAGTAGAATTATTTTCTCATTTTGATTTTGTCCGTCATACTTCTTACGAAATTGTTGTCGTAATTATTTTCTATTTTCCTCCTTCAGTGAAGATTATTAGTAACTATTTGATCTCAAATTTCTTATTTAGTCTTTTTTTTAGCTTTGGGTTAATTGATTATGTGTTGAGAATTTTATGAAGTTGTCAACACTAAAAAAACATATAGCCTATATTTCAATTCATAGGTCATCTCTGCACAGATATGAAAGTATCCTCTCTTCATAATCTAACGAAGAAACAATGGTGAATAACACTAAATTCCACACTTTTTTGTTTTGATTAGATATGCACATGAATGACTTTTTGAATATACATTGTTAGTATCAATATTGTTAAAAAATCAAATTATTTACTGATTTTGATTTTGTCCGTCATACTTATGAAATTGTTTGTGTAATTATTTTTTGTTTCCCTCCTTTAGTGAAGATTATTACTAATCGTTTAACGTCAAATTTATTAATTAGTCTTTTTTGTAGCTTTGGGGTAATTGATTATGTGTTGAGAATTTTATGAAGTTGTCAACACTAAAAACAACATATAGCCTATATTTCAATTGATAGGCCATCTCTGCACAGATGTGAAAGTATCCCCTCTTCATAATCTAACGAAGAAACAATGGTTAATACCACTAAATTTCACTCTTTTTTTTGTGATTGGATATGCACATGAATGACTTTTTGAATCTACAATGTTAGTATCAATGTTGTTGAAAATTCAAATTATTTTCTCATTTTGATTTTGTCCGTCATACTTCTTATGAATTTGTTGTTGTAATTATTTTCTATTTTCCTCCTTCAGTGAAGATTATTACTAACTGTTTAATCTCAAATTTCTTATTTAGTCTTTTTTTTAGCTTTGGGTTAATTGATTATGTGTTGAGAATTTTATGAAGTTGTCAATACTAAAAAAAAAATATTGCCTATATTTCAATTCATAGGTCATCTCTACACATATATGAAAGTATCCTCTCTTCATAATCTAACGAAGAAACAATGGTGAATAACACTAAATTCCACACTTTTTTGTTTTGATTAGATATGCACTTGAATGACTTTTTGAATATACATTGTTAGTATCAATGTTGTTAAAAAATAAAATTATTTTCTGATTTGGATTTTGTCCGTCATACTTTTTATGAAATTATTTGGGTAATTATTTTGTCTTTCTCTCCTTCAGTGAAGATTATTACTAAATGTTTAATGTGAAATTTCTTAATTAGTCTTTTTTGTAGCTTCGGGTTAATTGATTATGTGTTGAGAATTTTACCAAGTTGTCAACACTAAAAACAACATATAGCTATATTTCAATTGATAGGCCATCTCTGCACAGATGTGAAAGTATCCCCTCTTCATAATCTAACGAAGAAACAATGGTTAATACCACTAAATTTCGCTCTTTTTTTGTGATTGGATGTGCACATGAATGACTTTTTGAATCTACATTGTTAGTATCAATGTTGTTGAAAAGGCAAACTATTTTCTCATTTTAATTTTGTCCGTCATACTTCTTATGAAATTGTTGTTGTAATTATTTTCTATTTTCCTCCTTCAGTGAAGATTATTACTAACTGTTTAATCTCAAATTTCTTATTTAGTCTTTTTTTTAGCTTTGGGTTAATTGATTATGTGTTTAGAATTTTATGAAGTTGTCAACACTAAAATTCATAATCTAACGAAGAAACAATGGTGAATAACACTAAATTCCACACTTTTTTGTTTTGATTAGATATGCACTTGAATGACTTTTTGAATATACATTGTTAGTATCAATGTTGTTAAAAAATAAAATTATTTTCTGATTTTGATTTTGTCCGTCATACTTTTTATGAAATTATTTGTGTAATTATTTTGTGTTTCCCTGCTTCAGTGAAGATTATTACTAAATGTTTAATGTCAAATTTCTTAATTAGTCTTTTTTGTAGCTTTGGGTTAATTGATTATGTGTTGAGAATTTTACCAAGTTGTCAAAACTAAAAACAACATATAGCCTATATTTCAATTGATAGGCCATCTCTGCACAGATGTGAAAGTATCCCCTCTTCATAATCTAACGAAGAAACAATGGTTAATACCACTAAATTTCGCTCTTTTTTTTTGTGATTGGATGTGCACATGAATGACTTTTTGAATCTACATTGTTAGTATCAATGTTGTTGAAAAGTCAAACTATTTTCTCATTTTGATTTTGTCCGTCATACTTCTTATGAAATTGTTGTTGTAATTATTTTCTATTTTCCTCCTTCAGTGAAGATTATTACTAACTGTTTAATCTCAAATTTCTTATTTAGTCTTTTTTTTAGCTTTGGGTTAATTGATTATGTGTTTAGAATTTTATGAAGTTGTCAACACTAAAAAAAAATATTGCATATATTTCAATTCATAGGTCATCTCTACACAGATATGAAAGTATCCTCTCTTCATAATCTAACGAAGAAACAATGGTTAATAACACTAAATTTCACACTTTTTTGTTTTGATTAGATATGCACATGAATGACTTTTTGAATATACATTGTTGGTATCAATGTTGTTAAAAAATCAAATTATATTCCCATTTTCATTGTGTCCGTCATACTTATGAAATTGTAGGTGTAATTATTTTCTATTTTCCTCCTTCAGTGAAGATTATTACTATCTTTTTAATCTCAAATTTCTTAATCAGTCTTTTTTTTAGCTTTGGGTTAATTGATTATGTGTTGAGAATTTTATGAAGTTGTCAACACTAAAAAAAACATATAGCCTATATTTCAATTGATAGGCCATCTCTGCATAGATGTGAAAGTATCCCCTCTTCACAATATAACGAAGAAATAATGGTTAATAAAACTAAATTCCACTCTTTTTTGTTGTGATTGGATAGGCACATGAATGACTTTTTGAATCTACATTGTTAGTATCAATGTCGTTAAAAAATCAAAATATTTTCTCATTTTGATTTTGTCTGTCATACTTCTCATGAAATTGTTGGTGTAATTATTTTCTATTTTCCTCCTTTAGTGAAGATTATTACTAACTGTTTAATCTCAAATTTCTTATTTAGTCTTTTTTTTAGCTTTGGGTTAATTGATTATGTGTTGAGAATTTTATGAAGTTGTCAACACTAAAAAAACATATAGCCTATATTTCAATTCATAGGTCATCTCTGCACAGATATGAAAGTATCCTCTCTTCATAATCTAACGAAGAAACAATGGTTAATAACATTAAATTCCACACTTTTTTTGTTTTGATTAGATATGCACATGAATGACTTTTTGAATATACATTGTTAGTATCAATGTTGTTAAAAAATCAAATTATTTTCCCATTTTCATTGTGTCTATCATACTTATGAAATTTTTGGTGTAATTATTTTCTATTTTCCTCCTTCACTGAAGATCATTACTAACTTTTTAATGTCAAATTTCTTAATTAGTCTTTTTTTTAGCTTTGGGTTAATTGATTATGTGTTGAGAATTTGATAAAGTTGTCAACACTAAAAAAAACATATAGCCTATATTTCAATGATGGGCCATTTCTGCACAGATATGTAAGTATCCTCTCTTCGTAATCTAATGAAGAAACAATGGTTAATACCATTGAATTTCACTCCTTTTTGTTGTGATTGGATATGCACATGAATGACTTTTTGAATCTACATTGTTAGTATCAATGTTGTTAAAAATCAAATTATTTTCTCATTTGGATTTTGCCGTCATACTTCATATGAAATTGTTTGTGTAATTATTTTGTGTTTTCCTCCTTCTGTGAAGATTATTACTAATTGTTTAATGCAAATTTCTTAATTAGTGTGTTTTTTAGATTTTCGTTAATTGATTATGTGTTGAGAATTTTATGAAGTTGTCAACAATAAAAAAAACATATAGCCTATATCTCAATTCATAGGTCATCTCTGCACAGATATTAAAGTATCCTCTCTTCATAATCTAACGAAGAAACAATGGTTAATTCCACTAAATTCCACTCTCTTTTTTTGTGATGAGATATGCACATGAATGTCTTTTTGAATATACATTGTTATATCAATGTTGTTAAAAAATCAAATAATTTTCTCATTTTGATTTTGTCTGTCATACTTCTTATGAAATTGTTTGTGTAATTATTTTCTATTGTCCTCCTTCAATGATGATTATTACTAACTGTTTCATCTCAAATTTCTTAATTAGTATTTTTTTAAGCTTTGGTTAATTGATTATGTGTTGAGAATTTTATGAAATTGTCAACGCTAAAAAAGCAGATAGCCTATATTTCAATGATGCGCCATTTCTGCATAGATATGAAAGTATCCTCTCTTCATAATCTAACGAAGCAAGAATGGTTGATACCACTAAATTTCACTCTTTTTTGTTGTTATTGGATATGCACATGAATGAATTTTTGAATCTACATTGTTAGTATCAATGTCGTTAAAAAATCAAATTACTTTCTCATTTTCATTTTGTCTGTCATACTTCTTATGAAATTGTTTGTGTAATTATTTTTTGTTTTCCTCCTTCAGTGAAGATTATTACAAATTTTTCAATGTCAAATTTCTTAATTAGTCTTTTTTTTAGCTTTGGGTTAATTGATTATGTGTTGAGAATTTGATGAAGTTGTCAACACTAAAAAAAACATACAGCCTATATTTCAATTGATAGGCCATCTCTGCACAGATGTGAAAGTATCCCCTCTTCACAATCTAACGAAGAAACAATGGTTAATAACACTAAATTCCACTCTTTTTTGTTGTGATTGGATAGGTACATCAATGACTTTTTGAATCTACATTGTTAGTATCAATGTCGTCAAAAAATCAAAATATTTTTTCATTTTGGTTTTGTCCGTCATACTTCTCATGAAATTGTTGGTGTAATTATTTTCTATTTTCCTCCTTCAGTGAGGATTATTACTAACTGTTTAATCTCAAATTTTTTAATTATTCTTTTTTTTAGCATTGGGTTAATTGATTATGTGTTGAGAATTTTATGAAGTTGTAAACACTAAAAATAACAGATAGCCTATATTTCAAGTGATAGGCCATCTCTGCACAGATGTGAAAGTATCCCCTCTTCATCTAACGAAGAAACATTGGTTAATAACACTAAATTCCACTTTTTTTGTTGTGATTGGATATGCACATTAATGACTTTTTGAATCTACATTGTTAGTATCAATGTTGTTAAAAAATCAAATTATTTTCTCATTTTGATTTTGTCGGTCATACTTCTTATGAAATTATTTGTGTATTTATTTTGTGTTTCGCTCCTTCAGTGAAGATTATTACTAATTGCTTAATGTCAAATTTCTTAATTAGTTTTTTTTTGTAGCTTTGGGTTAGTTGAATATGTGTTGAGAATATTATGAAGTTGTCAACAATAAAAAAACATATAGCCTATATTTCAATTGATAGGCCATCTCTGCAGAGATATGACAGTATTCCCTCTTCATAATCTAACGAAGAAATAATGGTTAATAATACAAAATTCCACTCTTTTTTGTTGTGATTGGATATGCACTTGAATGACTTTTTGAATCTGCACTGTTAGTATCAATGTTGATAAAAAGTGAAATTATTTTCTCATTTTGAGTTTGTCCGTCATACTTCTTATGAAATTGTTGGTGTAATTATTTTCTATTTTCCTACTTCAGTGAAGATTATTACTAATTGTTTAATGTCAAATTTCGTAATTAGTCTTTTTTGTAGCTTTGGGTTAGTTGAATATGTGTTGAGAATATTATGAATTTGTCAACAGTAAAAAAACATATAGCCTATATTTCAATTGATAGGCCCTCTCTACAAAGATATGAAAGTATTCCCTCTTCATAATCTAACGAAGAAATAATGGTTAATAACACTAAATTCCACTCTTTTTTGTTGTGATTGGATATGCACATGAATGACTTTTTGAACCTACATTGTTAGTATCAATGTTGTTAAAAAAATCAAATTATTTTGTCATTTTGATTTTGTCCGTCATACTTCTTATGAAATTGTTGGTGTAATTATTTTCTATTTCCCTCCTTCAGTGAAGATTATTACTAACTGTTTAATCTCAAATTTCATAATTAGTCTTTTGTTTTAGTTTTGGGTTAATTAATTATGTGTTGAGAATTTTATGAAGTTGTCAACACTAAAAAAAACATATAGCCTATATTTCAATGATGGGCCATTTCTACACATATATGAAAGTATCCTCTCTTCATAATCTAACGAAGAAACAATGGTTGATAACACTAAATTGCACACTTTTCTGTTTTGATTAAATATGCACATGAATGACTTTTGGAAGATACATTGTTGGTATCAATGTTGTTAAAAAATCAAATTATTTTCCCATTTTCATTGTGTCCGTCATACTTCTTATGAAATTGTTCGTGTAATTATTTTCTATTTTCCTCCTTCAGTGAAGATTATTACTAACTTTTTAATCTCAAATTTCATAATTAGTCTTTTTTTTAGTTTTGGGTTAATTGATTATGTGTTGAGAATTTTATGAAGTTGTCAACACTAATAAAAACATATAGCCTATATTCAATGATGGGCCATTTCTGCACAGATATGAAAGTATCCTCTCTTCGTAATCTAATGAAGAAACAACAGTTAATACCACTAAATTTCACTCTTTTTTGTTGTGATTGGATATGCACATGAATAACTTTTTGAATCTCCATAGTTAGTATGAATGTTGTTAAAAATTAAATTATTTTCCCATTTTCATTGTGTCCGTCATACTTCTTATGAAATTTTTGGTGTAATTATTTTCTATTTTCCTCCTTCACTGATGATTATTACTAACTTTTTAATCTCAAATTTCTTAATTAGTTTTTTTTGTAGCTTGGGGTTAGTTGAATATGTGTTGAGAATATTATGAAGTTGTCAACAGTAAAAAAACATATAGGCTATATTTCAATTGATAGGCCATCTCTGCATAGATATGAAAGTATTCTCTCTTCATAATCTAACGAAGAAATAATGGTTAATAACACCAAATTCCACTCTTTTTTGTTGTGATTGGATATGCACATGAATGACTTTTTGAATCTGCATTGTTAGTATCAATGTTGTTAAAAAGTAAAATTATTTTCTCATTTTGAGTTTGTCCGTCATACTTCTTATGAAATTGTTGGTGTAATTATTTTCTATTTTCCTCCTTCAGTGAAGATTATTACTAACTGTTTAATCTCAAATTTTTTAATTAGTCTTTTTTTTAGCATTGGGTTAA
>Ga0214544_1011693_pt1 | contig 11964 bp, 12 predicted proteins | sample CNSS3metaG_FD_160074 | JGI IMG/M metagenome (GOLD analysis project Ga0214544, IMG submission 160074) | Root nodule microbial communities from cowpea collected in UCLA plant growth center, Los Angeles, California, USA - CNSS3 | ecosystem: Host-associated > Plants > Roots > Nodule | place: USA...
AAAAAAAAATATAAAAAAAAAAAAAAAAAAAAAAACCAACAAACACAAAATAATTTTAACGTGAAAAAGCTTCAACATGAAAGAAAAACTAAAAAAAAACATAATTCAGTCAAAACTTCAACTAATAATAAATTCTCTTGGAACCTCCAGGATCAACTAAAAAAATACTTTTTTTCACCAACAAGATGAATAATAAAAAAAATACCTCAATAGATATCTAACTAAACAACCAAAAGAACAAAATATATGAGAGGTAGTATAATAATTAATAGCTAATAACCCATAAGAAAACATCTCTTTCTCATTTTCTTAATTAAATTAGCATGGTCTAATAAATTTGTGACCTTGACAACCTATTTGTCATGAGGATTAAAAAATAAATAAATAAAACCAGACAAAAGAAAAAAAAAATGAAAATATATTATTGCAAGGAGACATCATTTTTTAAAATTAAATTTTGGAAGGCTGTGTTCAGAACTAACAATTTTACATCAACTCTTTCTCTGCTAAACTTTTAAAAAACAATAAAATTTATAAACTTTAAATTTTTAACATTGTTCAAGAAATTTTGCTAATTTTTATATATGACATAATTTTACAAGTGTAGTCTCAGTCTGATGTATTTTTTATATATATTATTTTTGATAGTCCATTGGATCATTCCCAAATAAGTTCTTCTGCATATCAGTTTTCACAAACCAAACATTTGTACATTACATATATTTTGGTCCACAACTAGTGGTATTGAAATATCACATATATAAGACACCTGAATAATATAGATTGAGTTGAATAGGACATTGCTTCATATAAAGTGTGACAACTTTGTTAAAAAATTAGGTTTTGAAAAATTCAAGACAAACCAATCTTCTGCAACAAGAATTTAAGCACGAAATACCTAGTTTTTAAACAAAATAATCACAACATAAAGTGCACTCTTTTTTGTTAAAAGAAAAACACACAACACAATTTAAGAGGTTTTAAGAGAAACAAATAAACTGAATTTTACATTTTAATTTGATAGTTGAGAGAGTTTTTAAGTGGGTTTAATGTAAAAAAAAAAAGGTTAATATTTAAGATAGAATTTGTAAAAGAAAAAAAAAAAGCAGAACACTTCTCTGCATAGTTATAAAAATGAGATAATAAAATAATAAACAAGAATGTCCCATAATGAAAAGATACATGGCAACATCAATTAAAACTTTTTTGCTTTATTTTTTAAGAAGTGGATTTGGATATATTTTTGACCATGGGTAGCCCATTTGAGAGGCACACCGATTTGTGTTAATGTCTTTGGTCCCTCTTGGATCCTTGTGGGTCCCATTATTCTAGAATCTTCAACATTAAGGAAAGCTAGTCCATTACATTAAGGTACCTCCCCTCATACAAAAATCACTAGAAGGAACTTTGAAATGATATTTAAAAGTATGCTTCATTATTTTCCCATAGTGAGGAAACACCATGGTCTTGCTTAATGCAAACCAACACATATAAGTAGTATAGTGTAATCTAATAATAATAATAAATTACTTAGATCCAACAAATCTAAAACTTTCATGAAAATATTAATGAATTACATGTAATTTAATTAACTAAACATGTGGGTTGTAATGATGTTGGTGATCTCTCAAAATTATTCGTCACTTTTTTATGATGTGGTACTTTAACACACAAATTTTTAAATTCAATTGACAATATCCTTTATTACCTTTTATTTTTTTCTTTTAAAAATGCAAAAAATTATTTTCTTATGAATATTTTATCTTTGGAATACGTGTTAAATGAATGCAAATGTGTCACCGTATATTTTTTTTTTAATTTAAAGAAAGTTATATAAGGATATTTTTTTAAGAAAAATAATTTTTTAATAATTATTTTTGATAACTTTTCTGAGCTGATATTTTTTAATTGGTTTTGGACTATACAGAAATGAAGAAATAAAAAATGGGAAGCCACTTATAAGATGTCATCTCAACTTGTAAGAGAAAATTATCAAAATTAGTTGTTAAAAAATCATTTTCCTTTTTATAAAAAATATATATATGTAATTGATCAACCACAAGTCCATAAAGATAATATTATTGAAGTTAATTTTTATTTTGGAGTTAAAATTTTTCGTTACGGATTTGTCCTAAAAAACTATTTAAAAGATAAGTAAATAAAGTTATATTTATATCATCTTTAATTTTGATTCTTAAATAATGTAAAACTATTGAATAAATCACAATATTATTTAAAAAATATATATTGAATATATCACAATATTATTAAAAAAATAACAATGTTGTTTTAATCAGATAAAATTTAAATTCCACTAGTATAAGAAGAGGATTTGACTGCAGTTATTTTTGACATTCTGTCCCAGTTCTATAACCGAAGCATATAAGACCGAGATAAAAAAAGGTCAGCATTTGGCCTCGGGTGTGCAAACCAAAGCAAAAGCACGACCTGTAGATTTTGAACCCTAGCTACCATCTTCTTCATGCTACCGCCACATGCAGATCAGTCGACCATCGCAGCCTCGTTGGAGCACCGCGAATACAAACCCACGCACAACACCTTTTTCCTTGCGAAATGGGCATAGCCTCGCACCACCATTGCAGTCTCGAACGTCGTGACACACCACCTCTACAACACGAGCAGATCGAAAAACATCGTCACGAGAATGAACATTCCAGCGCCTGCACCGCAAGTTCAGCCTCACCGTGAGCTACATTTGAAATCGCTTGCACCTTGAAACATCATCTTGACGCTCATAAAAACCCTAATCATTCCACCAAGCCCCTGCAATGAGAAAAGAAACCAGCGACGCATCATCGGAGCAAAACGCACAACAGAACCACTATGAGTCCAACGTCGCTCCTCTCATGTTCACGAATCAACCACGACTTCATCACGAACTACTCCACGCATCTACTTTCGTCAACGTCAAAAAACATGAAACTGCAGTAGGAACGCACGACGAAGACGTTATGGTGGTTCTGAATCGCGCAACAAAGGTTCAATTTAGGGACGAAGAAGAATAGTGTTGCAATTCACAGTTTGGGAGGACCTAAATAAGATATATGACATCGATTCAATTAATAATCGAGGTCTAAAGTAGACACTACCTCTGTCCTGTTCCACCCGAGATAAAAAACTCTGCATGCCAATGCATTTTTGAAATTTTGAGGAACTCTGATGCCTTATAGGCTTTGGTCACATTGTGACCGAAACAGAAAACCCTTTACTGCTTCGGTTGTGAGGTGGACCGAGGCAAAAAAGTTCAAAATAATTGCAAAAATATCATTACATCCTTATAGGCTTTGGTTATAACACCGAAAGCCTGGAAGGCGATATAAAATCACTAAATTGCACTAGTGTTCCAAACTTTTAATTTAGTCAAGAAACAAATCTATACTAGTTTATTCAAGTATGGTCAATGATATATTTACATTAGAATTTCACACTTATTTCTTTTGGATTAAAAATTGACTTAAACAATTTCACTTGTTTTTTTCTTTTTTTACTTCAAGCTCTTTAATAGCTGTGACTTCTCTTGACACTTGAACACTCAAATTTAGGAATCAGGGCATAAGGTGGTTTTGAAAACTAGACTTTCCATATAGAGGTTTTTGCTTTGTCCATCACAATTTGGTGAAAGGTACCTTTTAGGAAAAAGTGGACCATGCAGTCTAAAAATCGTGACCATTCTTCATACATAGCATGGTCCCTAAAACTCTCACAACATGACTTCACCAAAATTCAGGATCAGAAGAAAAAAAACTTGAAACAAAGTGAGTTTCACTGCTCACAATTTTTCAAATCAAGGCATTTGAAAACTTATTAACTCACTCTCATTTCAACTCATTTCACTCAAAATCAATTTCACAAAACTCAAATCATATACAGTTTGAAGAAATTGTTAAACACAAACACACACCAAGAACACAAGAATTTCTTGGTCTTTCCATAAACAGAATCATTTTGTTCCTGTACAGAATGAAAAGTGTCACCACTCACTCTTCACATGAAGCTCAATAATAAACATGTCACTCTCCACAGTTCTCCCACTAAGAACTACACCCCACCACCATCAACTACCTAACCTAAAGCAAAGGTGCTTCACTTCACTTCTTTTCTTATTTAACCTAAACATTCTCTTCTTTTTCACTCATTCATGAGAACAGACACACACACCCCAACACACTACACTACACTGCAGAAATGGAGCTTCAAGACACTGCTGCAACTCGTGTATCAATTGGATTTCCTCTCGGACTAGCCCTTCTCTTTGTCTGTTTACTCTTCATTTGTGGATTTTTCTGCTGCTGCTTACATTGGAGCAAGCTTCAATCTTTTCTTCACTCTCATGGCATCATCAACATTCAATCTTTGCAACAGACTCAAATGCAATCAGAGCTTGCTTCCCCCTACCACAAACCAGCTTTTCCAGTTGTGGTAATCATCATCACTCTTCCTAACTCTTCAATACAAAAAATTCATCAACTTACCGATAAATTTTACTACATCGACTAGAAATAAGGCAAATTTAGAGTATATAAATGGATACAAACTTCATCTTAGATTTAAATTCATGTTATACCGTTAGTATTTCAATTGAATTCTTAAATTTGTATGCAGAAGTTGTATAGTTGTTAACAATAAGTTTTCTGACATTGAATTTAATGGTATGCAGATGATGAAGCAGAATTATGCAGAGAGTTTGCCTGTGCTGATGCCGGGGGATGCTGTTCCAAAATTCATTGCCACAGCATGTCCATGTCAGCCTCCAAGAGATGAAAGGATCACAATCCATGTGCAGAAGGAACCATCCACTGAATTTTGCAGTGGCAACTGATACAGTTTCTGGTTTCAACTTTCAAGCCAAAACCTTGAACAATTCAGGGTGGAATATATATATATATAAATAAGAACATATATATATATATAATATATGTTGGAACTTCTCACACAAAGCTTTGTGAGGAGTGAGATGTTGGAAGAAGCATGCAAGAAGGTGCCATGAAATTATTTGATAACTTTGTGCTGAGTGGGGTGATACTGATACACCATGAAGACTGAAGGTGCTGTAAGATACAGAGTCTAAAACCCATTTGATTTTTTTTTTCAGAATGGGAAGAAAAGGGATGAATCATCAACCTGTCTCTTTTTTTTTTAAAAAAAAAAAAAAAAAGCTGATTGAAGGATGCTTTTTTTTTTTTTCCTACTCTTTTCAAGTTCAAACTAAAGTTTTGAACGTGGAGTTTATTGGAATGATAATATGTGATTTTATGAGTTTCTAATTATTTTAATGTTTTTCACTGAAATTCATTTAAATGATCTCCTTTAACTTATTGGCATGGTATCTTAAAAAAAAAATCTCATTAGAGCTTCATACTATGCAATGTATGGTTGGTAGTTATAAAATGAAGATGTAAAATTATAAATACAACAACTATAAGGAAATAATGTTTAAAAATGAAATAACTTGTTATAATAAATTACTAGGACACTTAATAGAATGGAGAATTAAATCTATTTATATATTTATATATATATATATATATATATATATATATATATATATAAGTAAAATAAATATATATATATATATATATATATATATATATATATATATATATATATATATAAGTGAAATAAATATATACAGATTTTTGGAATATCAATATGGATTATATAGAGAGAGGATTTATTAACTTACAACGCTTTTTTTAATTTTTTTTTGTTGAAAACACCACTTACTTTTTAGAGGAGTGTATCCAATAATATCATGAATTATGAAATACCCAAATCACATTTGCATTTCAATAAAAGTTACTTAAAAAGTAGTCAAAAGCACTCCATGCCAAGTCATTTTTATATATGTAGCTTCAAAAAATAACCTTTATTTAGATTGCCATGTAATAAATTATATAAGTTCATGCCCAAGTTACATTATATTAATAATAGAAGTTTGGATTCTCTATTGGTTGTTCTATGTTGTTTTTCTGTTATGTCTTCAAAATACACTTATGGTCATTAATTTTAAAATTTTAAAATATATTAAAATTATATTTAAAGTATCAAAATAATGTATATGTGTTTTTAATACTCAGCAAAAGACAACAACAAAAAATTCAGCAGAAAAACCAGACTCTATTAATAGAGACTTCAATTACAAATACTTCTAGACTTTTGGAATGTTGCCTTGCAATTTCCACTTTTGGATAGGTTTTATATATATATTATGGTTAGCTTTATTAGTAATGAAATTCAATTTATTTTTCAATAATAGAGCCCATAAAATCCATAATTGTCAAAATTATAATATATAATCAATACTCACATGCATTTGAACACATTTAAATTTAAAAATTCAGGAGGGGTAACACAGTTGGAAGCATGGCAAATTAAATAAAGAGAAGAACAAAGTGTATGAATATAAATTTTCATAAAAATGACTACAAAAATCATATATAATTATAAATTTTAGTTTTATAGTATAATTTATAGAATAAATTCTCACATTATAAAAGCTTGTTATTATGAAATCTTTAGACTTTCACCCATTATGTGATGAAATATGGCTAATTAACATTTTTTTTTTCTGAGTTGGTGAGATTGAAGGAGTAAAGATTATGACACCATGGAAAAGTTCATCCTTACAAATCTAAGCAAAGGTACCAAATAAGTTTTGAAGAGAAGACAAAGAAAGCAATCAAAACTAATCAAAACTAGAAGGCACTACCTATTTTCAATTCACTTTTTTCCATCATCATTACATTGTACTTCAAAACAATGAGCTTTTTCTTCACTCCTAATTTTATATTTTCTTTTCAAGAAATGAAATACATAATTGCTTTAGAAAAGCTGCTTTTGAAAAAAGAGTTACTTAATTGAAAGAGTTACACGTTATTTGGTTGCCCAAACTCATTCATGATTGAATTCATTGTTTGCAATATTACATGCTTGACTATTTTTAATATTATGTTTGCATACTTTTATATTTCGCCTAAAAGCAAACTTTTGTGAAAACATGATTAGGTTTGCCAAAATTAGTTTCTGTTATGTAATTAAACATGTGTCGAAATGGTCCATGATGAATGTTTGGTATAACACACTATGCTTTGAAAATGTCATAGTTATATATCGAATGTCCTTGAGAAATCTAGGGTTATTGTTTTGTAAAAGTGGATGAATTTTATTTACAACTTCAATTGTGTATGGAAGTGTAAATAACAATAGTTATATATCGAAACGTTGTTGAAAAATAGACATTTATAAGTGAGGATTAGTATACGATTATTATTATGTTAGGAATCCAAGTGTGAATCTAAGTACCACTTTGGTTAGAAAAGAGAAAGTAGAGCACTATATAAAGATAAAAGACTCATAAATCTATTTTCTTCAGTTTTTGAGTTGAAAGTGATGTCAATTTCTTATGTGGTTGGACTTAGGTCTCAATTCCTTTTGCAACAATGATTTCTTTCCATCCAAGTGACCATCTTAGTTTTTCTTTCACAAAAGGTTTATCTCCATTATCACGTTGTCTGCAACTAATTTCCAACAATAGGGTCTTGTTTTTGTTCTATGCTCGTTCCCTCTACTAGCAAGTTAATATTATTTAATTTTTTCATTACTTTTAAGTCAACCACACTATGCATCCCATATATGCATGTGTGATTTGTGTACAATGAGTGTAATAGCTATTACAAAAACCCAAGTCATGGAACTTATGGTGCATTTTGTTTGTTTCTGTTGGGAAACATTATGAACAACAGGCTCAAAACACTACTTTAGGCATTCAGAAAAAGAAGATTTAAAAAAAAAAATTATAATCAATATTTTTTTATTAAATTAATTATAAAATTATGTTTAAGAAAAAAAATGCTTTAAAAAATAGTTTATTACTAATATAGCTCTATTAAATTAATTATAAGTTTATGTTTGAGAATAAAATTTAATTAAATTATTATTAATGTATGTTAATCTTAATTGGTATTAAAAATGATAATTAATTAGTTAAAACATTTTCTTAGTAAGTTATAGTTATAGTTATCTTTATTCTATTATAATGAATTTGGATTATATTTTCTTCTTTTATCTCCCTACAAGTTCTTTTGTCTCTCCTCGCTTTCTTCTTTTCTAAGATTCTTTTTTTAGGGTTTTGACAGATTACATTCTTTGAATCTCATTTATCCATGTGTACCAATTTTTTCATCATCATTTCTGGTTAGTATATTTTTTTTATTTGTGTTGTTGCTATTTTTATTCTATTTTGGATTTGTATTAGAATTAGAAATGTGTTTCTTTTGCTCAGTTTTGTTTTTCAATAATTTTCAATTTACGAATTTCGAGAGTTTTTTTTGTAATATATCTTGACGAGGAACTGAAATTTTCCTACAACACTATTAATTAGATTATGAATTAATTTTTTGGTAGATAATAGATTAATTGGATTATAATTCAAAGTTGAGTTTTATGTAGAAAGATAATTCAAGTTTAGAAAAAAAAGACTTACTATCGAGTTGAGAAAACAATATTTTTTAATTATTGTTATTAATGATTAATCTTAAAATATACTCTCTAGGTTAGTGAAAAGTGAAAAAATTGAGACTTGAGAAGGAGGAAGAGACTTTCTAACTTCAAGATATTACAAGTCTACTATCGAGTTTACTTTTTTGATAACCAGAACCAAATTTTATTGCTTTAATTCATTCGTTTTATTATATACTTATCTTTTGTAGTGTTTTCTATATTATAATTTTTTATTTCATACAAAAATATATAGATATGTCAATTGAAAATTTTGAAACAGGCTAGTCAAAAATCCAAAAGAAGAGAAGAATTAAAGTTTTAATTTTATCACAAAAAGGAACAATGAATAAATTTTAAAAAAATATATATAAGAAATTATTTAGAATCGATTACTTTTTTATATTGTAGATAAACAATAATCACACTTCAAAGTAGATTTGAACAATTTAAAATATATGAAGATATTTTTAATTTTTTTATTTAGTGTTAAAAAATTAAAGTCACTAGATTGTACATTTTTTGAAAGAAAAATGCTTAAATCTTAAAAAAATCTTTAAAACATGATAATTTGTTAGATATTGATTTATTTTCATAATTAAATATGTTAAGGGAAATTATAGGTTTGGAAAATGATAAATCAATTGACATTCTTAATTGTATATAAAAAAATAAATTCTTCTCCAAATGCATATATAGCTTATAGAATAATGTTAACAATTTGAGTGTCAAAAAGATTAAATGGATAATAAAGATAATAAAACTTATTTAAGATCAATCATGTCTCAAGAAAGATTAAATGGATTAACCTTATCATTTATGGTAAAAGAATTGTTAAATAAAATTAATTATGATAATTTAATAAATAATTTTGCATCAAAAAATAAATTTTAAATAAAAAGCCTAATTTGTTAAGTTTGTTTTAGGTCTCCTAAACTTTTGAGCCACTCTTGTATTATCAATTAAGAACTAGGGGTGGCAATTAGGGTCTGGCCTATCGGGCCAGCCCGTAGGCCCATGAAAAAAATGCGGGGCGGGTCAGGGTAGTGAGCTCGCAGGCCCGCATAAGCTCGCAGCCCGGGCGGGCCATCTCGCAAGCCCGCATAAATAAATAAAAAAACTTTCACTTGTGTATATTAATTCTTGTATAACTGGAAAAGACAAGTATTATGTATTTTTTAATGTGCTAAAATTTAAAGAATACATTGTGTATGTCATAGTATGAATATGATGAAAATGTTGAATTATCAATTTATCATCCAACTCCCCAAAGTCTTTACTTAATTTTGTGAATTTCTTAAAGTTTCTCAAATTTTAAACATTTAAAGTTTTATCATAAAAATTTAAAAAATAATTTAAAAATAAAATAAAAAAAAGCGGGCCTGCCCGTAGGCCAAGTGCGGGGCGGAGCAAGCTAGTGATTATAGCCTGCATAAATTGTGCGGGGCAGGGTGGGCCAGTCCGCAATGTGCGGGCCTTATGCGGGTCGGGCCAACCCGCATTGTCATCCCTATTAAGAACATTAAAATAAAAATAAGGATAGAAAAAGATATAATATGAAAACCCTAAAACCGGAGATAAATTATGATCATTTTCTAAAGGCAACTACAAAATAGCACTATGTGAAAATTTGTACAAGACATAGACCAATCTATGACCCCAAGTATACCCACACTCTTCAAAGTAAGAATTTATCCAAACCTTACAATACTCTACTACAAGAGTACAACAAAAGTTAAATACAAGCTTAAATTATTATTAACTTGAGGCAACTAAAACCATTGACTTAGAATCCATTATATAATCACCAACACCCACTCCCTTACATATTTTAGTTGATATGGGACTTCTCAAGATGCATAATTTTGATCATACTCAACAATCTCCATCATGATTAAAATAGACATCTTCAATGTTTACACCAACAATCATATTCTACCAATTCATCGCATCAACACGACGTTCACAATTATTCTTCCATCAAAATTCTCTTTGCAACTTCAGTAAAGAAAGGTGTTTCTCTAACAATAAAAAATTAATTGTGGAAAGATTAGACTAAGCTATAATAAAAAAAACATACTATGAAAAAATCCAACCAAATGATATCACTTTTTGTAAAAAGCGCATCATCAGTTAATTTATTTGTATTTGAAATTAACTGTAGAAAACAAAGGCTTTTCACGTAGAAAGAAGGAAAAAAAAGGATGAATGGAGATGTTGAGGAAGAGAAAAAGAAATCAAAAAGAAGGTTATTTGTGAAGTAATTAGTCAGGTTTTGAATTAATATTGTAATATAAAAGTTTATGCAACCATACTAATTAACCTAATAATACAACAATGAATTCAAACATGATTTTGCCAAAAATCATTACACAATGAAAAATCTCGTACTTGAAAAAAAAAAAGAGACGTGAAGAAGAGATTTGAAAGCTAAATGGTAAAGGAAAGAATTGATTGAGAGAGATTGGTGAAGAAAAGAAAAAGTAGATTGACTAAAACAATTTGATAGAAACTAAAATAGCCCTTTTGATTTAAGAAAATATATTTTTTTTAATTATTCTTTAGAATAGTGAAAATACAAATGTGGGTTTATTATTAATAAAAGGAAGTGCAAATAGCAACTATAATATATTTAAAGGAAAAACATGCTCAGCCCAATATAATATATAAGATAAATTCATTTCAAACCCAACATCAAGGAAAAAAAAAATGTAAACCTTCAAAGTATTTTTTTAAAAATTTGTACCTTTTATTAAACCCCATGTTTGTAAGCATAAATGTGAACCTTAAGTAAAATTACATTTGAACATATATATTTTTATAGGCACATTTATATTAATAAAATATCTTTAAGTAAATATGTTAGTAGAGGTATGTTTAGATAAACCTTTTTAAGAATAGAAAAAAATAAGAAAGGTAAAATGAGATTTTAAATAAATTATAAAATTAGTTTATGTCTAAGTTGATTTGTAGAAACTCTCTTACATATTTTATCTAAAAATTTATTTTCTTTCAGTTTGTTTATAAACTATTTCGAACTTATAGATAAGTTTAATTTATTTTGTTTTCTTCTAATTTTTCGCTTGGAAAATTTTTGAAGACTTCCTTCCTTAGTTATTGACCGTTGGATGCCACTTTGGTTTCGGCTCGACATTTCTAGAGAACCCAGTTAAAGCCCATTCCTAAATGACTGGGAGGTGGTGAAGAAATTTGTGGGGTATAGAAAGAAATACTTAAATAGCCTCAGAATAGGTGGGTTTGTTAATGGATGGGTTTGTTAGAATGGCCTAGTCTCAGTCCATAGAAAAAAAAATAGCATTCAAAAAAAAAAAAAAGAAATATCAACCGTTTGATTAGTTATTTTATAAAAAAATAAATTTTAAAAAATAAACATAAATAATCATATGATATTATAAAAAAAAAAGGTTACACATTGCTAAGAGTTGG
>Ga0214544_1011695_pt1 | contig 11958 bp, 17 predicted proteins | sample CNSS3metaG_FD_160074 | JGI IMG/M metagenome (GOLD analysis project Ga0214544, IMG submission 160074) | Root nodule microbial communities from cowpea collected in UCLA plant growth center, Los Angeles, California, USA - CNSS3 | ecosystem: Host-associated > Plants > Roots > Nodule | place: USA...
TCATATATTCCAAATTACAACATCACAACACATATGCATCTTTCAAGTATAAGCACACATTCCTCTCTTTTATAATTCATATATACTTACCTCTTAAATCAATTCCAACACACACTTTATTTTCCCATTCTCATTTTACCAACCCTTTGCATGCTTACAATTCACAAACCCCACAGAAGACACAATGAAAGTTATATACTTATTTCGCATACCCTCGCAATTCCATTACATTTAAAGTATGATTATCATGTTCCCATACTTTCCCAAAACCTGTCATGATCATGCAACACTCGGTCATAGTGATATCATCAATAATGACCCTTATTCATACACTTATAACATCATACATTCGAGCTAACACACACACACACACACACACACACACACACACACACACACACATATATATATATATATATATATATATATATATATATATATATTCGTCAATCAAGGCCATACCAACACTTAAGCAAACTTAAGCATCCATTGATAATCATATTATTAGGGAATTAAAACAACCAATCATGAGTGATGTATATCTCTAGCTGCAGAAATCCAATTCCAATCTCCACCGTTCAAGTGACGAATAACATGTTATAAATCTCCTGTCAAAATTTCACATAAATCGGACGGTTAACAAGGAAACACAATTTTACGAAAACTGCACAAACTAGAAAAATATGTGGCGCCTACCACCTAAAAAATCAAAGCTTGGCGCCTGGCGATATCAAAGTTGCGCCCGGCGGTTTCTGCTGTGCGTAAAGTAAGAAAAATAGCGTTTTTCACAGTGTTTGCATTGCCTGGCGGAGTCACCCTTGCCGACAGGCTGTTGATCACAAAAACCCATAATTGGGTTACATGCGTCGCTTGGTGGCAAATTCAAATCCGCCAGGCGATTTTTGGGAATTTTTCCAGAAACTCGAAAACACCACGATTTGGGATTATGTAGGGCATCATGATCATACATTACAATACCAAACAATCATAAAGCATGTATATACGTGAAGGAACTCCCCTAACCTGTTAATCCTTGCTCAAAATGGAGGAATCAAGACTTCTGTTGTGCCACCACTAGTCCAACCTTGGTCTTCTCCCAATACACTTGATGCTCTTATCAATTTCCACATAACACTCACCTTCAGACCCTCTTTTCCACTATCAAATTCGTTTTTCTTTACCCCTTCACATTTTTCTCTTTTTCTTCACCCAAAAACTCTCTAATTAGACCCTTAACTAAGCCTTAATGCTTGTTAATGATAGGGGAAACGAAAATGGCTTTGAATTAGGTGTTAACGACCATTCAAAGACCATTATTGGTTGTCTCCCAGCCCACTAAGCTGCCTCCCTTGGCAACTAGGGTTTTATGCCTTTTCATCTCCATGCCAAAGGAAATTCTGGCAAAAAGAAAGTTAAATTTGTTCTTAGTAAGGTTTGAACCCACAACCACTCAATTACAAAGTCAATGCATAACCAATTCAACCAATTCATGTTTCGCGATAATTCCTATAATAAGGTTTTATCTCCCACGACCCGCATTTGTTAAATAATGATTTATTTAGTTATTTAAATATCTCGGGTCTTACAGTTAGGCTTGATAAGATAGGAATTTAACTAAGAACACTCAGAAAGACACAGAGAAAGCTAAGTGGACATCTAAGTCCACAGACCCAAGGAATGACCGCTCTGTTACCATAAATGCAACGTCCCATTTAATTAATAAACCAATTTAAAAGGAAACATCACATAGAATAACATATTAACGCAGTCCTGGAGTACAAATACAATTCCGTACAGTAACCAAGGCACACCATGATGCCAAAGGAAAACATAAAGGAATAACGACAAAGTTTTCAAAATGAGGCTCAAAGGCCAAACAGTACATGGGCCATTTCCCTAAAAGAAAAGCCTAGTTAACACAAGAAGTCCAGCCCAGGTAGACTATGCAGTGAAATCATCTCTCCCCTGTTGACCACGAGTACCTCTCGCATCTGCTCCCATCAATAAATTGATGATCATCGCAAAAGTAGAGGAACAACATACAAAGCAATCAAACAAACAAAGGGTAAGCTAGAGCCAAAAGTGGTTTTATCATGCAATCATATATACTTTCACAGTCCAATATACATACATCATTCAAGTATGTTATGACCTTCCAATCAATACACTAAGACTCGACTTGACTCATCCGGATACATATAATCTAGTCGGATTCAGTGGATGCTTGCACTTGTGGTGGATATCTCTGCTCACCCCGAGCTATGTGTTACAAGTGTTACAATGTTTCAATCCCGCACACACAAGGTTAGCCCTTAGTGAGTTTTAGGCCTTCTGCTACTCTCACGATAATAGTCAGTTGCTCTAAGTAAGACTAACTGACTCCTTAGAGTGTCAGGATGCAACCTTACCTTGAATCCTTACCAGACTATATAGATGGGGCACTACCATGGAGACCCACTAACAAGGGTCATGGAATTACGTCCCGACCATTAAAGCATGACCCTGAAATCTCACCTAGAGATTTCAAGGAATTACGCACTGACCATAGACCAAACATATTCAAACAACTAAGTAATATTTATCATCCATGCATATATATTATGTCAACCTTTATAACCAACCTCTTTCATGTTCCAGGTCAAACCCATACCAACTCATCATACTCCATCCATGAATATAGAATTTCAACTCATCTCATTACCATGCCACTTTCATAACCAACCATTCCATGTTCATTACATGCCAAGAATTATTCAAGTTCGTCATTCACAACTAATACACCCTCCCATTCATGCATATTCATTCCCCTCATGCCATTATATAATAATCCAATCAAATACAAGCCAAACATCCAAGAACAAGGGAAACACCAAACCAGAACGCACTCTCACCCAACGCTTTGCCCAGGCTGAAGGGTCTCGCTCAAGCGAGAGGGTCTCTCGCTCAGCGAGTTCCCTTCGCCTAGGCGAGAGCTCGACACACAGAAACAGTGGCCTATGCGCATTCTCGCTCGCTCAAAACGGAGATGGTTGCCTGAGCGACCCCTCGCGTGAAAAGGTCTGGGCGAGTCTATGCTCATCTCCCCTAGGCGAGACAGGCTCGCTTGGGCGAGATTATCAGATCTCGCAACTGTTTCCCTGCAACAACCACACTTACCAATCCGAACCAACATGATAAAACATTCCAAGCATTCACAACATCACACCAAGCGTAGACTCTTAAAATAACAACAGAACAACAGGAAAAACAAAATACATAAGTAAGCCATAGCTTCCCTTACCTGAAAAGGGACTAATATCAAACTCCGACCCTAAGCCAAAGAACTTCGTAGATCCAGGAGCAGATTCACTAACTGGAACAGCGGCACAGAAGGATAACATGGTTACTATCGTGAATCCTAACAGAAACCACGAAAACCAACTTAGAAGGAAAGGAGTAAGGTTCAAGGACCAACTTACGTGAGACAGAGCGAACTTTTGAGTGAGCACAAACGAGCGGGAACCAAACCCTAACAGAGCTTTGTTTTAGGGGGAAAGGGAAGAACAAACAACTATTTTCTGAATGTGAGAAGTGAAGAGTGTGTTAGGGCAGACTTAGGGTCTGTTTGTCCTTTGGATCAGTCCTAGGCTCAACCGATTTTGGAGTGACCCTTTAAAATAAGGGCAGCAACGTAAGTGACCTTACATTTCTTACAATAATAATATATTACAGTAACAATATGTACTTTTATGAAATTTATATTGTATGTAACACAAATAATATTTGAATTCGTTACAAAGTGTAATAAGTCGTGTTTGATATATCATAAGGAAATAATATAAATTGTTTATAATCACGATCTATATTAGTTAATGTTGTACATAATAATTAACTATGCATTCTTATGTATAATAATAATTATTATAATATTATAATAATAATAATAAACTAATAATAATGGTCATAATAATAAAATAATAGAAATAATAATAAATATTAATATATTATTAGTTTTGTGTAATAAAACAATATTATTGAACGATCAAAATCAATGATTAAACTTTTTGTGCTATATATTATAATAAAATAAAATATGTATGCAAATATTGTTCATATAATAAATATATGTATACTATCCTTGTGTAGCCTGTAAAAAAATTATTTTAATAATACTAATAAAAATAACAATGCAAAATAATAAAAATAGTAAAATAACAATAATTTTAATGATAAAAATACTAATAATATTAAATATTTATTAGTGCTAATAATATTAATAGTAATATTAAGTCAAATAATAATAATAATAATCTTAATATTAATAATAGTCTATATTGTAAATGATGGATCAGGTACAAAATAAAAATAAAAATAATAATAATAAGAATGGAAAATAGTAATAATTATAATAAAAGAATAATAGTAATACTAACTACTACTTAGAGCTGTCAAAATGGGTCACCCGACCCAACCTGGTTCGGCTCGCGACGGGTTGGCCACTTAGTGGGTCAACCCAACTCGATTCACTTATTAACGAGCCAACAAAATTAGAACCCGACCCGACCCACCACGAGTTGGCGGGTTACACGGGTTGGCTCACTGGCTCACTTAATTAAAAAAAACACACAAATTTTTTTCTTCAATTTGAAGAAAACTAAATTGTAATTTCGATTAAAATCTAGATAAACTTCAATACAATCCAAATAAAATCCCAAATTATGTTAAACTTGTTCTTGTAAAGAACAAATAAGATCGATTAGGCACAAGTATCACCTTACCCATATAGTCCGCTATCTCCTCGATTGGGTTCTTTCCGTTTGGCATATATCGGTTTGAACCCGGGAGGAGTTACCTAGAGAATGGACTCCGAAGCCTAAGTTAGCGAAAGCCCTTGAAAAGTCAAATCAGGTGATTAATGAAGTAATAAATGCGTACCTTTAATCTGTGGGGTCCAAGTGTATTTATAGATTATTAATTGTGTTTGACCATTTCATGGACTAGGCCCTAGCTTGGGCTAAAGGTGGGCCCCTAGTCCTGACTATCGTGGACTGGCTGTTTCTTAGGTGTTTTGGCTTCGCCAAGTCTTTTAGAAGGGTTTGATCCGGTTACTTTCCTAGTTGGCTTATGTCGTCATTGTTCGTATACTGTCCTAGGTTGGTCGTTCCTTTAGCGACTTTGATTATGGGTTTAGGCCGGTTAGGCTTATGTCAACCTAAGCCGGATACCTGGGTTGTTTCTGGTATAGATGTGGTGATTGTTTATTGTTATTATTTGGTTAAGTTGGCCAAGTATGATACACCAGTTCCCCAGCCTTTGCCGATATAAGTGTGTTGGTGAAGGATGATATGTGCTGATGTGCTAGCATGACCGGCTAGGTGTGATACACCAGTCCCCCAGCCTTTAAATGTGATGAACAGTGTGAAGGCTAAAAGATATGAAGGGATTTCAGGTAGGTGAAGGGGTTTGTGGCAGGTGAAGGGGTGTCAAAAATCTGATCTATAGAGGTTTGACACCGTCATTTTGATACTTTATGATGATTGAAATAAGTTGTGTTTTTTGGCGGGAAGGAGTTGTGACGTTTGAGATTCGTGTCTATAAATGAAGATAATGTTGGCAGTGCATTCACTTTGTTTCATTTGCAAAAAATCTATTCGCGTGTGTTTTAGAGTTGTCCGATATCTTCCTTACCTCCTCCGTCATCTTAAAAGAATCAGGTATGTCTAGTAGTAGTGATAGGGTTTCGTTGTCAAGTTTGGGTAGTGAGCGGTCTGGAAATAGTGGAAGTAGTCGAGACGATACTAGTGATAGGGAAGAAATAGGTAATATAGGGAGGATTCCAATGGAGAGGGTGGTTGAAGTTAGGGAAGACCCACCCGAGGAGTTGGTGGAGAGTAGTTGGTCGGCGAAGGCCGGGTACGAATGGGTGGCGGCAGACATGCGGACACAGTAATCGTTGTTTCGATGGTCGCGTTTACTGAGATCGTGGTTAAACTGCACACCACTTTTTGAGAAAGGTGCTCAGAGGGACATAGTGGTGCCAGAGAGAGTGACCGTTGTGGAATGTGTTTGCCACGATCGAGAAGTAGCAGCCGAAGAGTTTTTCTATATAAATATGTGCCATTTCTCGCAACTACACATTCGGCTGCCATTCGATGAGTTCACCATGGGAGTGCTTCGATTGTTGAACGTCGGTCCTACTCAGCTTCACCCAAATAGTTGGCCATACTTGCAAGCTTTTCGGTTGCTGTGCATGGCATTGTACTTGGAGCCGTCCCCTTGAGCATTCCTATACTTTTTTGTTACGAGGCCAAAAATTCTGACAACGTGGTTGTTGCTAATAAGTCGGTCTGGTCTCAATAGACTAGACGCTTTCACTCAGTCATTCAAACATTTTAAAGAAGGATTCTTCAAGGTGGTGGTGAAACCGGCTGGTCGGTCACACTTCTACACAGCTGACGGTAACACTAAATTTCCATTTTTCTGGACCGGCAACCCTTGGAGGTATAAGGTGATATCGATGGAGGATTTGTCGGTGGCGGAGAAAGAGGTGGTGGATACCTTGATGCAGTTAAGCGATAAGATGCCCATTAAGGGCTTAGTTAGGGTGTATAATTTGGTTCACCCGATTATAGATATTGAAGGTATCTTTTTGTAACTTTGAGCATTGTTATATGTTCGAGTATTTTGACAGTTTGTGTGTTGTGTATTTCAGGGCATATGGCACAAATGGGCAAGAAGAACTTAACACTTTTCCAAACTTTACGCAAGGAGAAAGCGGCAACGGCTAGAGCTGCGGGAAGCACTAAGGTTCCCAACTTGTAGGAGTCGTTGGTAGATGTTCATGTGCACGGTGGGACCAAAAGGAAGGCAAAGTTGTGAAGAAGGTGCGAACTGTTTTGATGGGGGTGGGTTCGTCAAGTGGAGTGAAGGGACCGGAAGCTGAACTGATTAAGCTTCTAGAGACTACTGTTTGAAAAGATATCGAGATTAATGTGCCGGAGTCGCTAATAGATTCTATTGACAACATGGAGCTGAATGCCTTGGTGAAGGCTATGGTCGAGTTTAGCAGCAAGACCTTGATACTAAGTCGGCGTGTTAGATCCTTATATCAGAGGGAGTTGAAGGAAGGGACCCGGACGAAGGTTGAAGAGCTGTAAGAGAAGGTGGACAAGCATGCAGAGGAGAAAAAGGCTTGGAAGAAAGAGAACGAGGATTGGGGAACGGAGAGGAAGAGGCTTGTTACGTGGAGGGTGCATTGCCTTGACTCTGAAGAAAAGTTGAAGGGCCGGATTGCAGATCTTGAGGCCGACTATGATGATATAAAGGAAAAACATGACGGGTTGGAAGGGGAGCTGGATGACCTAAAGAGCTGTATAATACAAGAACATATTAACGACTTTCAGATGGGTGTGCGGAAAGCAATCTTTTTCTATGAGAATGTTGACGTTAATGACGCAAAGTTTGATGTAAATAAGGATGTTGTTGATAGGGTACTTATAGATGAGGCGGAATCTAGCCCAGAAGGGGATGAAGATAAGGAGGCGGTGAATGTCGACGCAGGTGGTGATGAGGTGGTGGCGGAGGGTGCTGAGCAGGAGGCGGCTTAGGATTTTTGATTTAATATTTCCAATTTGCTTAATGATTCCAAGTCTGTAATAACTCGTACATTGCTTTACTTTCATCTTTATATGAATGTTCGTTTATGTTTATATTGTGTTTGTTTGAGGCCGGTCACTTGTGGGTTAACTGCTTTTCATGTTTGTAAGTGGGTGTTTGATGTATGTGATGTTTGCACGCATGGTTATTTGTTAAGGGTGTTCGACCCAGGCTGTTTACTTGTGGTAAGGGTGTGGAACTTAAACGAATTAACAACAAGTTAATGGTGTTCGACCCAGGCGGCTTACTTGTGGTAAGGATGGAAACTTAAACGAATTAACAACGAGTTAAAGGTGTTCGACCCAGGCCGCTTTCTTGTGGTAAGGGTGGGGAACTTAAACGAATTAACAACGAGTTAAGGGTGTTCGAGCTAGGCTGCTTACTTGTGGTAAGGGTGGGGAACTTAAACGAATTAACAAGTTAAGGGTCTTCGACCCAGGCCGCTTACTTGTGGTAAGGGTGGGGAACTTAAACGAATGCGAGAAGTGAAGTAAAGATAAAATGCTATATTGGGGTGAGGAAAACGAAGGCTTAGAAGAATGTAAACGATGCAAAACCTCTAAGTGGAAAGATAAAGATAAGAAACAATATGCAAAGATCTTACGCTATTTTCCATTAAAGACGAGATTGCAAAGATTGTTTATGTGTTCTAAGATAGTTGATTCTATGACATGGCATGCATTAGAGGGTAATGTAGATGGATTGATTAAGCATCCTAGAGATTCCGAGGCTTGGAAAATTTTTGATCTATTACATCCAGAATTTGCAAATGATCCTCAAAATGTACGGTTTGGTTTAGCTACTGATGGTTTTAACCCTTTTGGAAATATGAGTACAAGCCATAGTACATTTTTTTTGCTCATTTTACTTTTCTTCAAAACATATAGAAAATTGAGATTGGTAGGAACATTGGGCGAGCTGAAATGTGGAAGATCACTATAAGAGGAAAAATGGCACCTTTGTGAATGAGGAGGCTATGGAAATTGGGGTAAATTTGTTCTTGCTGCCATTGAATTGTCTATTTAATGATTGCCTTTATAATACGAAGTACACTTTGAGTATGCCAATAATTTGTTGCTTTGAAATTTGATTATTTGAAATCTGTTTTTACTGGTTTGAGTGCATGGTTATGGTTAAAACAATATTGTAGTTGGTGGTTGGTTCCCCTTGCTCAAACCGTTGTCTTACAACTTCACTTTTCAGTCCCTTAGTACTATTTTTTTTCTCCAGATGTCTATTTTGAATGTATAAGTTCAATTAGTGTTCAAGTTCGTGTATGCATAGGAATAAAATAGAGATTTCTTTGTAGAGTAGTGTGTGAGATTGAATATTTTTGTTCTATTTCTTGCTTTTCCTTCTTCACACAATTGAGTTCTTAATTGCAGGGTGGTGAAGCTTAACTCCATAGTTTTGTCTTCTCTATTTCTAATACTTCCTTTCTCTGTTATCTATTTCTTCTGTAAAAATTTAGTATTTTTTTCTCTCATTAGTTAGATAGTGATACTTTTAGGACTATTTGTACTTAATTTTTTGATAATTTGTAAATAGTTCAACTGTTTGTAGGCAAATCTATTCTAGGAAATCTATTGTTGTTAGTTAGGAAATCAAATAATGCATGCTCACTACTAGAATCTATGCCTGCATATAATAAGTCCATGGCTACAGAAACATTGAATTGTATATTTAATTATTGCCATTATAATATGAAGTACACTTTGAGTATGCCAATAGTTTGTTGGTTTGAAATATGTTTTTACTGGTTTGAATGAATATCATGATCCTTGAGCTATAGTGAGCATAGCATATGGGTTCCTAAAATCTGTTTGATTAAAATCTGTGTGTTCAATGTTCTGACTCCTTTTTTCATCTCTCTATTATGTTTGTTTGAAATCTATTTGGTGTTGGAATGAACGTTCTGGTCTGTGTTTAGTGCAGTGGGAAAGGAGTTGTGGCAGAGTTAGTGGGAAGTGGTGATAATTGGAGGAATTGGTGTTTGGGATTAGAAGAAAATGGAGTATATTGTATGGGAATGACAATGAGTGCATGGTTGTTGTTGCCATTTAAAACCCTTTTACAAACTACATAGGATTAGATTTATTTTGCTGATTTTGTGTGAGTTTTTCAATCAACATGCATAGTTAAAATAACGAACCTGTTAGGATAAGTTTGTTGGCAAAAGCAATACAAGTCTAAATGCTGAAGCAAGATTTTGATGATGATAAAAGAAGCCTGAAAGCCATCTGGAAGACAATATGAAGACCATATGTTGTTATGTTTAAAGCTATCTTGTAAAATGTAATTAGATTAATTTAGAAGCAGTATTGTACAAGAAAATTCTAGTATTTCTTGAAATATCAACATGATAATCGATTATCACTTAGAATAATCGATTATCCTAAGCTAAACCAATTTTTCAAGAAAGCACTGGAATAATCGATTATCACTTCTGATAATCGATTATCTGCTAAAAAAATTTGTTTTCCATAAGCCACACTGGAATAATCGATTATCACTAGTGATAATCGATTATCCTGGTCTGTTGGGCGGGACTGTTCAGCTTTTTGACCTAATTTCTGGAACCCCTATTTAAGGAACCTCAGAGTTACTTCTCACTCACCTTTTTTAGAAGCTAGAGTACTAGTGCTGTGACTGCAAGAGAGTTCTCTGAGTGTTCTCAATAGAAGCTTTGAAAAACCTAGTGTGGGTAAAGCGATAACTTTTCCTGAGAGGTATTCTAGGAGATTGAGTGCTGCTGCTGTTGCTAGGAAAGCTAAGGCACTACAAGAAAATTTCTATTTTGCTAGGAAAATTAGCGAGAAAATTTTTTTGTAGCTAATCCCTCACAAATTTGCGAGGAAATAGCGAAAGAATAAATTTGTAGCCTGTCTGTAGCAAAATAGCTACAGATTTATTAGAACATATATTTGTAACTAATCTCTAACTAATTTGTGAGAGAGTAATGAATGAAACAATTCGTAGCTTCTTCGTAGCTAAATAACTACAAATTTACTAGAATATATATATATATATATATATATATATATATATATATATATATATATATGTAGCTAATCCCTCTCTAATTTGCAATGAAATAGCGAAGGAATAAAAATGTAGCTAGTTTGTAGCAAAATAGCTACTTTACTAGCAAAATAGCTAGTATAAATATATAATGTTTTAATTTAGATATTCTATTTTTTTTTTATAATTTAAATATTTTAAAATTATTTATAATTTAAATATTTTAAAAATATTTATAATATAAATATTTTAAATTTATTTTTAATTTAAATATTTTAAAATTATCTTAAATTTAAATATTTTAAATTTATTTTTAACATTAATATTTTAAAATTACTTTTAATTTAAATATTTTAAAATTACTTTTAATTTAAATATTTTAAAATTACTTTTAATTTAAATATTTTAAAATTACTTTTAATTTAAATATTTTAAAATTACTTTTAATTTAAATATTTTTAATATGAAATATTTTTAATTTTAAAATTTAAAAAATATTTTTAAATATAATTGTATATATTAAAATATAAATATAGATATTAACAAATTAATTAAAATATATAATAAATAAAATAGGAAATTAGATATATAAATTTTAATTTTAGTAAAAAAATTATAAGTTTAATAAAAATATAAATCAAAGAAGGAGATAGCTTATGTATACTTTAACAATGATATTTTTTATTTACTAAGATAGTTTAAAATGAAAATTAGTAAAGGGGTTTTCCTTTTTTTTTATAGATTTTTTCTATTTAGAAACTATCTTTTTTAATTTTTTTGAAAGAGACCAACGGGCTACTTTTTCACATCTTCAACTTTTGTCTCGTTTCCGTGCTTCTCGTTCACATTTTCAAACACTCAAATGTTCACTTTCCTCTTCACTCACACTTTGGTTGTTCTTCTCCTCAGTCATACTCTGAATCCTTCGTCTTCGTGTTCTTAGTTCAGCTGTGTTCATAGGTACGTGGTTTCCTCCATTTTTTTTCAATTTTCGATTTTCCTGTTTCATATACCCTCTTTCATTGTCTCAATCTTCCAAGGATAACACTCTTCTCAGTAAATGGTCTAGATTTTTAGAGATTGAAGGTGAAAAAAGCTGACATAAGATATTTTAAGTTTTAGGATTTTGATTGATTAAACTATTTTAGGGTTTTAGGATTTGAATAGCAAATTCTATTCAAGAACAAATTGGATGTTTCCATCAAATATATTTCAATGCAGTGCTTTCGATGTTACAAGTTTATTAAGAAGATATGCAATGCTTAATTTGGTTGGTATAAAGAAAACCAATGCTTAGAATGT
>Ga0214544_1011698_pt1 | contig 11955 bp, 10 predicted proteins | sample CNSS3metaG_FD_160074 | JGI IMG/M metagenome (GOLD analysis project Ga0214544, IMG submission 160074) | Root nodule microbial communities from cowpea collected in UCLA plant growth center, Los Angeles, California, USA - CNSS3 | ecosystem: Host-associated > Plants > Roots > Nodule | place: USA...
AGTCACAAGTTTCTTGCACATGTTGAATTATAGACCTTAGCCAAACATATTCACAACTTTCCTCGTAATTCTGTATGATTAGACGATGTTGCTACTATGGTTTGTTTCATATACCTTCATGAAACCAATGTGCTACCACATGTGAACAACCATTGTGACATTGTGAGAATATGTAAAATAACATGCATATACATAACCCATTCATTTGAATCTGAATCATTTGGATGGAATAAGCTCATATTTGTAATACCCTTAAAGTAACGAAGTATATGTTTTACTCCAAACCATGTTCTTCTTGTAGTTGAAGAACTATATCTTGCTTAACAAAATTACAACAAATGCAATATTAGATCGAGTATAATTAGCAAGATACATTAGTGTTCTTATGACACTAAGATATGGTGCTTCTGGACCAAGAAGATCTTCATCATTTTCTTGAGGTCTAAGAAAAGTCTTTATCAACATCTAACGACCTCACAACTATTGGAGTGCATAATGGACATGACTTGTCCATTTAGAACATTTTAAGCACCTTAATTATATAAGTCTTTTGACGTATAAAAACACCTTTATTTAAATACTCAATTTCTAATTTCAAATAAGACTTTGCCCTTCAAAGATCATTCATCTCAAATTATTTCTTTGAGTAATCAATTGCCTTTGTGAGCTCATTAAGAGTTCCAACGTTGTTTATGTCATCTACATAAACAATAATTATAGCAAATTCATTTTTGGATCTTTTCATATAAATACAAGAACAATTAGGATCATTTTTATATCTTTATTTTAATAAGTACTCAATAGGACGATTATGTCGCACACGTCCCGATTGCTTTAATCAATAAAAGAGCATGTTCAATTTTATTGAATAACCCTCTTTAGAATTTGTCTTGTTGAGCAAATAAAATCCTTCAGGGATTTTCATATAAATATGATTCTCATTCTCAAAAGAACGGTACAAATATGTTGTAACATCATCCATTAGATGTAAATGAAAACCTTGTTGTGTAACTAGGATAATCGAATATTATAACGTCCTAGCCGGAAATTACTTATTAAAATAAATAAGAAAAAAAATAAATATGTCACAACCTCATTTATTAAACATCAATTTCCCAAAAACGCGGGAAAAATTTAAATATCGATGTTCAACGCGCCAACATGAATAAAAATAGTCGTACAATGCGTAATACAAATAAAATTGTTTGTATAGTTATTACAATAAACCATCGTCCAACATGAAAACTAGTGATAACAAAATCCCTAGAAGATCCCCACTCCGTCTCTAAATACCATATTAACAAAAGTAAACCCGGGTTAGTACACTTTCCCCTTTTTCCTTTTTACTACTTCACTTTCATCTCTTGCCTTTAGACGTCTATCATTTCTATACCCTTTAGGTGAGATCAATGATCAATCTTTGCTGCACGAGTGTCTACTCGCCCCTCCGACTACAGGCCACCACCTGATAGTCCACACGTGGGAATAACTTTGCCACAGCATCTCACCGTGACACCAAGTGGAGTTCCCCACAATAAACCTAAGTGTGTAGTTGTTCCCAGACTACCAAATCTCTATCAGAATCCACTGAAGAGGGCAATCATCCGAAACCTTGCCGTACGAGCCACAACCTGCACACTCCACTAGACTTCCTAAACCACCAGGCTATAACATAGAGTGGTCACGTGTTACCCCAATACAAGATACACTCGTAACTGGGCCCCCGGCCAAAACATCGCATCACAACATCCCCTAAAGCAGTGTAGAAAACTTTCCTCGCGCACCATCACTAGACCAAAACCGCCTGGCACGCATCTCACGCCGCTAGACGGAACTTAGCTTCAGACCGCTTGGCGGGCATCCCACATCTCCAGGCGCCACGCGCTTGTAATTCTCTCACAGTACCACTACTGCCTGGCGGACACCACCACACCGCCATGCGCCCTGCTTCGTCGTCACCGCCTGGCGCATCCATCGCCACCGCCAGGCGCTCTACTCTCGCTGTGACCACTGTCACTAGTTTATTTTCCCGTCCGCCTGGTGGCTCGCTCACGCCGCCAGGCGCTATACCAGTAGCATAATGCTACTGATTTTTGAGCACTTAAACAGATCCCAAAGGATCTCCAAACATACCAACCACCCAAGTATGGTGCTGCTAAGATTTTCCAGTTATATATCAATACCAAATTACATCACACATATTTGGACATGCCAATAAATCAAGTATTGTCATGTCCCATGCTCACTTTCAATTACCTCTTCTACACATGCCTTATACAATTCACATACACCCAATAATACAATCATACATTCTGAAATTTATATGAAACATGACACCCCACTTTGATCAATGTTGCATATGCACCTCAATAAGATTTCACAAGCATAAACCATACCATATCTCACATAACTAACTCATTTAAGTCCAATTCTTCTTACATGTTAAATTTCCATATCATACAAATGTAGTTTGCCAATGAAATACCCAAATACCCAAACACACATAATAATGTCCGGACATTCACTGTACTGACAGGCCGCCTGGCGGCAGTTCATGCGCCGCCAAGCAGTGCATACGCGTTTGGATTTTGCCCAGATTTTCCAGCACCGAACTGCACCCCGATTTTCCAATTATAGTACCCACCTGCACCCCAACGAGTTTCTATTTGCACACACACCATACAAGGTTGGTACAACACACATACTATAGTCAATTCTGTATAATCAATACACCAATCATTAAAACATTTCATGCTTATTATCCCCAATACCCGCATGTACCCGAACCCCAAATTCCATTTCATGAGTTCATGCACTTTTCATCGATTCAGTCACTGTAACAATTACTCAGCATGTAATCGAAATGTGTATAATAAGAATTCATCCACATATCTCAACATCACTGACAAACCAATCAAAACAAAAGAAAACAGTGACCGTAGTACAACGCCTGGCGGTTCTAGCCCAGCCGCCAGGCGGTTCATCCACAAACCCAGAAAATAGTGTGTAACCACATATGCCGCCTGGCGGCAGTTTATGCGTTGCCAGGTGGTTTCTGGAAAATTCTAGAAAACGCAAACAGAATCAGGATTCAAAGCTTCCACAATTCAAACATGATTAACGACACATCATTATAAGATAGCAAAATTAAAACACAGAATAGGAACTCTCCTAACCTGGATTCCTTGCTCAGTTTGCTAAATGTGCTACTTCTTCCTCGTTCGCCAATCTCCCTCTTGCTCTTCTACCAATTCAGACCCAAACTTCTCTCAACACTCACAATCACTCTCCTTTCGTGCTCTCTTTCTGGTATAGACTCAGCCTTGGCAAAATCCTTCCTAATACTCCACTTTCACCTTTTAAACAATGCTTAAATTTAGGTTAATAAGGCAAAAACGGGTTTCTCCCTTAATTAATGGTTAATGGCCATTCATGACCCCTCCATGACTGTTTTTCAGCCTCCCTAACCCTTCCCATTCCACCCAAATCTACCATAAAAAAATATAAAGTTTAATTTAGGTGTTCCCCAAGGCTAGAACCCATAACCATGCAATTGCCAAATCAATATCAAACCATCATGCCAATTCATGTTCATGACAACTAGTATAACTCAATTGTCATCTTCTTACTCACACGCTCATACATTTTAGAAAAAGAAATAAATAGAATTAAATTAAATCCTACACAAATGGCATACTTAGGACTCGAACCCAACTCCTTTTGACAATCAAAGTACTCTCAACTACTTGAGCTAGTACATTTCCACATCATGAAGGTTAACATTTATTGCCATAAAGGCTTCTCTCACTCACATTAATTAAATAATTAATCATTTTATTATTTAAATTTAGCGGGTCTTACAAATATTGCAATGTTGTTGCATCGAATACTAGTGAATATGTTTTTTCACAAATCAATACAAGGTTTTGTGAACAACCTTAAGCAACCAATTGTGCTTTGTATCTAAAAATTTCATCATTCTTAATTTGATTTTTGCGCAAAAGTCCATATGTACCCAACGGGTTTCACAACTTCAGTTTTGCGAACTATACGTTCAAAAACCTTTCATTTAGCAAGCAAATATAATTATGCTTCTTTGCATATTTTCATTTTTTCCAATCTTTTCTTTGCCGACAATCTTCAATGATCATTGTTTATTGATCCTCATTGTCATTCATAGCATTCATCGCTATGTTATAAGTAAAAGAAAGTTTCATCAATGTTAACTTCATTTTGGTTCCATATTATATGATTCATGACATAATTTATTGAGATCTCATTATTTTCAACAATTTCAGGTACTTGAGGTTCTTCTGGAACCTAATCATTAATTATGTTAAATGAATCTTTTGGGATTTTCAAATTTTCAAGTAGGTCATCTTGCATTTTAGCTCCCTTTCTCATTCAAGAGTTTTTATCTTTGGAACCAATAGGCCTACCACGCTTCAAGCGTGTCTTTGGAACTAACAGGCCTACCACGCTTCAAGCGTGTTATGAAATAATATCAAATATACTCAAAGCATTAGCAGTTGGTATATATGATTTAATATCTTTTTCATTGTTTGTCTCAATATGATATCCATTTAGACAAATATCCTTGAAACTTAATAAGTTTCTATTTAACTTCTTGGTAGAAGTATAATAAATCTTTTAGAGCCTTCAAAAATATTTGTAGTACTATAAATAATACTAACATTGATGTCTCGAATTATCAAACAAGAGAAAAATTTATTACTCTTGAGAATTGTATAAGTTGTTGCACTATCAATAAAACACATATCCTTTGGTACTAGTGCAAATATTTGCTCTTCATATCAACATAAATATCAATATGAGATTTTTTTTAACACTCTCATAACCAATGAGGTGATCAATGCTTCCATTTGGTTTAGGAAAGAAAATAATAATATCAAGATGAGTAACATCCATATGGCCATAATCCCATAATGAGAATGTGTTTCTATGTTCTTCTCATTATTTGTAAGATGCTTTGGTGTACAATAAATACAACTCAAATGGCCTTTACCACCGTAATGATAATATATACTTTCATCTTTTTTTTGACAATATTTTTACATTTTCCTTTTCCCTTTTTCACATTATTGTGCCACTTCTGGTGACAAAATGTGTCTTTGAAATTTTCTTTATAACCATGTCCATAATCAATATCACGATCACGATCATGAAAATATAAATCAAATGTTGCTGCATTCACTTCTAGGAATGGAGGAGAATTTGGACAGGTTTCATGATTTTCTATCAAAAGCCCATTGCTTTGTTCAGCCATACAAAGGCATGAAATAAATTCATAATATTTATTGCTGTATTCACTTCTGGGAAGGAGCAGATTAGGTGGATCTCATGATTTTTTATCAAAAAGCTTTATTGCTTTGTCCAGCAAGCTATACATAGGCATAAAATAAATTCATAATATTTGTGAAATCTCTTTTCACAATATTTTTGTCACATGAGCAAATTAGTTGCTTAGATGCTTTATTTCTTTATTTAAAGGTATCCCAATATCCGTTGCATCTAAATGTATTTCAACATTTAAATTCCAATATAAGGAATTCTTTCTTGTAATATCAAGGGTCACAAATCCAAATTTTGCAATATTTTGCATGTTTAGAACTAACACATAAAATAATAATAATAATAATAATAATAATAATAATAATAATAATCAAAATAATAATAATAATAATCACCGTCATAATAAAAATAAAAATAAAAAGACGGAGATGAAAATTGATAAAGTCAAACAATTCTTATCACAAGAGGAAAAATATAAAGTAAAATTATAAATTGAGAAAGGATTAGAAAGAGCCTAGATTGAGACACACAAAACACTATCGTTAGAGAGAAAAAGCTTCCACTAGTCCTCAGTTGTTTGGAGCATCGTGCTAATAACATGTTATGAAATAAAGCGACTAACAGAAAGAATGATAGATAATAGGGAAGAGAAGAAACAATAGAGAATAGAGGATGAGAGAATAGGGAGCAACTTATCTTTGTATTATTATTTATAGATACAACATGTACTCCATAAAGGAAACAAATCAACAAATTTAGTTAATACAAATATTTACATAAATAGTAATGAATCATATGAATAAGTGTATCAAATCAATGGACAATATTTTAAAGATTTTATATTCATAAGAGATTCTAAGATTTTATATTCAATTGGCGTAACAATTGGGGTGTCAAAGCTGCATTCCTTATTATTATTATTGCGAAAAATAGCAAAAATGTGATTGATGTGGCTTTTAAAATCTTGATGTAGGATTTTTTTTGAAGGTAATGTATTTCTTTGAAAATTTATTTAATTAGAACTGTTAGGAATAAAATAAGAATAAAAATGAAATGAATTTTTCTACTAATTAAAACTAGTGTAAGTATAAATTTTAAAACATAAAATAAAAGTTTAGAAAAATTATACAAAAAACGAAACTTTTACAGATTAATTTATAATGCTAAGAGTTTCCTATTGAATACGATAAACTTCTAGGTATGATATTTAATTAAGTTTAGAGTTCAACAAATGGGCTAAATTTTAGTTATGTAAAAAAAATATGTTTTAATGATTTATATATGATAAAAAAAAATCTCAAAACACATTTAGATTATCTATAAAAGGATGAAGCTAAAAAAATATAACTTCAAAATATTTACAATCATTGTTATATGATGAACTAAGTTTCATTCATATTATATGATGTTTAACATTTTTTAGCGACATGTATTTTATTAAATGATTAATAATCATCAACTTAAATATGTTCAATGACCATTTTATTATTTTTAACAGATTCTCTTATGATTAGATATTTAATGTTGATATGTTCATTTCAATTTTTACTTTTATTATTTTTATTTTTTGTTGTCAATACAACAAATATCACAACATAGTTATAATTCTTTTATTATCTTGTATTTGGTGATGCAGGGTTGGGGATTGACTGTGGTATTAGGGGTTCATACATCACCGAAACTGCTTCCAATCCACCCAATGGATTTGCTCGAGGGTCGTAGAATTGTAGGATCGGTTTTTGGAGGCTTCAAAGGGAAGACTCAATTACCACATTTTGCCAAAGAATGCATGGATGGAGTAAGGACTGCATTTCCCTCAATTTACCTCTCTTCTTTACGGTCCATTTCTATACTATTAAGATACAATACTACAATAAAGTTCTTAAATAATAATCAATTTTAGTAACAAAATATTAATTAATTTTAATAATAAAAAATTGTTAGTATGACAAATTTAGATACCAATTTATAAAATAAAAAAAATTATTAATTACTAAAATAGTCATTAATATGAATAAAATATTATAATTGATCGCTAAATTGATCACTAATCAAGTAGAGAGTAATTAAGAACTAATTTTTCTAGTAGTCAAAATCTTAACAGCTAATGTTTAATGACCAATTTGTAAACTAATTCTTTTATAACCAAAGTCTTGATAGCTAAATTTTGGAGACCAATTATAAATTTTTATTCATATATTATTTTAGTAACCAATAACTTTTTATTTTGTATATTAATATTTAAATTGGTCACTATAGTAACTAATTATTTTTTGTTACTAAAATTGATAGATAATGAAATATATTTTTAGTGTTTGTAATTATATGTGAAAAAGAATAAAGGTAAAATTTAATCTCTAATTTAATACAAAGATTTTTTTTTTCAGAATATAAAATTACTCCCTCCGTTCTTCAGTAACCAAAGTTTAAGGTTATTATATACATTTAAGAAAAACAGTAAATATTACCTTTAAAAACAAATTCAGTGAAATAGCATTTCTTTTTCTTGCTTTTAATTATAAAAAAGACAATTAATTTAAGAGTTAAATATATTTGTAGTTTTTAAATTTAGAAGTAAAATTGGAATTTTTTTTGTTTCAAATTTTATTTTGGTCTCCAAATTTTAAAGTTAAATAAATATAATCTTTTATTAAAATGTTAGAAAATTAGTTAATTTGAACGCTTTTAGCAGAGGTAATATAATTTTATTATTCAATGGTACAAAAAAACTGGTTAATAGAACTAAAATTTAAGGAAATATATTTTTTTCATTCAGTGATTTTAAAAGTATCACAAAAAACTTGAATTTGGCACAATGGTTGATAAATGCAAATGTACAAAAGCACTGCACGAAACGATTTTCCTTTCTCAAATAACTGTTGTAATAATTGTAGTTAATGAATTGATGCGCATTTGTATGGTGTGAATTAGGTGGTGAAGTTAGATGGTTTTATCACTCATGAGCTTCCACTGGAGGAGATAAACCAGGCCTTTGATCTTTTGATTGCTGGAAAGTCTCTAAGATGTCTTCTACGCTTCTAAATATTCTGTTCACCATTTCTTTAAAATCAAGAGTGTTTTAGACGTCATAAAATCATATCCCAGAGCATAATTTGAAAGCCAAAATAAGCTCTATTAAATACCCCTTTTCTCGTTGGTGTGTTGAAAAAATTAATTTCATTTGTATTCCCCCTTTAATGTATTCTTAAAACAGTTTATATTCACAATAACGTATCTTGCATTCTATATAATCTCTTATTAAATACGCTTGAATTTGTTTTGTTTTTTAAATTATAATGTGATAGAAGACATGTAGGTAGTTAAAGTTTAGCATACATTTTAACACCAGAGGATAATTATGAACCTCATCTTTGTCTCAAAAATGTGAAAGATTAACGACAAATTTTGATTCATGGACTCAGATAACTCTTAAATGCATTAAAGACACAATATCACCCCAACAAAAATTGGTTTAATAGGGGTTTTATTTGGTGTTTCAAGGGATTTTAAGTCCGTTAAGTACGTTGTTCACGGTTTGATTTTTCTTGAGTAAAACCCGTGTAGCTAATAGATTATTGATGGTTTTGAATAACCCCTATTAAAGCGAAACTTTCCTATAATTTCATAACCCTCGTAAATTATCAAGGGTTTCATAACTCCCTAAATTACAACGGATTTCAAACCCCTACTACTTTTCAGGGGTTTCAAACCCTCTTTACTTCCCAGGAAATAATTAACTTTCTACCCACTAGTTAGTCATGTTGTCAGTTGCAACAGGAATCCACCCCACTTCTGAGTTTTAAGGAGAGGTGGGCATTTGGGATGTGAAAAACATGTTTCCTATCTTTAAATACGAAGGTCACGAAGGTTTCTCTCAAAGGAGAGGACAAACTTTTTTTGGGCTAATATCCCACTTAGTTATGAAAGTCACAATTTATCTTCTACTCCCCAATTGACGAGCTAGATTAGTGATGGGTTCAAATTTTTGCCCTCATTTATTATTTAAATTTGGGGGATTTAATATAATTTTGGTGGTTAAGGATTAATTTAATCATGATTTGTTATTGTTGGATTTATTGAGTTCATAAGTTAAAAATGGCGTAAAAAGTAATTTTAATTGCATAAAATATTATTGGATATTCTAATGTTTGTTGATGTAGCTGAAGTTTAATTTAGGTCATTGAAAGTGTGAATCTGAAATGTTCAAAGTTACAAAATAAGTCCAATATCAGTAAATTTTGGAAAGAAATAATTCAGGAGCTAAATGCACCTCCAGTTTTATTTTACACACTCATCTTTCAAGTGGATCACCTAAAACTTTGTTCTGCACTCCTAATTTCTACGAGTTGCACCTCTCCTACCACTTAAACTCCACTCAACTAGATCGTGCCATGTGACAATCCTTCACTAACTAAATTGGCCAAGCACAGCTTGCCACCTCATCACCTTCAACCTCTCAAACCCTAACACCATTATTGCACATCAACCATGGAGCGGAGCCACCATCGTGCAGTCCACCACCGTCAGCCTCGTACCTTGCTGGAAACCACCACTGCAGTAGCCACGCAAAATGCAAACGCGTTACCATCCTCGCACACCGTTTGTGCAACACCATCTGAGCTTGTGAAACCTGTAGAAATTATCACGCTGCCACCAAAAAAGTCTACGAGCAACCTCCTAATCTGCAACACCAACAACGCCACCACCGCGTCCACGCCGTTCCTGCGGGAAATCCACGATGCAACAGTTGAAACTCCATTTTCGAGAGCTCCTCCATTGTAGAATGCGTTGCTCACCAGAACAACAACCTTCAAGCCACCATGTGCGGCCACAGGAAAGCACCATCGCACCCGCAGTTTCACGCATCTGCACCATGAAGCCATTGCAACAGTCTGTGAGCCAGCAGCACGCCACCACCGTTCATTGTCCATGCCACCTGCGACAGTCCGATCAGCCATCACCGTAGCAGTTGTCAACCATGGAAGCCACACTTGGGAAATCCTAATTCTGATGAGAGAGTGTGTGGCACATGGTAGCCTCTGAATGTTCACCGAAAATGTGTCAAACATTGCATATTCTGGTCAAAGAGTCAAACAAGAAGGGCAAAATTGGAAATTGGACAGAAATATTATATCAAAAGATAAAATATTTCAACAACAGACAAGATAAAGTCCAAGTCCAATCAAAGCCTATATAAAGAGACCCAAGGGAGCAGAAGAGGGACACTTAACAACTCTCTGATTTTGGCAGCTACCACCATCCACCACATCTCTTCTTCTTCCATCCCTTTTATTTTTCTTTCATTCATCATTTATCATGTATTCCATCCAATCCATGAAGAGATAAGCTTTTAAGGTTGATTCCACTATAATTTCTTAACTGAATTTTGAGGTTAGATGAATTAATGTATTTGTTCTTTTGATTATTGTTGTGGTTTTTATTTATCTATGTCCTTTGCTTCTTAATTGAATAGAAAATAATGATTTTAAATCTACATTCATGCTAATCATGAGTTAAATTGTTTTTAAATTCAATTGAGACTTTACTTTGATTTTATTTAGAAACTTTCATATGCTTCAATAAGTTTTTACCAATAATTGAGACTTTACTTTGATTAAAGGTAATCACTTTAACTAAAATTAGTCCAGACTTTACTTTTATTAATTTATTGTGGATAATCTAAAAATTCCCACTTTTAATTGAGACTGTACTTTGATTAAATGCGAGAGTGCCAACAAATGAATTGAGACTTTACATTGATTGATTTATAAATCAACAAAAATAATTAATTTAACAATAATATTTAGATAACCGATGAAGAATCCTATTTTGAAAAAGTAGTGGAATTGACCTATTTACTATTACTGTGTTTACAATATTTTATTTGCATGACATTCATTTCTTTTGCATATCAAAACCCCATATTTTCATAGTTACTAGTTGTAATTGCATTAGGATAGATTTCTTATAAGAGTCAAATATTAAAAGTCAATTCCGTACTCGTTGGGATACGACTCAGGGTTAGCTTAACCTTATCTAGTTGGTTCACTACTAACTTGACAACACTGAAGTTGCTAGAGTTAAGTAATGTTAATTTGATCGCTTAACAACAACGATATCAATTAGTTACGATAAACTTTCCTAGTGAACGAGTTGGTTTAGTTGTGGGAACAAGTAACATTTATAAGAATATACATAGACTTTTTTTTTTCTTTTCTTTGTAATGGAATAAATATAAATTACTTTTGTAGTGACTAGTCAGGATGAATGAACTTTACATGGTCAATAATAGTAATTCAAGATCATCTTTACTTGAATAACAATGTACTCATTTAAATCCACAAGACAATGCCTCCACTACAAATTAATTTAACGAATGATAAAATAATATATATATATATATATATATATATATATATATATATATATAATATGGCAAAATTTTGATATATATAGTTTTATACGGTATATATAATTTTTATATTACAAATATACATATATAATAAATTAAGCATCATAAATAATTATATAAAAAAGTTAGTAAGATTAGGATACTCCATTTGAAAAATAGTATGAATTAAGTAAGAGTAGGATTAAGATAGGGTTGGGAACACCTACTTAGTAATAAAAACATGTAATATA
>Ga0214544_1011705_pt1 | contig 11942 bp, 6 predicted proteins | sample CNSS3metaG_FD_160074 | JGI IMG/M metagenome (GOLD analysis project Ga0214544, IMG submission 160074) | Root nodule microbial communities from cowpea collected in UCLA plant growth center, Los Angeles, California, USA - CNSS3 | ecosystem: Host-associated > Plants > Roots > Nodule | place: USA...
AAATATTAAAAGAATAAATAAATAAAATTTAAACATCCGAATTTTATTTATGTTTTTAGTACTTCATATAAAAATAAAATAAATAAACAAATATATATATATATATATATATATATATATATATATTTTCAAATCCGATAATTACTTAAATTGGATTACGAAATTGGATTAAGAAAATTAACGAATTTCGAAATTTGGTCAAGATAATTACTAGATTTTGAAATCCATTTACGGCATTTGGAAATATATATGTTTTAATTTTATTTTTATATAAGACACTAAGAAAAAATAAATAAAAGATAAAAAAATTATATATTGGATGTTATACCCTTTTGACTAGAGCTTGGAATTTATGTGTGCTATTAATTTATTGTATGATGATGTTATGTTTTATGATTAGTTTGTCAAAAAATTTGTTGAAAATTAAAGTAAGTAGTTAGTTAAGTCACTACTCGTCTTCCTCCTGTTCTCACTAATCAGGACTCTTATCCAAAAGCTTTTTGTTTATTGTGACTTAGATGAGGGACATGTAATATTGATGCTGATTTTGGGTTATGCTAGTGTTGCCAACGAATAAAGTTGGGATTGTGATCATGAACTGAGAGGGGAGAGAAAAAAAATATATATATATATATATATATATATATATATATATATATATATATATAAAAGGATAAAACTTTGAAATAAGATAATACGAATTCAAGTATCTTTTAAGACAAAGAACTAACAACACAGTCGATGTTACAATAAAGTTAAATAGTAAATTAAGAATAATATAAAACTGAATTGTGTTATGTTAATTTTTAATTAATTTTATGTCTGTGACAAAATTCAACATTATAATAATGGTAGTTACCAGAAAAAAAAAGGAATATGAGAAAAACCCAAGTTAAATGATTATATTTAAAATTTGAGGATGAAATTATTTGTTTCCATCTTATTTGGTTGTTGACTAATACATATGGGAATTTGGCAAGTTCCATGGTTGGTGCTGCTTGTCTATGGCTTTATGCTGTTGGTGCCACTCACTCACAAACCCTTTTAACATTTTCCCAAAATGATGCTATGTTTCTTCATCATCACTTATCCTCTTGTCACTTTCTTATCACTCAAATACAAATGCAAATGCAATCATGTTAGGCCCCACTTCCTTTCTTTTTCCCTCTTAATCTTCCCAACTACCTTTCCTCAACCAATTATCACATCTTAATCCACATTATAATCCTTAAATATCTTCTCTTAACAAACTTTACAGACCTCAACAAAATTATCGATTATGAAAATGAAAATGTGATAGCAAAAATTTGGTAAAAAACCCTCTGTATGAGTGCAACGGTAGAGTGTACCTATATACCAGAAGAGGGCATGTGAGGTAATAAGAAAATGATAAATGCCACAACACAAACAAGGAAAAAATTAAAACCCAAAACTTGTATTAATGCAAGGGTCAAGTCTCAACTTATACAAATGAAGCTGAAAAAAGGAAAAAAAATAAAAGGAAAAACAAGTTATCCTCGTTTTCTTCACCCAAACACAAACTAAAAGAACAGTCCAATAAAGCATCGCCATTGTCGAGAAGAAACACAATACAACTTCACTATCTCTCTCTTACTCTGTCTCTCTCTCTCTAACCGGTGACTTGCCCAATGAAACGGTGGTCCCACCGGAAGCCTCGCCGGCGAGCGTGGTGCTGCTCGTTCGCAATCCCTCCCGCTAGTCCTGAACTCACTTCAATCTCAAAATCGCCTCACAGAGCGCAACCCTTTCCCAAACGCAGCGTTTCGGTCCCTAACTCTCCTCAGAGCGCCAAATCCGGGTTCCCCATCGTGGGCCGGATCGACCCGCGCCGGATCTTGTCGCCGGGAAGAGTCTCTCCCATTGACTCCGATCCCACCCCCTCCGTGTCGCAACTCCGATCCCCTAGCTTTCGCGCTCCCTCCCCGCCGACGGTGGCGGATGCCGCGGCGCTGGACGTGAAGCTAAAGCTGCGAGGCAAGAACGGGGGGAGCATGGTGATGGAGGTAGACTCAGAGGTTCTTGAAGCGAACTCGGAGGTGTTTGCGGGTTTGATAGCGGATTGCAAGAGAGGTGGGGGTGGAGCGACGATGGAGGTGGAGAACTTGGGTGTGTTCAGTGACACCATTGAGCTTATGTTTGAAGATGATGATTGCATCACAAAGAAGCTCATCAACGTTGGCGTTTTTCGCTCCATTGACATTTTAGAGGTTCCTATTTCTTCACCTTTTGATCTTTGTTCATTTTACTTACATTCGCGAGTTTTTCGTTTGACAAAATTACTCATTTTGTTGCGGCCGGTGGATAAAGGGGTTGTTTTAGTTTTATCATTGTTCTCGACTTCAAGATTTGAATATGTAATTGGTTTGGAGAAGAAATTTTACCAACATCGGAATCTTATCAAGTTGGAGTAGAATTGAAGAATCGTCCTGTCTCTTGAAAAAAACTTGCAATAAAGTTTTCCATGTTAACCATAAAACTTAGATATAAACATTTTAGTATAAAAGCTATCTAAAATTCTTTTAATTACAAAATGAATTTGAAGTCTAGAATCAGTTTCACTGTATGGAATCAAATATATGAATGCTGGTATTAGATTAGAATAGTTGATATTTCAATATTAGTTGGGATGATTGAACGTGCATAGAAAGTAGCACTTAATCTTTGGCTGAGGTTGACCTGATATATATTGCTAGGTTTCAGCAGGAATTATGTTCACTAAGGGCGTTCGGTGTTGTTTAAAGTACCTTGAGGCGGTTCCTTGGACTGAGGAGGAAGAAGAGAAACTGAGGAGCCTTTTCACAAGATTTGAGTTCGATGATGCAACAACAAGAGACATTTTGGGAAGACTGTACTTGCACGACTCAGTAGATTCGCGGCCAAACGTTGCACAACAACTTGTTCGATCTATCACCACTTCGGAGGATGCAAATGCCAGAAGTGAAATGAAGTCACTAGTGAAGGGTCTTCTTTGCAAAAGTTCTGTGTATGAGAAGAGCCATCTTGAGCTTAGCAAGGAGGATCTATTTACTGTTTGTGAGTCGTGTTTGAGTTCACTTATCAGTCTCTTTGAAGAGGCATCAGATAGTATGCGTACTGAAAGGGTGATTACAAAAGACACGAGCAAGCCTCTGATTGAGCGGATCTCAAGACAGGTTGATAACATCAACTGGTTGCTTGAAATTATGGTGGATGGGCAAGTGGCAGAGGACTTTGTGGATGTATGGGCAGGTCAGGAAAAGCTTCTTAAAATGCATGACGTTACCTCTCCTATGATAAGATATGAGCTCAGTAGAGTCTCAGCACTTCTATTTGTTGCTATGGGTACGAGAAAACTGCAATGCCCTTTGGAGGCTAGATCAGGGCTTCTCCAAGCGTGGTTTGGACCTATGCTGTTGGACTTTGGTTGGCTTCAAAGATGCAAGAAAGGGCTTGATATGAAGGCCTTGGAAGAGGCTATGGGGCAGACACTGCTTACTTTACCTTTAAAGCAGCAATATGTGCTGTTTATGGAATGGTTTCGGCATTTTTCAAGACATGGCACTGAGTGCCCAAATATGGGCAAGGCATTCCAAATTTGGTGGCGTAGATCTTTCTTAAGAGGCTCTGAGGCTGTTGAATCAAGATAGATGGTATCGTGATTTGTCTTTTCTAGTGTTTAGAGTTGGAATTAAGTGAGAGATTCTAATTTATTTGAACTGAATAACGAAGTTAAGTAGGATCATTACCTTGGCAACTGACTGGCATCAGATTTTCTAGATGTTTTCCTCTTTGTTGTTTGTCGACTGCGGTGAATTAAAACCTGAAGGCTTCTACTCTATCTCCTAGGATCGCTGCCCATGTTTTTCAACTTGATCGAGTCCACTTAGGTGTAAATGGAATAAGGATAGATTTTGCGGACAGAAAAGTGTAAATCTAGCTTCCCCCAAAGCCGCCGTGATTGCCAAGAATCTCAACAAATCAAGAGTTGTGCTGTATATTGTTTGCTCATAACTTATTTATTTCCTAACATGTGTACCTAACCATTTGCTGAGATTAGTTATGAGAAACAGGAACGGAGATGGCGAATGCCGCATTCGAGCTTTTAGAATGGGTAATTTGGAGCTAGAATTATAAAACTTGATGATAAAATCATTGAAATTTTTCTAAACACGATTATACCAGCTAATTATTGAATTAGTAACAAATCCACAACAGTTCTTACGGCAGATAGCAAGACCTTCGGAATTCAGTGTCTATCTCGAATACATCACGATAACAAATTTCAGAAGTGAACATGTTGAAATAAACAACTTCTATCATGAGAAAGAAATTCTAAAATGAAAAATGCAGACAATCCTTCACGGACTTAAGTGTCAAAATTCAAAGCGCGGAATAGCCTAAAACAGTGGCTTCAATATCTGATACCCAAATTGGGATCAAGTTCGCATTTGATCAATCAGACTTGAAATTGATTTCTTTTTCTCCTAATTTAAAAATAGAATACTTTTGGTCCCCAATTTATGATAGTATAGTTGATGATGAAGGACCAAAAAGACTATTTTCAAAATAAAACTTAGTCTCCATACATAGGAAACCAAAAAGATATTTAAATCTAAAACAATTATTTAAATGGCCATCTGGCTAGGTGCCAAAGGTCAGTCGCCAAAACAGCCCCTTTATTGCGTATATTGTTAAGTTTAAGGTTGTGTATTCGGCCAGACCAATGGGATGTCTAGATCAGATAACTGTAGGAAGTCCGAGCTCCAGACATCATCTGTGGTAACCATTCCGTTTGTGCTAAATTCAGCATTCTGGCCAGAGGAAATACCAGCATGATAAGCATCCCAGTAGGCATCCAAGCCCTCGAAAAATTCGGGTAAAGGTGGTACATCCCCAGCAATCTTTTTTGGATCATTATCAGCCTTCTGTTATCACACAAGAACAAAAATCAACATCAACCAAGGAATACACACAAGCATATTACATGACAAAGTGCATACATAGGCTAAAATGCAGATAAACAAACACTGAATTAAGCTAGTGGAAGGATAAAGTTTCAAATCTCATTGTTATCATCATTTCCAGAAAGATTGAAGGCATTTTAAAACAAAATTAAGAGGGGTAGGGCGACAAGCCCACCAGATTCTTTGATGACACTTGGCTCAAAAAGCAGAACACCTAGATAGACAGCTACGGCTTTTTGTATGTGGGCCTTAAAACCTTTAAAATATAACTTCTGAGAAGAGTATAAAACAAATTATAATACTAAAAAGAATGGTGTGTGCACAGAAAGCAAACCAGAGTGCATGTCTAATACAACATACCCAGGGCAACAAGAATATATTCACTTTCCACAGATATCTAGCATAAACCCATACACCACAATCAATTGATAAAATGACAACGGAATTATGAAGGCAATACAAGAGGATAGATACGGTCATAAACACTACAGAAAACAAGAAGTGCTGAAACATCACACAAAGAAAAAGAAACAGTATAGGCTTCCAGCATTTCCCAAAAGAACACAAACAAGAAATAAATACTAAACCTCAGACAATTTGTCACCATCTTCAGAAATATCGTTCATCCGTAAAATATCTTCATCATCATTGTTAACAACTTGATCATTTGGATCAGAAGGATCCGCTGTGCCAGGTACAGGCATTGATGTTGATAGACATGATGTATATCCACTAGCAGGGACGGGATTGTCCGTTGGGACAGAGGCATCGGATGTCATAGGCAAGATGGGAACTGGTGCTGTTGAAGCAGTACAAGGTATGTCCAGTTCTTCATCGTTCCACTCTTCCTCATTAAATGGTCTTGCATATTGCGCACCATTCCTGGGACCAAGACCTTCCTTTTCAAATACCTTGCAGACTACATAGGAATGCTATCACAAAAACACACCAGGAGAGCAATTAAAATACAAGATGTAAAAATCAGCAACTGAGTTTAAGAATGTGTGAAGGGCACCAAACTAAGTTATATAGAAATAGACAACAAATCTCTTAACAGGTACAAGGCAAAATATTGAATGCAACAGCAACACAGTAGGAGGCAGCATACAGCCACCCTAAATTAGAGCATTCATAGATACCAACAGTAGCAAGAATGATACCATACATCCTTATGTTACGTTCATTTACAATCAAAGGCACAACTTCTATAAACTTCCATATATCAAACAGTTAACAATAAACTGTAATAGAGCTCTTTTACAAAAAATATTTTAACAGTGCATAATAATCAAGCTGTAAAAGGATACCTGTGCAATTCCTTTGTCAGCAAGGTCCTTATCTTCAAGCCTATGCTCATGCATAACCCAATTGGTTCTTTCACCTTTCGGCGATTTACCCTTGTGAAATATCAGTGTTCTAATCATCCCCACCGTTTTATGATTGTGCTGAACAACTCTATCCCTCCCAGTAGCTTTCCAGTACCCAATTTCAGTAGCGCGCTTCATCCTACTCCCACTCCCATATTTCTTCTCCAGCGGGCAGAAGAAGTACCATTCCAATTCCCCAGTTCTTAGACAAGACTTAGCTGAAAAACAATCCACCAAAAAGTAAACTCATTAATTTCAAGCAAACAAAAGGACGCAGTCAATAGTCCTGATTGAATAAGCTCCTCCATAATCATTTACCAATTAAAAAAAAAAAATAAGATTTCGAAATTAATTAAACTTTTTTCTATAAAAGCTAGAATCAACTTATGCACTTAGCTTTCATATAATCTCTCTATTTTCTCCAAATTACAGAAGTGCAGAGTTTGATTTAGCTCAATCATTTCACTTTTTTTACCCATAACTGTTTAGGAAGAAATTTTTTTCTAATTGAAGATTACACAACTAAGCTAAATTGGGGTATGTACCTGGCAGATCCCATGGAGCATATTTGTATATGTCAAGTTCAGCAATGGCACCACCAAAGAACTTTTTTCCCATCACTTTCCTTTTCAGAAAGTACACGACTAACTCGACACCAGAGGGGTGGAATCGAAACCCCGGTATCAATTTCGATACAGCCATCGAATCGAAAATAAAACACAACACAACACTTTCGTTTTTTTTTAGTTTACTTTTAAAATTTGAATGGAAACCTCGTGCGTGAACAACGATTACTAGTATTTGAGGAACGACGTGTGCAAGGAAGGAAAAGAAAAGAAAACCCTAAATGGTAGAGAGATGTGTCAAGTCCAGTGGCGAAAGCGGATCCTCGAGGAACAGCGAAGCCTTGCACGGTTAGTGAAACAGGAGCGGCGGCCGACGATGGATAAAGACACTCCAATTTCAAGGTAAAGAGACATCGGCGCGGTGAAACCCTAAATGGAAAATGGATCAATTCGAGAGAGGGAACGAGCGACGAAGCTCGGATGAGTATGTGAGGAAGAGAGAAGAGAGAGAGGAAGAAGAAAATTGAAGTTGCGATCGGATTTGGTACTAAGCGAGAAGGGTGAATTTTTGTAAGGGAATTAAGCTACTCTCTCTCTCTATATGTGTTTGGTCTGAAAATAGAATTGCAAGTGAGGGAGTGTTACTAGAGAGGGTGTAGTAGCATAGCAACCGCGTCCGGAACACGGTGAAGGTTCTGGACTCCTGGCCCAGCAAATACAACCAATAAGAAAAAACTTTTAATAAAATTAAAATTGATTACATGTAAATAAATTTTAAAGTGACGAATGTAAAAGAATTTTATTTTATTTTATCTATAATCATATATAAAAGAATTTTTTTTTCATATTTTAAAATATCAATTTTATCCTTTAAATATAATAATTTATTAAATTTTTAAAAATTAATTATTATTTTTATAAGTTTTTTATAAAATTGATTATTTATACTTTTTTTTATTTTTTTATTTATCAATAGTTATTCTTTTATTTATTCTGATATATTTCACTTTACTTTTAATAAATATAATTTTAATTTATATATTAACTTAATAATATTGTAATATTATTATCTACTAATATAATACCATACATATTTTAGTTTATATATTTACACTTTTCTTAAAATTTCTTGAGATAGGACGAAATTTTTTGGACACTATAATTTTTGTTTGAGTACAATGAATAATAATTTTCTAATGACTAAAAGTTTCTGTATATTTCTTTACAAAAATTAAAGTAATATTGTCTAAACTTGGAGTATGTCCGTATAATTTAATCCTTTTTTAATGTAATATAAATCATGTTAGTAAATTAAAAATGATTGAAAATGGGGTTTTTAAAGCAATTAATATATAGTAATATTATGTAATTGAAATTTTAAACTGCCATAATATTTAATTAAAATTAATAAAAAATACAATAGGGATTTATATATATTTAATAATAATGGGATATTATCTCTTTTTTACAAGTTAATCTAACTTAGGCATTTTGACGTTTTTTTTAATAATTATCCCATCTAAGATTCTTTTATATACTAATATATATATATATATATATATATATATATATATATATATTGATATTAATTTATTGCATAAATTTGGGACGTTTTGAATTTATTTATTTTTTTCTGATAAATGTTTATTAAGAGGATTTTCATTCACAATCGTAAGATACAATTTTACTGAATTTTGTGGATACTACGCAAGACTTGGATCAGAAGTTTTACGTTCTATTATTATATTTTATGAAATCATAATGGCAAAATTTCAAACAAATAAATTGATGCATGAAAAATAAAAACGGAATGAATAATATCAAGAATAAGACCCAGCTATGGTTACCATTTTAATAGTAAAAGATTTACTTAATATCTTCCCTATCTAAGTACCTATTTTCATTGCACTTGTCTCTTAAAAGCAGTTTTTAAGGGATGTAAATTTGGCCTTCCTTCCCTCGTATCAGAGTCAATTTTATTTAACTTTGAGAACCTAATTACGTAGAATTCTTATTTATAGAAGCTTGACAAACAAGATTTAAGCTTGTATTAATAATAATTATTTTCTAATTAAGACCACTTGCTGAAATTAAATTTGTAATAAGATATTCAAAAGTCAAGGTTTAGTTATATAACCCCTTGTTTTGGGTGCGTACCTGTACAGATCTAGATACAATGCCACCAAACCAGAAGAAGCATTTTATACGATTGATGTGAAGGTGAGACAAATTTTCACCAAAGGACATAATACAATCAATCATCTTTAAAGAATCTGGATCACAATTTTTAATGGTCACGTAATCAACTCTGAGAAGACAGACTCCGTTGAACATCTGAGAACGAGATCAGGAAAAATTACAGCGCAGATCGCTTACACATACACTGAGGCCTGTCCACCATTTCCTCCACAAGGTCAGTATCCGTTCAACACTTTTAACACACTTTCAGTTTACCCAACAATCATATTAAATGTGGTTTGTCCCGCTCAAATCACTGTACACTCTGCACTGTCCCTCTGCATTTAGGAGGCTAATGCAACTTCTCCAAGCAGCAGAGCTTCATATGATACGAAGGAAATGAAATAAAAAAGACCCAGCTTCAGTAAATATAGCCTGGTACACTATGATTTTGACGAGTTAGGATCTTCATGGGGGAAAAGAGGCTTCCCGTTCCCACTATTAATTCTTCCCTCTGTTGAAAACTTTAAAGCCATTTTACAGTGAACCAACCTTCCCCTTTAGCTAATTAATTACAAGGGTTGGCGTAAGAGGAAAGCAAGTGATCACCATGGCAAAGTATCTCATAGTATTCCATTCAAAACCCTCTGATAATAATCATACTGCCGGGTCCTCCAAGCATCCAGGCTGCTGCTGATGAGTGACAGCACCAAGGAGACACATTGCTGCCAAAAAGATAATAACCCTCTTAATAATCACACACCCAAAAACGTTTTACATTTAAGTAGGTACCATTACTAATATTGAAACCTCTTCAGTTAAACTGAGATGAAATCGCTTTCGTAGGTTCTGTATTGTCCGGGCACCACCTTTAAAACATGGGAAACCTGAATCCTGATTCCAACATTAACAAAAAAAAGAGAGATTCAGAGCAAATCCAACATGAATAGAAGTCAGGAAAGTCAGGAGAGTATTCTTGATCCACACACATGAAAAAACAGAAAAAAGTGAGGTAAGAGGCACTTAGTACTACATGTCTAGTTGAGAACAAAGACAAATCTTATCACTTGATATAAGAGAATCATGAAGATGAACCAGTCTAAAAGTTTACGATCAAACATCATTGAGAAAGAAAAAAAGCAACCACTCTTTTATGGAAAATTAAAGTATAGTAAGAAAGGAGGTTTTTTTCCTGCCTTAGTTCAATTTGGAACAGCATTATCAAGACATACAACCTTGATTCCAAAGCCATGTTCAAGAACAATCTTTCTCATTTTCTATCCCTGCCCATTGCTTAAAACAACTACTGTATTTCAGTAGGCCAACAGTATGGTAGATACCGGTCATCCACCAACTCCATACCAAATGACAACAAAATGTGGAAACATGTATCCTTTATTCACCAAGAATTTCTTGTTATAATTATTGTCCTCAATAATTTCAACACCAAACAAATACCTACCCTCCAATAGCAACAATTTCAATAGAAATTACTTGTAGAAAGTACAAATAGCATCACATCACCAGCTTTCTAAGAGAATATTTCCTTTTTTACTCTTCTTATTCCCACAGAAATGAATTTTATTCATTGTTTTAATTTTGCATATTAAAGTCGTCCGGTGATATGAAGAGATCCTTGAGCATTTCATTGTTCTAGTGGTCTCTCACTATACTCCAGGTTTTACCTAACTTAACTGTAATCAACAAAATTCACAGCAGAAATCATGTTAGCCAGCTGCTCTTTTGCATAGGATGTGAGTATTAACTTGTCCAGAAACACCATAAGCTACAAGCCTACACAACAGGAAGGACTGCAGTATTTAAAAGGTCAATCTGTCAGCAATTAGAGAGTTAGCTTGTTAGTTAATTGGTGGTACATATTTGTTTGATAGGCTGAGATAAAAATAATGAAGATCGATTGCCTATAAATAACAGAGGTGGAAAGAGAGGAGTATCTTGTCATCTGTGAGAGAATTGGAGCCTTTGGGCATTAGAGTTCAGAGTGTAAAGTTCTGCAAATTAGGCACCGTATTTGGGGGAGAACCCTTATTCTTTCTAACAAGAACCCAGGTTTCCATCATATATTGAGATATTTTCAGTCAGTACAGTTTGTGCGGTTGTTTGAAAAAGCATTATCTAAGTAACCTATTGTGTTGTTCGGGTAAGCTGGAAGTACAATCCCAACCAAACAGAACAGAGGCAGACTATAAATTATATGACCATTCATGTTACCTGCAACATCTCAACAAGAAGAATGATGCGCTCGGCATGCTTGCGGCAAGTAAGGAAGCCTTGAATGCATAAAACCTAAAATGTAAAGGACAAAGCAACATATAAAAAATTAGAGCTAACAATAGCATGTCATCTACAATCTCTCAGATAAAAATCAGAAGGAGTTTTCGTCAGCACCTTAAAGTAATCAAAGAACTCACTTGGAACACCCTCAGCATCAGAATCCATAACCTAGCACAATCCAATGTTGTGAACTTGTGATCATTGTAGATAGAAATATAATATATAATCAAATGGACATTTGAATATGGGGAGTATAATAGAAAGCAAACAAACTCAGTTTTACCTCAAGAAGTTCCCGAGTTAGTTTGAAAGGTGCACTTTCAAAGTTAACACCACCAGGTGAATTAGAGAGCATGAAGCCAAAATCAATATGTATGATATGACCTTCTTCATCCAATAGGAGGTTCCCATTATGCCTATCCTTTACCTAGATGACAAGAAATATAAAAGAGAAATTTGAACAAAAAACATCCAATGACAATCAACAGTATAGTGTTATCATTCAAATTGTCACTCAGCATCAATTACTAAGAACTTTCACACCTGCAGAAAGTAGCACACCAGGGAATATC